>Ga0214542_1000673_pt1 | contig 63985 bp, 39 predicted proteins | sample CNSS1metaG_FD_160096 | JGI IMG/M metagenome (GOLD analysis project Ga0214542, IMG submission 160096) | Root nodule microbial communities from cowpea collected in UCLA plant growth center, Los Angeles, California, USA - CNSS1 | ecosystem: Host-associated > Plants > Roots > Nodule | place: USA...
TTAAAAAATTTAAAAAAAATAAAAAAAAAAAAAAATTCAAAAAAAAAAATCAAAAAAAAAAATTCAAAAAATCCAGAAACTGACACGTGGCACCCTATTTAACACCGTTACTCCACCACTAACGGAAAGGACTTGATTGAGTCAAATTTCCCAAAATAGGGACCAAATTAAGATAAAAATTAATTGAGAGACCAAATTCAAATTTTGTTACGAAAATGGGGACTAAAAGTATAATTTAATCTATATAATATTTAGCAACAAAAAATATTTGGTGGCTAGTTACCATATTAAATATATTTCACAGAATAAGATTTGTTTTGGTCGCTAAATCGGTGTGTAAAATATTATGTATCAAATAATGTTTAGCGACTAAAAATATTTGGTAGATAATTACCATATTAAATATATTTTACAGAATAAGATTTATTTTGGTCGCTAAATCATTGGCTAAAACATTACATATTATATAATATTTAGCAACAAAAAATATTCGGTGGCTAATTACCATATTAAATAAATTTTACAGAATAAGATTTGTTTTGGTCGCTAAATTGGTGGCTAAAATATTACGTATCAAATAATGTTTGGCGACTGAAAATATTTGGTGGCTAATTACCATATTAAATATATTTTACAGAATAAGATTTATTTTGGTCGCTAAATCGATGGCTAAAATATAATATTTAGAGACTAAAAATTGTCAGTCACTATTTTAGTCGCATAGGAATACAAGTTCTTGTACATTATTCAGTCACTAAATCGGTGACTATTTGCGACTACTATAATTCGGTGGCTAATTTAGTCACAATTTGCGACTAAAATATTTTGATGACTAAATTGCATTTTTCTAGTAGTGATCTAACAAAGTGGGTACTTAAAAGGTAAAAATGGTAAAATTATTGTTTTAATTAAAAAAACTATTAGTTTTTAAAGGGTAAAACTAGGAATAGAAATGTGATACCAAAATGGGATATCTCTTTATATATAGGTATAGATGATAATTTTGGAGTTGTATCTAATATAAACCTTATTTTAAACTAGGGTTCTAATTTCATCTCTTCCGCTCATTGGATATTTCTTTCCATATATTTGATTACATTACAAATAATTATTATAAAACTCCTTGTTATTCCACTTTTCTCTGCCCATTTTTTTTTGTTTGTGTCCTTAAGCCTTTCTTTTTCTTTTTGATTCCTGCTTATGTACACCTCAATTCTCCTTTCTTCACACCCGACTTTAGACTTTTAAATCAATGCACATACTATTTTTCCCATTTATCTTAGTGAGAAAGATGGGTTAAAATCCATTTTTGGTTCAAGGTATGTATTGAAGGCTAGGGTGCAAAAAAGATATATCAATGAAGTTCCAGGTTGGCTGTTTGGTCCTTGGTTCATAATTTTCATTAAAAACATGCCTTGATCCTTTCAACACCTTTCGTGTATCAGTTTAAACTAGAGACTTAGCACAAAAATCCAACAGTGTACAATGCAGACTGTTTGAATCATTCATTCTATCCTTGTTTTGGGTTTCTCCCCTTACTTGGTTGATTCACTCAATTCTGCTAAATCTCTCACTACTACTAGTCCAAGCAACGTGTGTGAAAATTTTAATTCAACAGATTCAATGTTGTCCCTAAGTTCACGAATTTTTCCATTATCACTCTCATTTGAAACAATTGTTATTTAGTTCTTTTTCCAACCAGATTTCAAAACACAAATTGAGCAAACATCAAAACATACGAACATATTCACAATCTAAATCAGTAAAGCTTGCTCGGGCATAATAACTTTTTGCAAAAATCGAAATTGCAGAATTTAAAAATTGGAAGAAATTTAAAATGTAGAAATCTAGAAGGAACTTGTTTTTGGTGGGGTGTGATCAGTTAGGTTAGGTCCTTCATTTAGGGAGTTCATTTCAAAGAACCCCTCATTTTCCTCAGCCTTATCATCTTCTCCTGCTCAACATTAATATCCTCCTCAACTTGATCTTCCTCAGAACCACAAGCCCTTTCTTATGCTGTTTCAACAACTTCTGCTTCAGGTTCGGGCTTAGGCTGTGGCTTAGCGGCATGCATCTCAGTTGTAAGATTCACCTCAAGTTCAGGAGTAGTATCTGCATCTTCATGCATATATTCAAAGCCTTGATTTTCCATTCCACTATTTTCCTCTAGAAGAAGGACTATCCTCAGGCCATGCCACAAACTCATTGAATTATTGAGTAGTGATGCAGAAAATTGGCTTGTTTTGTTGGAGTTGAGTAACAAGGTCAAACAGAATTTGATGAAAGGCAATGTGTGCCCCGTGACATGCTACCATTTGTTGCTGCATATAGGAAATCCCTGTCATGACGGATCGAAGAGCTTCCTTCTACTCTTGGTAATGGTCAAACTATGGTGGAGGTGGCTAGTTGCTTGACTCAAGTTTTGATGTTGGAGATGGGGTTCTGTTTGCTCTTGGTGTTGTTGCAAGTGCTTCTACATTATCCAATGTATTGATACAATTGGCTTTGGTGTAGGCGTTGGTAATTGGCAACCTTATGGGATGGTCTGGTACTAGCACACCTCATATCCTACATAGCCCTGTGATAAGGCTTGGAAAACTTAGAGGCCTAGCTATGCCTCTAACTGTTGGTTGTGAGATGGTTATCTTAAAGATTTCTTTAATGATTATATCCGCAATATCTAGTATGAAGCCTCTAATGATGCAGTACAACAATTGTGCTTTGTCAAACGGTATTCCAAACACATGTGAACTTAGAGGATGTTGGCAAACAGAAAAGTGACCCAGATTTTCCTTTGTTCAGCCTTTGTGGTTGGCCACTTTTCCCTAGCTCAATGAGCACCCAGGCATGCACAATAGGTCTGTGATTTGCTCTATTGTATTATCCTTGATGGTTCCATGAGCCTCCGTTCTTTCCTCATCCGACATGAGTGTTGTTGTGACCTCCAGATACCTCCTCATGGCCTTCAGATCCATGAAAATCTATTCTTATTAAAATGCTGGTGAGGATAGGCATAGGCATAGAATTCTTGAACGATGAGTTCATTGTAAAATTTGTCTGGTTTGGCCAATTTCTCTCAATGCCTATGTAGTAATTCCACTCTTCTTTCAGCCATGATTGATCTTTGATCTGGTTTGGAACCTGACCATGTCCCATTGACTCATTAGGAGTGGAGATCCTCTAGCATAAGTTGTTGCAGCAAGTTCAGTAGGAACTTGGGTTAGGGAGGTGTGACTAGGGTGTTTGACGCGTTGGCAACTGCAGCAACTGAAATTGGAGTGCTTATTGTCTTGTTGGTTGAAGTAACAGCAAGGCTAGGACGTGAACCTCATCCTCTGGAAGCAAGTGTTGTGTGTTTGACTCTTATTCTTAGGGTGGTAATTGTTGGAGAAAGTGTTCGAGTGCAAGAGGATGAGCCCTCTGAGGTTGCAACCTCCATAGGGGTAGCACTGGCTCATATTCTCTTTTTGGAAAAGGCTTTGCTTTTCTTTGAAGCAAGGACCTCGTAGCTAGCTCTCCTCTTAGCTGCCATCTATAAAACACTAGCCATTAGCAGAACTATCTCGCACAAAACTGATCAAACAATTCTTCCACCACCAGTATAGCATGCTACCAGTTAACCTAGTGTTTTTCACAGGATTTTTATTAAACACAAATTGCATGTACGTTTGCTTTCAAAATTTTCATAATCAATATGATCAAGAGTTAAGAAACAAATTTTAACCACACCCCAACATGATCATCATGCTCCAAATCAGTTTTCCACTCTCAAAATCAACATGTATTCTTAAAAACTCCTCCTTTATTTTAAAAACCAAAAAGCTTGGTTCGAAAATCCTTTTTTTGAAAAAATTTTTGTCTTTAGAAATAGAAACGGATATACAATGCACATGTAAGTGGATTTAATGATCAAGGGGTCTTTAAGCCAGAATTTAGGGCTTGAATGAACCCTTAAGCATATGAGGAGATGCAAAGATGAGAGTGGAAAGGATTGTGATATTTACGTGGCAGAGATGAAATGAAATGCCTTCAAGATGAGGAAAAACAACAAAGTGAGGGGTTTGGAGATTTGTGAAAAAGAGAGAAGTTGGAGAAAATGCAAGTTCAAAACTAAAAAAGAGAGTGCAATGAGTTTCAAATGATAGTGGTTATATAAGGTGATTGTTTTAAAACTTTAAAATTTTAAACATCACTTAAGACACTCGCGAGTGGTGGCTCGACACCAATTTTGAGCTTAAGTCACAAATTTTCCTCACTACACCATTTTTTACTTTAAAAAAGTGTGGCCTAAATTAGGCAACACTTTGGCAATAGTTTTGTAGGCGTGGAGAATATGGTTGTGAGCTTAGCTTATAGGCAACAACTTTTGTACTAAAGGCCACAAAATTTACAAAATTGTTGCCTTATAATGTTAAAATAAGCCACACATTATAAATGTTGCTTATTTTTAAAGACAACACATTTTGAATGTTGCTTGTTGTTTATAGACGACAAATTTTAAATGTTGCTTATTATTTTTAGACAACACATTTGAAATGTTGCCTCATGTTTAGACAACATGTTTTAAAATGTTTTCATATGTAAAGGCCATACCTCTTATCTATCCTTTAGAGAACACTTTTCTAATGTGGCTTGTAGTTTATAGGCAACACATTTTAAATGTTGCTTATTGTTTTTAAACAACACACTTGAAATGTTGCTTCATGTTTAGAAAACATGTTTTTAAATTGATTTAGAATATAAATGCACATGTAGATATATTTTTAAAATTATATTTATTCATTTAAGCAATTCTTATATTATTTTTGTGTTATTGACTTATGTAACATATTAATTATAATTTTAAAAGGTGACTAAATCTTGTTATATTACAAATATAATTATTACAAAACATGTAATATACATAATAACTAATAAGAGTTCATAAGCATTACAACTAAGAGTTAAAAGTAACATATATGTAGTCCAATGTATGTTAAGACTAAAAGTGTTGTAAGTATTAAAACTAAAATAGTTAAAAGATAACAAAAGAATTATAACATTTGTTATGTAAAATCTAGAGGTTCTTCAATAAATCATTCTACATTTGCTCTACGGTATTTTCTTGAGGTTTAACCTGAAAAAAGTAAAAAAAAAAATTGAACAAGCTTTTTAAAATATGATCTAATGTGTAAATGAAACGAGATAAATACAAGATACCCAAATTATAACATTGAATGCAAATTGTTAGCATGTTATTATACCTGATCGAAACAAAGGAACATGAGTGGAAGCAGATGAATGTGAAGCAATTGGAATATTTTCTTTCCTAAAAACTAGTGACTAAATTAAGATCTAATTAATCTCTTTTTGCGAGAATAAGCACTAATCGTGACAAGTCTGAAAGTAGAAAATACACATGCAGTAAGAACTATTGCAAGAAGAAACATTCATATTATCAAGTCCAAAATTGTGTGTGTGTGTGTATATACACTTTTTAAAAAGTAGATATCATATAATAAACTCTACATAAGTATTTACTAAAGTACACCTACTTATTTTTTCAGAAAGAATATATTAGCAAGTTATGTCTTTGATTTAATCTCGATTAAAACTTGCTTCTAAAAAACAAATAGTTGCATACATTAACAAATGCCATGTATTAGCAAAATGCCATATATATATATATATATATATATATATATATATATATATATATATATATATATATATATATATTATATACATACATTCATAAATAGTAATAATTTGCATAACCATGTGAACATGTAACCATGGTCTTCGTTCCAAGTATATTGGATACATGCCAAATATAGCAGTTACCAAAGCGTATAAAGCTACACAAACAGTTCCAAAGCTAACCTCTCCTATTGGAGATCTCTTGTTGAAAATTCAAACAACTTTCATTTTCTCTCAGTTTCTTCATGTAATTCTTTACCTTCTTGATCTCCTTTATTTACTTAACCTCTGTTTTTTTTTTCGTAAACACATTTTAATTGACTTATGCATGTAGATGGTATGCAATGCAAAGTGAATGATGCTTAAGTATTTATGTTTGTTTATCGTCCTAAGCTTGGCGTCCTATTTGTTACGAATCATTCAACACTATCTTCGTGGTGTTTCTTGCAAAATTACCACCTTGATATTCCTTCAATCGTTCATTGACCAATAAACTACTTTTTCTCTCAGGATCTTCAATCTTAATTGCCCCATATGGTTTTACTGACTTGACAATGAATGGTCTAGACCATTTTGATTTCAATTTTCCTAGGAACAACCTCAATCTAGAATTGAATAATAGTATGACCAATTGATATGGTCTGAACTATTTTTTCATAATTTTCTTGTCATGATAAGACTTCATTTTTCTTTTGTAAATGCTTGTGGAGTCATAGGATTGCATTCTTTACTCCTCTAACTCATGAATTTGAAACTTTCTCTTTTCAACAACAACCTTTTAAGTCAAAGTTTAAAGTCTTTAAGGCCTAGAAACCCTTAAGCTCGAGCTCGAGCTCCACCAGCAAATGGCATGCTTTTCCATATGCCAATTGGAATGGAGTCATACCTATGAAAGTCTTGAATGTTGTTCTATAAGCCCACAAGGTGTCATCAAATTTTAGGGAACAAACCTTCCTGGAGTTAAACACTATTTTCTCCAAGATTTTCTTGAGTTCCCGGTTTGAAACTTCAACCTAACTATTGGTTTGTTGATGATAAGCTATGCCTACCTTGTGTCTAACACTATAGTGCTTAAGCATGTGCTTAAGTTGTTCATTGCAGAAATGACTTCCTCTATCACTTTTCAACACTATAAGGGTACCAAATCTGCAGAAAATGTTTCTTTTGTGGAATTTGATGAGTATTATAACATCAACCTTTCGAACTACAACTGCTTCCACCGATTTTTTAGACACATAATCTACTACAACAAGGATGTATTCATGTGAATGTGACATAGGTAGTGGCCCAACAAAGTCCATACCCCAACAATTGAAGATCTCAACTTCAATTATGCCTTGTAGGGGTAATTCATGCCTTTTAGTTATGCTTCCAATCCTTTGGCATGTCACAACACTTGTAATATTCATAGGCATCCTTGGTCAATGTAGGACAATAAAAGCCTGACTACAACACCTTGGCAGTTGTTCTGTCACCACCGAAATGGCCTCCATAAGGTGAATTATGTAGGAGTGGCAAAACAGGTCAACCCGACCCGTTTAGCTCACCCCCACCCCCTCCTTGGCCTGTCAAAAACTGGTCGGGTCAGGCTGGCCCGCCACTAGGAAACTGGTTGGACAATTCAACCCACCCTGCATCCGGGTGGGCCGACGGGCTAGCGGGCTGTCCGCCACTTTTTTTTTAATTTTATTTAATTTTCTTTTAACTTTTTGTTTATAAATTATATATATATATATATATATATATGTTTATATAATATAAAAAATTTATTTTTTAAAGTTATTTTCAATTTTTAAACAAAAAAAGGTTGGCGGGCTGGACCACATCGGGTTGGAAATTCCAACTCGGTCAGCCCTTTTCCTGATGCATTGGTGTTAGGTAAAAAACGGCAAATGCACCAGTCGCACGTAGTAAGTAATAAATGTCGTTCTCTCCACAGGGACTTGTGCAACACATGACAAATCTCACAATTCACAACTCAAATAGACAACAAAGCTCACAAAAAACACAAAAACTCTTTTTGGTATTTTATCAAACAATTGGTGTTCAACAAAAATTTAACATAGATTATATACAATTATCAAGACTAGATTTCATTCACTTTATTCTCATGCATTCATAAACATCTCAATTCCAATTTCAAGTCAAAATCAACTCACAAGAATACTCAAATCCTATTCCTAGCGACTTTAAGTCTATGATAACTCATCAAGTTCCAATTGCTTGAATCCTCAACAAGTGAAATCATGCATTAAGTTCAAGAGTCTTAAGATTACTAATGAATCATGTTCTATCCCTAGATACAAGCTCCATTATGCATTCAATTTCGGTTCTAGGTTCAAAAAGACATTTTTCAACACCTCAAGAACCACAAATCATGCATGGGTGGCCAAACCAAAGCAAGCATTAAGCATGGAAATTAAATACTAATAGAGAAATTGAAAAGCATATGGATTAACATCACATAATACACAAGAATTTAGTTCATTATATCTTATCTTAATAAATAGGTTTAGCTTTCCATGGTGGAGAACCTAAGTTTTACAAATTAGAGAGATAGGGAAGAAATGGAAACCAAAGAGAATATGCAAGCCCTCTCCCAAGGTTTTTGGCAGTTGCTACATGCTCCAATTGCGCCTCCCCTTTGAAACAACACCTCCAATTCATAGATCTTTTCCCTCATCAACCCCAAAAGAGGCAAAACACCATGGATGAAAATTGAAGACCCAAAGAGGAGTGGGAGAGCTTCCCAGCACCCCAATCAACCTCCAAGGGCCTCTCTTAGTCGTTCTAGGTGAAGAGAAGTCGTGGGAGGAAGAAAAGATCCTAAAACTTTGCGAGAAAATATGTTTAAATACCCATTTCTGACCTATCAGCATCGTTACCGCCTGGTGCCATCTCAACACCGCAGAGTGCTATCAGTAAAATTGCGAAACTAGCAACTCCTAAGTCACCACCTGACAGTGTAAGTTTTGAAATGGTTGAAATGCTAAGAAGGGGGATTGAGTTGGCTAGTTAAAAATTTAGGCAATCTTTAAAGGCTAAAAACTATCTCTAATTGAATCAATTCGATCACCAAGTTTGGATGCAAAACCCTCTGGACAATATACTTTCAATCGGTCAAAAATAGAGTTAGTCGATTGATTTTACTAAACAAATTATGTTCTGGTATAATCAATCGATTGAAACATAAAAACGTTGACTAAAATACTGGGAAAAAGATCAATCAAGAACAATGTAAAAGATCAATCAAGACAGATTCTAATTGATTATATAAACATGCTTAATGTTGCAGATGCCACCAAAACACTTAAGAATATGAAAAATATGGTTTAAATTCAAGTTCTTTGAGCTTTAAATGATTATGCAAGAGAGAAGGGTTAGAGAAAAGATTAGAGCAAATGATTTTTATATTGGTTCACTCAAACTTGAGCTACATCTAGTTTTTCAAGGCAACCCGAGCTTGACTTTTCACTATTTCAAAAGATTTACAAAGTTTACACTCTTATACTTCAAAATAAGCAAAACACACAACAAAGACTCTTGAATCACACAAGAATCACAACAGCACAAAATAACCCTTTTACAGACCTAGAAAACCACCAGGCACACACACAAAGCTTGAGAAAGATCAAACCTCAGTGGTAGCACAACCCTGCCTACCATAAGCACCTTCTCCAAGTTTCAAACACAAGACAAAAGCTCTAAGAATTGATCTAAGATCAATCTTCAACAACTACAATCTGAATGATCACGAAAGAGAGAAATTTCCAAGGTTTCCGGAACAGCTTCACGCTAAAAAAATGATAAAGTTACCTCTCTTTCAAAAACCGTAGCACTTATAGTCAAACTATTACGAAATTCAACAAGTTGATTTCCAAATCAGTGGGTTAATTTCACTTGACGTAAGTGAAATCAGTCGATTAAAAAATAAATCAATTGATTAAATAAGTCATAATTTAAGACTACTGCAGCTAACCTTTTAACCTGTTGAAAATTCATTCAATAGATTAAAAGTCACATTTTAACCTAATGATTGATCCATATGGAGGGCACGCGTTCAAGGCTTGTCAAACATGAATACCATCAAATCTCCAAAACTTCACCAACGAAGGCATGATTCCAAAGCAATGGCTCCAAGTAGTTCAACAAAGCTTCACCAAATCTTCATGAGACACATCACCTAGGCCCCACATGTCAACAAGCGACACATCTCCACCGTCTAGCAGCAAGTTTTGCAAATTGAATGGCGCTTAGCCTCACTTTTTCACAGCTTAACCTTGTCGGCACTCAACCTCACTTTCCACCGCTCAGCCTTGTGCAGTTTGACAACATTTTGTATTTGAAGCATTGGTGTGATTCCTTGGTGTCCTATGTGGGTATTTGGCTCAAAATCATTTTTTTTTTCAAAACATGCTCCCTTAGGTTCTTGCTTGTTTTCATCCACTAGGATTGCTCCTTATTCATTTTTTTTGCAAACTTAAAAGAGAGATTAGAAGTAAAACAAGCATAAAATAGCTAAAACACAGAATAATACAAAACACACTAAACTTGAAAATATAACAATATAAAATCTAGGAAATAGTTGATTTACTCATGACAATAAACACACAAAAAAGAGATAAAAATAAACGTTATCAATTGGCGGGCCTTGTTTGCTTTGACATTCCTAGAATTATGGCAATGCGATAATATGTCTCTTATTTGAGCTCCAAATACACATCTCCTTATCAGGCCATCTACACCAATCTTTAATAGTTAAAGGTCATCCCAAACAAATTGGTTGGCATCCTTGATTAATTTTCTCCTATGGTGCCATGTGAATTCACTTTGTATGGCTCCAACAACTTTATAATTTGCTATATCAGCAAACCATGGCATTTACTTCAACATGAACAACTTCTCATAAGGGAATTTATCCTAAATTTCTAATTCATTGCTAGTTATTTTGTCATTGTTTAACCTAGACAGATGATCAGCCACATGGTTCTCACTTCCCTTCTTGTCTTTTATCAACACATCAAATTCTTGCAGAAGCAATATCCATCTAATTTGCCTTGGTTTTGAATTTGATTTCTTTATTAGGTATTTGATGGTTGTGTGATCTGTATAAATCACAATCTTTGAGCCTATTATGTATGGTATAAATTTTTCCAAGCCATAAACTATTGTTAATATGATGAGGCCAGCGTCGCCGTTAATCGGTAAGAACTTGCTTCATTCACAGTCAATGATCGGAATGGCCTCCAGATGTTGATTTGTTCGGTGAAATCAACTGAAAAATGCAGTGGAAGACTTGTACGAGTTCTAGTGGGGAAGTCTCACTCGAAAATGTCACTAGTTTAGGTATAACCCGACGAGGTGGAAACCTAATCTAGGGTTAGAGTTGAGCAAGACGAAAATGGGGGAAAATACACTCTCATATATTCATCAAGCTACAATACAAAGAAATGGCTTGCTCTTTTATAGAAAGAAAGGCAACCGAAAGTTGAACTCGAAGCCTAATGGCACAACGACCCAACCCTACAAAAAGGAAAAATGTGACGAGTATTCCTATCTAATGGTGGAAGGAACGCGTGATGGGTGCAAAGGGAAACCCTAGTTCTAAGAGGCGTAACCCTCTTTTAGAGACTAGCAGAACTCTAGCAGAGGGTTATTTCTCATGAAAGTGAAGGTGTGACACAATGATAAAAAATGAGTTTTCCCTTCTATGATGTTGGTCACACGGAGGTCTAGAAGAATTGGGCTCGGGCCCAATAAAGGCGTCTGATGATGCTAACAGAAAATGTTGGCTGCCACTTGCAAGCCCAAGGCTTGTACACGTGAATGAACCCATTTGGGCTGCTGCATGTAGAGGCCCAATCTCGGACAGAATGAAAGGCTGCATGCATTGTTGAAAGGTGTTGCATTTGGTGTAGAGAAGAATTGGGCCGCAGGCCCAATGCCAACACTTCAAGAATTGGCAGCTTGAAAAATGGGCTGCAATTAACAAAACAAGCCCAATTAGAACAACATTTATTTAATTAAAAACAAAAACAAATAAAAGAAATGGGCCTAGCCAATGGCCCAAACTATTAGCTTTACTAAGAACCTTACTTGGATAGATGATGACATGGAACTTATTCTCCTTTCATTGACCCAATACAGCTCCAACTGCATAGTCACTAGCATCACACATCATTTCAAAATTTGAACTCCAATCTAATGGTGTGATAATTGGAGTTGAACTCAGTTTGTGCTTAAATAGCTTAAAATCCTCCAAACATTCTTGATCAAATTTAAATTTAACATCCTTAACCAACAAATTGCTCAATGGTTTACGATTCTTTGAAAAATCTTGTTTGAATCTCTTACAAAATCCAACATAACCTATAAAAATTCTTACTCCTTCAACATTGATAGGTGTATTCCTCTACCTTGGTTGGATCCACTTCAATTCCTCTTTCAGATATCTTATGGACTAGGAGTATTCCTTTTTACCATGAAATGACATTTTTTGGCAATTTAGTACCAAGTTATTCTCTATGCACCTTTCCAAGACAAATTTTAGGTTTTCCAAACATGTATCAAAAGACTCACCATAGATAGAAAAATCATCTATGAATACCTCAATATTTCTTTCAACCAAATATGAGAAAATGGCTAGTAGACATCTTTGAAACGTGGCTGGTGCATTTCATAATCCAAATGGCATCTTCCTGTAAGAAAAGACACCAAAAGGGTATGTGAAAGCTATTTTCTCTTGATCTTGATGGTCTACTACTATTTTGTTATAGTCGGAATATGCATCAAGGAAGCAATAATATGCTTGACCAGCCAACCTTTCCAACATTTAGTTCACAAATGAAAGCGGAAAGTGGTCATTTCTTGGTATTCATTGAGTTTTCTATAGTTTATACACATCTTCCATCCGGTGACAGTTCTAGAGGGAATCAAGTCATTGTTTTCATTACAGATCATAGTAATACCTTCCTTCTTGGGTACCATTTGTACATGGCTAACCCAAGAAGTGTCTGCGATGGTGTAAATCGTACCTACTTCAAGCAGTTTAATAATTTCCTTCCTCACAACTTCCTTTATTGTTGGAATGAGTCTTTTCTTTGACTGAGCTACAAGCTTATAAATGTTCTCCATCAAAATTTTGTGCATGTAGTATGAAGGACTTATTCCTTTCAAATTTATGAGGCCCAACCTATAGTACCTTTGTTTGCTTTCAACACTTCAATCAATTTCTTTTCTTCCTCTATTATAAGTGAAATGTTCAGGATGATAAGTTTATCACCCTCTTTATCCAAGAATGCATACTTTAAATGGGAAGATAATTACTTCAACTTTGGTTTCTACAACAAAGACTTTGTATAACCGCTCAATGCAACCCTTGGAATTGTTCTTGTGCTCATATGCTTTGCTTTGTCTAGCTTTGAAATAAGCTGCCTAATTTCTTCTTCCTCCTCTACATCATTTCCTTCTTTTATATTTTTTAGGGCCTTTCCAAGAGGATCAACTATCGCTAGATTTTTCTTTTAATTCATGCAAATTTCTTTAAGAATATCCATCCTAAAACATTTTTTCTTCTTTGTTGGATATTTTAGAGCTTCAAACATGTCAAAATTTACTTCATCATCTTGTACTCTGACTTTTAGTTTCCCATTATCTATATCAATTATAACTTTAGTAGTTTTCATGAAGGGTCTGCCAAGAATTAGGGGAACTTCAGAGTCTTCCTTAATATCCATGATCACGAAATCAATTGGGAAGTAGAATTTGTCGACCTTAACCAAAAGGTCTTCTACCACCCCATAATGCTTAACTAATTTGTCAACTAACTATAAGGTCATTCTGGGAAGCAATATCTCCACACCACCAAGTCTTCTTACCATTCACAATGGCACAAGGCTGATTCTTGCTCCAAGGTCTAGTAAATATTTTCCTACTATCAAGCTTCCTATGGTTACAAGCAATGTAAAACCCCATGGATCACGTGTTTTCTATGGTATTGATTTTTGGATAATAACATCGCATCCAACCTCCAATTCCACAGTTTGATCTTCAGAGTTCTCCTCTTTTTAGTTACCAATCCTTTATGAACTTTGTATAGGTTGACATTTGCTCAATGGCTTCACTAAATGGAACCTTGATTTGCAACGTCTTTATCATGTCCATGAACCAGTGAGTTGTCTCTCTTTATCTTTCCTAGTAGGTCCATGAGGATAAGGTAAATGAGTTATATGAGGCTTTCCTTCTCCATCAGTTTCTTCTTCCTCTTCTCTACTTCCTTCTTTTTCCTTTCTATGCCTTATCTTTCTTCTTTTTCTTTTTCAATTTCTATATTTACATTGTCATTATTTACAACTTTTTTACTCTTTTATGCATTTTTTTCTTCATCCTTCTGTTTCTTAAATTCCTTTTCAATCTCATTTTCATCCTTCAACACTTCTTTTTCTTTTTTAGTATCACTCTCATCATTCTTTTCTTTTTGCTTCTCTCATCTTGATTCAGCCTTTTCACTTCTTCAATTATCTCCAATCCTCTTCCTATCATTATACCTTGTCTGGTAGTGATGGACTTACATTACTCAATTGGATTAATACTTGTACTGATTAACATTTGAGAGTCTTATTGGTCTACAAATTGCGTTGCAATTTGTCCAATCTACACTTCAAGGTTTCTTATAGATGCCTCTATGTTCTTCTGGTTTGAGGTAGATACTTGTATGAATTGAGTCAGGGCATCTTCAATCTTTGACACTCTATCATTTTGCTGATTTTGCTGACCTTGATAAGTTAATTGTCCAGATTGTCTAGTTGAGTTGTTCCCTTCTTGTCTCTAGTTAGAATATTTATTATGGTTCTTATTTGATGTCCAATTGTTTGGATAATTATTTGGCCTTCTGTTGTTGTTCATATAGTTCACTTCTTCGTTTTCTTTTTCAATTTCTAATGCAGAATAATGGCCATTTTGGTGTTCTCGTGAACATAAATCACATCTCGACACTTGTTGTGTTGAGCCAGTAGGTCGTGGCTCAAGCTGTAACTTTGTCATTTGCTTTTGTCATTCTACCATCTATTGTCAAATGAGTTTATTTTGTGCTCCAAGATCATGTGTTCCAAGATCCAGAATTCCTCTCTTTGAAGGTTGTTGTCTATCATATTGAACTTGGTGATCATTAGTTGTTAAGGATTCAATGATCACAATTGCTTCTTCAATATCTTTTGCCATCATAGTATTCCCTATAGATGCATCTAATAACATTCTTGCTTAAGGTTTGAATCCAATGTAAATCATGCTCAATTGTGCTATATCATCAAATCCATGATTTAGACACTTTTGTAACAATGCCTTGTATCTTTCCCAAGCCTCACAGAAGTGTTTGTCAACCCCTTGAGAGAAAGTTGCAATAGCAGATTTTTCTCCATATCCTCCAAGCTGGTCAAACTTTGGTTTGGATGCGATTGCAACAACGTTTTGTCCTTGCCAATAAGCGAGAAAGGAAATAGTCAGAGATAGACAACCTCTTCATCATTACAATAAGTTCCAAGAGTTCCACAAAACTCATAAAATGTAGCAAGTTGATTTAAAGGGTCTTCATGTTCCAAGTCAAAAAACTGATTTGTTGTGATCAATGAGGGCAATGCATGCTTCATCTCCACACTTTTAGTATGCCTGACTATACTTGAGAAATGACTTCGTCCCTACTATTGAGTATAATCACCTAGCAATCTTCGTTGGTTGTTCCTTGCTACCATTTGGCTTGGTATGCAAGAATTCGGATCAGAGTTAAAATCTTCTTGTTGTTATTCTTCCTGATTATCTTTTCAATCTCAGGGTAAAAAAGCAGAACTTGTTTCTGTTTTATTTTTGCATACAACACAATTTCAAGCAATGGTGAATGGAAAAATAATATAGTAATAGAATCCATAAAAGAAAATTATTTTATACAGTTTGTACAACACTCAAATTGGTTGTAACAATGGTTTTCTTAAACAAATCCCCTACAATAGCGCCATAAACATGTTGATGCTCTAATGCAATCAATTCTATACTAGCAACTACATTGGGTAGTTTGTTGTACAATAAGTGTCGCATCCATAGGGATTTGATAGAATACATAAAGTCTAACTAGTTTGAGTTCAGTAAAACAATGGTGGAAATGCATGAAAAGTATGATAATAAGTTTGTGGTATGAAAATAACGTTAATCTAAAACATCAAATGCTAAATTAACACAGATTCAATAAAAAGTTGTTTTCAAGATAATGAAGACATGTTGAAGTTAGATTTCACCACCTTTCCCTCTCTTGCATTAATTCAATTCGTACTTACAAAGACAATCATCCATGTCCTATGATAATCAAACTTCAGTATGATTCTTCAATGATTGCTTGAATCAATCACCCGCATTAATGTTAGGACACTATAACTAAGTAGAGCCTTAGATATATTCCTAGCATCTAAAAGTAGGAGAATTCACTAGAATCTATAAAACACGCTACATTGGGAGTGAATTTCAAATGGATAAGATAGAATCAAGACAAAATAAGTGCCAAATTCATCTCAAAATTAACTAAATTTGGACACTTATCAGTCTTCCAAGAACTTTTAAGGTTTTGATTCCTTTTTTGTGATAGTGGATAGATTAAGGAAAATGGCGCATTTTATACCTTGCCACAAAATAGATGATGCAAGAAATATTATAAGGTTATTATTTATATGTTTTTAAACTTAATGGTTTGCCTCGTACTATAGTTTCTAACAAGGACACTAAATTTATTAGTCACTTTCGGAGGACCTTGTGGTCTAGATTAAGGACTAAGTTAAACTTTTCTACTACTTCTCCTTTCCAAAGTCACACGCTCCATGCTACCATCACATTCTCCTTGCTTTTCTCATGCTTAGCTTGCTTGCCTCCAAGTGTAAGAAAGCCAAACTCTGCCAAAAATAGTAAATTGGGCTTGGCCCAATTGATCCAAAGAGTTCTAGCTTATTTTATTGAAAGCAAAGCCTAAACAATGGCCCAATTTAAATCTAGACTACTTCCTTCATGCATCAACTTATATTTTAGAGATTTCTTTAGCCCGTGTGAATAATGTAAAAAGCTCATGATTAACTTGATCATCTTGTCAGAGCCCCATGTGAATCTTCTTCATCATGCTTCTAGTGATTGGGCCTTGATGTAGGCTTGGGCTTGTTGATGCACTTGAGCTTGGGCTTGTTGGGGTCATATCATCCCCTCCCCCTTGAAGAGGATTTGCCCTCAAATCTTGGTGGTCATCCTCTTCATCAAAAGTACCTACAAAAGGAACCAAGTCAGTAATATTGAAAGTAGGATGCACACCATATTCCGCAGGAAGATCCAATTGATAAGAATTATTATTGATCTTCTTGATGAATTGGAATGGACCATCACCTCGGGGACTAAGTTTGGATTTTCTTAGGTTAGGAAATCTTTCCTTCCTTAAGTGCAACCAAACTAGGTCTCCTTCATTAAAAGACCGAACTCTCTTGCCCTTGTTTTTAAAATGAGCAATCTTTTCAACTTGGGCTTGAATTTGGTTTTTAACCTTCTCATGAAAATATTTTATGAACTTGGACTTAGAAACCACCCCTTCTTTATGAACAAAATCAAAAGAAGTTGAAAAGGTAATAAGTCCAATGGTGTGAGAGGATTAAAACCATAAACTACCTCAAAGGGCGAGTTTGGTGGTGTTATGGACCACTCTATTGTAAGCAAATTCAATGTGGGGAAGATACTCATCCCAAGATTTATGATTCCCCTTAAGCAAAACCTTAAGCAATGTGGAAAGGGATCTATTGACTACCACTAACTATCTCATATCCTTTTATCTCTTCAGAGATACCAGAGTTTGCAGAAGAATTGAATTTCTCAATCCTTAGTGTAAGGTCAATATTGCAGCCAAGAACAATTTACATGTTCTCACTCAAGTTCTTAAAACTTGTTCCATTAAGAATCAGAACTGGATTTGGGTTGGCAGATATAAAAGCTATTGTAGCCGAATTTAGAATAAGGGAAATATCACTAAGCTCACATCCTAAAATAATAAATAAATTCAAATAATGGTTTAACTCGTCCTAAGACACCTAATGCGCCATTAATATCAAGTCTTTGGATAGTAATATTAACTGTTAGGGATATCTTGTTGTAATGATCAAACATTGATAATAATGCATGTCGAACAACAAACCCATCTTTTGATTGATTTATCATCGATAGAGTCAAACCTTATAATTATCACATGTGTGTATGCAATTCGACCGAATATTAATCTTCTTTTAGACCGACTAGTACTCACATGAATATACATGAACATTTAACATATTTTATAAATTATCTCCTCAAGAGATGTCACTTTGACGACATTTTGATTCAATTTGCTCATAAAGAAAATGCTAAACAAAACCAATATATATATATATATATATATATATATATATATAAACCAATACTTTTATTTCCAATTAAATATTAATTGGAATTGAAATTCCATTTACGTAACAAATCACGTAAATAATTGTTTATATATCAAAACCAAATTAAATTATAACTTTCTATTATAAATTACTTGGGATATATATCCAAAAAAACACGTAACAAGAGCTTGGCGTAACAGTAAATTGGCATGTGAATACCACTTTAATCCCAATTGGAATGTAAAATGTGTTTCTGCATCATCATCAAGGCCTTCAATTTTCAATACCAGAACCCGTAATTATGTTTGGCCATGAGCCAATTTGGTACACCATATCTCTAAGCTTGAAAAATTACCATTATTTTTCTCCATACATAGCCTTAGCCAGAATCAACTTGTGCTTTAATCAAAGCATTGTCACGTCTCTGATGCAACCATTACTGCAGGCAACCCGATAGGTGCAGTCTCTGCAAACGCGATGAGAAACCATCGCCGCGAGTCCCATGATTTCAAACCACCATGACGTGAACTAGCAATCTGTAATCGGGAGCCAATGCAACAATGAGTGCCATCACTCACCAAAAATGTTCATGACCGATTGCAACAGAACCATCGCGGAACCAAAACAAACATATTAGAGGACCCAAAACCAGTTCGGACAACCAACACCACCACCTTCGGAGACGCGAACACAACCGTAAAACTTGAACTCTGCGTGAGCCACCGCTGCCACTGTCATGACGCCTCTGTTGAGGAAGTAGAAAGGTGCAGTGTGCCTCCCACTACCATTAGAAAGCACCACCACCACCACCGATCTCCACCATCACAGCAAACACACCATGAATACGAACCATACCTACCACCACTGCGGAAAATCGATCCCAAACGTGAGAGCAAAAGCCCCATGGTAGTCACCTCCGTGATAGATCAATGTCGTTGTAAGCCACCTCCGCTACAAAACCATCGGGAGCCACCTCTGTTGTGACGAAACCAGAACCAGACGCCCCTATCGTCATCGCGGCAGCAGACCCACCTGGGAAGAAGATAGAATCGCACTTCCACCGCCACTAGACTAACGTTGCGAACGCCGTCAACCATGCCATTGTTGCATTGTCTCTCGAACTAGAACCAGAACCATACGCCCTGTAGAGATCAAATATGTTAATGCAAATAATTTAATATGAGAGAATGTGTTTTATTGAAAGACATCACGAGGCTTATATAAGCCTTTGTACAAGACTGAACTGCTACATAATGTAGTTACTAATATAATGAAAATGGCACCAACCTAGGAGAAAATCCTGCAACTAAAAAAAGACTCTTTCTCCCTGTAAAATAGGAGATTTATTTAAAACGCTAAAAGCTTTAAACTACTTAACATTCCCTCCCTTAAGATTTATGTAGTGCTGCATTTAGCTTATTTCACTGATTTCCACAACTCCAAGCATGCGATGCAATCTTTCAAACTGCTCAAGTTTCAATACTTTGGTCATTATATCAGCTAGTTGTTCTTCAAAGCAACAATAATTAAGACACACAACTTGATCTTTAACTAACTCTCTAAGAAAATGAAACCGCACTGCAATATGTTTACTTCTTCCATGGAAGACAGGATTCCTGGACAATTGAATAGTAGAGCTGTTATCACATAGAATTTGTGTTGCCTTTTTTTCTTCTGATCCAAGGTGTTCCAAAATTCTACGAAGCTAAATACACTGACACGCACAAAATGTTGCAGCAATGTACTACACCTCAGTTATAGATAGGCTCACGACCGATTGTTTCTTTGAGGCCCAAGAGACAGCTCTAGTGCCTATTAAGAAAATTAAACCAGAGGTGTTTCTTCTATCATCTAAGTCTCCTGCATAATTGATGTCACTGTAAGCTATAAGACCGGCCTTTCTTCCTTGTTGGTAGAAGATGCCATACTCAATAGTGCCTTTGAGATATCTTAAGATTCTTTTTGTTACGGCCCAATGTGATTCCTTTGGATTTGCCATGTATCTACTAATTAGACTTACTCCATACAACTTCTATTCTAAGAACGTATCTCATTTTGCCAAGATCAGTCATATCAAATTCCATCTTCATTGAGTTTTTAAAGTCTTCACACCTGTATTTACTATTTCCAGTAAAAAGCAAATCATCAACATAAAGACTGACTATTAAAATATTACCCTGAAAATTTTTGGTGAACAAAGTGTGTTCACTAGAACAACGGTTAAACCATTCTTTGGTAAAATAGGCTTCAATTTTGTTGTACCAAGCTCGTGGGGCCTGCTTGAGCCGATATAGAGCTTTTTGAAGTCGGTAAACTTGAGTCTTTCTGCCTTTCTGGATGAAACATGCCGGTTGTTGAACATATACCTCTTCTTGAAGGTCACCATGCAAAAATGCACTCTTTACATCAAGTTGAAATACATCTCATGCACTCTGAGCAGTTAATGCTAACAATAACCTCATTGTATCAAGTCTAGCAACCGGTGCAAACACCTCGGTATAGTCTATTCCATACCTTTAAGCATAACCTTTGGCCACCAATTTGGCTTTGTACTTCTCTACATGACCATTTTCATTGAATTTGGTCTTGAAAACCCCTTTAATGCCAATGGGCGTAACCCCTGCTGGTGGATCTACAAGCTGCCATGTATTATTCTTCTTAATGGGCTTCATTTCAGCCCCAATTGCTTCTCTCCAATGTTGACTTGACCATGCCTCTTTGAAAGAGTGGGGATCTGCAGATTCGATCAATATCATTTGATGTGACCCCAACAAGCCCAAATGCACCTTCAAGCCTTATTTCAAATGTAAGCTCACTTAAAGGCCTAATTACAAGATCAATGATGAAGAAGATTCAAAAGGGCCTCCCATTAGATGATCACAAATTCAATGGGCTTTTCACATTATTTACATGGGCCAAAGAAATCACAAAGACTTGAAGAAGTGCATGTAAATCCAATAGTGTAGATTTAAAGTGGGCCAATGTTAGGCCTTGCATTCCAATAATACATAAGATGGGGTTCAAATTGGGCTCGGCCCATTTCTCTTCATACATGGCCGAGAATATCAAGGCAAGGCAAGGAGGCTCCTTTGCTTCATGGTTTGACTAAGGTTGGTCATCATATATAAAGGTTAAGAATCCTTCTTGTTCTTCAAGCCAAGATCAAAGGGGCGTGACCTTGCCTCCTTCTCCAAGCTTTCATCAACGTCCAAGATCAAGGCCCACTCCATCCAATGGCCCTCCTTTTTCATGCGTTAATGGCTTCATATAAAAGCCAAAAATTCACTCATTTGTATCACTCTTGAAATTTTATGCAATAGATGTTAATTGAGTTAAGAGCACTTCTTCCTCTATTGCCTTTGAGAGTCACTCTTTCTAGAGATTTCCTCTCTCTACCTCTAGCCACCTTCCTTAGGCTAGCATAGCTTAGGAAATCCTATCACCTCCTTCACTTTCCATAGCTTGTAAGTGCCTTCAAAACTTGCCTCCATCCCTTCATCCAAGTTTCGCTGCCCATGGAGTTCTTCACGCACCTTTGGCGCTCCACCATTATTGCTAGCAATCCATCATCTTCTTCCACTAACATATTTGTTTCATAGTCAGTCATCCACGTAGGTGGTCTTCGGATCCTAGTTGTCCTCCCTTCAACTAGAGATTCATGGTGTTCGGAGACTAGTTCTGATGTGCTTTGATATGCATCATTGTTGGTTGTCACTCCATGCTCACCTTTAGAATTTTCATCTTCTCCACTTGTTTTGTCTTCCCAATCAAGAACATCTGACTTATTTGTCTCAGATTCATCTTGCCAATTCCAACTTTTCTCTTATTCAAATACAACATCCCTACTTACAATAATCTTCTTTGTAATAGGATTAAACAATTTATAGGCTTTAGATTCATCACTTACCCCTAAGAAAACACACTTTTGAGTTTTATCATCTAGCTTTCTTCTATTCTAATCTAGAATGTGAGCATGTGTAATACATTCAAATGTGCGAAAATAATCAACGCATGGTTTTGATCCACTCCATTTCTCTTCTGGCGTTTGACCATCTATAGCTGATGTAGGGCTTCTATTTTGAACATACACACACCATTGTACTGCTTCAGGCCAAAAAGGTTTGGGAACCTATTTTTCATGTAAAATTGCACGGAAGACATTCATGATGGAGTGGTTTTTTGGTTCAGCAATTACATTCTGTTATGGAGTGTAAGCAGCGGTCAATTGTCTGGATATACCTTGTTGAGTGCAGAAATCGACAAACTCCTTGGAGGTGAACTTTTCACCCTTATCAGTTTTAAGGCAAGTGATTGAGGCATCAACTTCCTTCTTAACGCAAGCTTTGAAGCTTTTGAAAACGCTAAGTGCTTTGGATTTCTCATGTAAGAAATAAACCCAAGCTTTACGTGAATAATCGTCAATAAAGCTTAGAATATACCTTTTGTTACTATGAAAGGATGGTGAGATGGGACCACAAATATCAGCGTGAATCAATTGTAGTTTTGTAGAGGCTCGCCAAGTGCTATGCTTTGGTAAGGTATCTCTGTGTTGTTTACATACCAAACAAGTAGTACATATTTGGTTGGGGGGTTTCAGTAGTGGTAGTCCTATCACCATTTGCTAACTTGCAAGCGTGCCGAGACCCTTGAAATTAAGATAGCCAAATCGTTGATGCCATAAATGCGTTTCTGTTTTTGAAATTTCTTCAGTTTGAAGACAGCGGGAGTGTCGTGAAGCCGATAGATAGAACATTCAGTTAGGCTTCATTTTGGTCTGTATGATAAGACCTCGCTCAGGATGGAAAATTTTGCACATGTCGTTTTGAATTAGGATAGACAAACCTTTCTCTTGTAGTTGTCCTTCTTCTTGGACTTCTGTGACCACAACTTATTTCTTGTCATGTGATTACTACAACCGGAGTCTAGGAACCAATCCTCCTTTTGTATAGTTTGTGTTTCCTCATATGCAACTAGCAAGAGTTCTTCCTCCGCCTCCGCTGCTTCTTTAAATGATGCGTAATGGGTCCTTTTCCCTAATTCAGGGCATTCATATTGAAAGTGCCCTAATTTGTGGCAATGAAAGCACTCAATGAGTGCTTTATTCGGTGTGTATCTTCCACGTCCATGACCACTCCTATTGCGGCTTTGACCAGCTGTTGATCTATCCTCATGAACGACTTTCAGCATCTGCTCATCGGGTTGACATTCTTGCATCCTTTGCTCATGAACAAGTAGGCTGCCATGAAGTTCATCAAGACTGAGGATACTCAAATCATTGGACTCCTCAATTAAACATACAATGTAGTTAAACTTCAGAGTTAATGACCTGAGAATTTTGCTAACCACCATACTTGTGTTTATAACTTCACCATTGGATTTCATCTTATTAACAATGTTGAGCGTACGTCCTAAATAGGCGTCCACTTTCTCACCCTCTTTCATTCCTAGCAACTCGAATTCACAACGCAACACTTGAAGCTAAGCGCGCTTGACTCTTGTGGATCCTTGATTTTTTGTTGCATGGACTGTCATATGGCCTATGACGTGCTCTTGTCCAATATGGTTTCAAGAATTTCCCTATCAATAGCTTGAAACAAGTAGTTCTTCACCTTCAGATCTTTAAGGCTTGCCTCTGACACGCTCTTCCGTTGTGCTTCCGTTGTGCTTCTGTCGGCGTGACTCCAAGCTTTGGAATCCCCTCCTGTACGAGGGGCCATAATTCTTTGCTTCGTAGAAATTTTTCCATCGTCATGGCCCAGAAATCATAGTGGCCATCAAACCTTGGGATGGCTGGTTGCACAAACTTTTCATACATTCTCTATAACCACTCTTCTTTGTACTCACTCTAAATTTGCATACTTCCTCACACTATTTTCACTCGTGCACACTCTGTATCAAGCCCCTTACGGAGCTCTGATACCAATTGTAGAGATCAAGTATGTTTATGCAAATAATTTAATATGAGAGAATGTATTTTATTGAAGGACATCACGAGGCTTATATAAGCCTTGTACAAGACTGAACTGCTACATTATGCAGTTACAAACTGTTGCATAATGTAGTTACTAATATAATGAAAATGGAACCAATCTAGGAGAAAACCCTGCAACTAAAAAAGACTCTTTCTCCCTATAAAATAGGAGATTTATTTAAAACGGTAAAAGCTTTAAACTACCTAACACGCCCCCATCACCGTTGCAACAATAAACCCCCTTGGGAAGAAGGAACCGTGCCTCCACTGTACCTGAAACTATGACAGAACAACGAACCACCTAGTAGCAAACTCGCCTTGTTAGAGGAGGAAGGAGCCTCGCCTCTCAAACCACCATGGTGCCATGAATGGGAGAACGAGAATGAAAAGGAAAGCTGGATTCCTATTATTAAGGTTTTGCAGTCCTGAAATTGGGATTTAATCCAAATTAGGGTTCATAAATTTTTAATTAGAATGCACCAATAACACATAATTAGGGTTCATGAAATGGAAAATAATTTTTTGACAAAGATTTGATTGACAAAGTTGAGAAAGTTATCGAATAGAGTAAATTTTTTATTTTTTAATGGAAGTTAAGATAATAAAATAATAAAATTTTAGGGTTTTTTTATCAAATATGGTTATTGGACAAAGTTTGTCAAAAAAAAAAAAACTTAGTCAATGTATCATCTCCCAAAATGCAATTAAAACCAATGGTCGTTTAAGATAAAGAGTAATAAACCTATGTTAATTAAATAATTCTCACACCCTAAAGAACCGAAAGCATAAACATATCTGGATTGACCATTATTGCGAACGATATTAGTTGTATCTGATCTTCCAGCATCCTAAGTTTCTCTCTAGATTTCCTCTTCTAATGGGGAGGAAGAGAAAGGAACATAATAATTTTTTTTAACGTGCTCTCAGATGGGGAACCCCTATATGTAACCTCGATTACTATTTTCTAAAGATGATATTCCTAATTTGTCTCATTCATCAAATTAGAATATCATGGATATTTACATAATTAATATTTTCATGATAAATGTATATATACTCTTATCCATATATATAATTAATCATATCACTTTAATAAATTGACTAATAAGATAAACAATCCTAATATATTTAATTATCTATCATATATATTATTTATTATATATATATATATATATATATAACCCAAATTGTTAACATGATGGTACAATTTGAAAAAAAAATTATATATAACATATTTTATAATTTATAAGTAATTTTTTTATTCTGAAATGTGCTCACCCAATAGTTAAAGAGGTTGAAATTTAGCGTGTTTTGGCTAGTCTGTTTTTTTTTTATATTTTTAAAATGTATTTATATTTATGTATTTTGAGAAGCACATTTCATCGAAAAAAGAGTTTTTAAATAATTAACATTATTTTCTAATCATATAAATCAAAATAAATTTTATCTTTGTATAGTATAATTAATAATTAAACTTAATTTATAATTATTAATAATTTAAGTAAAAATATTATTATATATTTATATTCTATAAATAATATAATCTATACCTATATATAAATAAATTCTCTTTTTTATCTATATTTGTTTTCTAATTTTATTTTTTAAATAATTTTGGTTAATTTAAAATATTTTTTATCAATTTTACTCTTTAAATTTAATTCTTTAAATAAAAATATTTTTCATCCACATTTGTTAACCATTTTTTTAAAGTTAACAACTTTTTTAATTATTAAAATAACTACAAAATAAATAAAAATATTTTACAATAAAATTTTAAAAATTATTTATATTTAATTTAATAATCATAATAATAACAACAATAATTTTATTATATTTTTATTATTATAAAAAAATTAACACATAGTATTTTCATTAATAAAAGTATAAATTGTTAAAGGTGAGGAACCATTTTGTTATTCTTAATTTTTATATTTTAATAAAGAAATATTTTTTGTCTTTCACTGTATTCCATGGAAGTACGAAGTGCGGAAAGCAGCTGCCGAAGTGCAGAAAGCAATTAGTTAGTAGTGTGTGCTTGGGCTCCTAGCTACCCATTCGGGATTTTGACATTTCGGTTTGTATTTGAAATCCCGGCCCTTAAGCATCGGGTTAAAATTTTGTGCGTAGCGAACCCAACATGGAACATAACCAACTATTAATTTATTATTTTGAGGTGAGGCTTAACCATGTCTTACAACAATACATAAGCCCAATTTTACCCATAATTATATGAAGTAATCATGTTTGAAAGGTTGTCAGTCGGGTCTTTTTAGAAGATTAAAATTACTTCTATTGTAGTTCATGCACCAAGAACTATCACATTCCTATATTTGTAAAAATTTATTTACATTTCCATTTCTATACACAAGAAATATTAAATTTTTGTCTCATTTATCTCATTTAAATGGGTATACTTGTACCCGTCATTATCCTATTCAAAATATTAACTAAATAGTATTTTTATAAAAAAATAAAAATCATAATAAAAATATAATAATATTATCAAATATTCAATATAAATTTTTTTTCTATAATATCAAGTATTAAGAAAGAAATTATAATCATAAAGATTAATTACTCGTTTGGTCCCCACGTGGTCTTAATTCCATAGATAATTAAGCCTAATTATAAATATCAAATAAGAGTATCAAATAACAAATGGATAAAGATCAAATAACTATAGAGAAGAGTAAAAATGATAAATGTTGTACTACCTAATAAGTTAGATGTACCTTGGTAATTTAAAATTGTTCTTACAAAGCCAAATATATTATGCAAAGACTTCAACTCCAAGCTCTAACCTCAGGGGTACTCATCCTCTCAAGGGTACTCGTCCTCTCCAAGTCGAATAAGGGTTATGTCTTCAGAAGATACTTCGACCCTCAAGTCAGCCAAGTGCGTTAGAAGATAATAACAATAATTAATGAGATGTACCTCGTAGAATGTGTTATTTATACTATTATTTATGGGTCCTTATGTGGATGGGCCTAGGTCACGTGTCATAATTACCTAGTTAACTTTTCTTTAACATTTTCTTCTTTAACTTAATCGTGATTTTCCAATATCAGCGGTTTGGCTATATACATTTGGGCCAAATACATGCTGGTTCAAATGGCCAAGATGTATTTGAACAAACATAAGGTATATACTGACATGGGCAAGGTGTATTCGGTCATGTACAATAAACTAGCCCCCCATACTTAACATGTCAAATGCTGAATTCTTATAGAATGTCGTCATAGTGTTAACCTTCGACCTTCAGTCTAATTGTCTTGATGTTAGTCTTCGTTTGGTTTGTAATATCTTAGGTGGATATTTATTTAATAAAACAAATTATAATTTAAAATAAATTCAAATAATAATATTATTCCCAAAAATGCGGGAAATTCAAAATCCTCAATGGTGGTAATTAAGAAATATATTTCATGACAACTTATTACAAGCTCGAAATCTAAGAAAACAACTTAAAAGAAAAATTACAAAGTTTATTCAAAACAAGTTCCTTAAATAAAGCCCAACAACTATCACTCACTCTGTCCCTATCCATCGTCATCCTCACCTGGAATCACATATGCTCATGTATGTCAAGTCACACGATCATCGTCAAACACAAATAAAAAGGGTGAGCTTGAAACAAATAAGCATGCATAAATAAAAGTATAAACTGTCACCCAAAATAATTTAGACAGTTTATCATTTTGTCAAGACCTTTACACTAGAAGGTACATAGACAACCCCAGTCTCATAACCTATATGAAATTAGCACATTCTCACTCATGGTCTTAGGGATTTCATATGCTTCCACGAACCTGCCCGCTCGTGATCCAACTTTACGAACCTGCTCGCTCATGGTCCAACTTTACGAACCTCATCGCTCGTAATCCGACTCTACAAACCTCCCCGCTCATAGTTCAACACTCGTGAATACCACCTGTTATGAACCCTCCACTCATAATAGCCTCAAGTGTGAGCACAGAACATACGAACCTCTCTGCTCGTATCCCCACACAAGAGTACATCCAATACAAACCTTCTCGTCCGTATTAATCACGCATTTCCAACTCCATTATGAACCTCCCCGCTCGCAATTCATTCGAGCATATCCCATACCAAAGCCCTGACAACAACCCATGCAAAACACACCACAAATGCACCTTGCCATTACATTATCACCTAGCGTAGCCTTAGCACCGCCATGCCAGGCGAAATTGCAGTGTAGACCACCTGGCGGTATTAACCCACCGTTCGGCACCATATGCTGACCCTTATTGATAGCTATCACTTGGCGGTCCAATCCACACCGTTAGGTGTTATACCAGTACTAGGAATTACACTAGTTTAGATACTACAAAACCACATCAATCACACTCCAATCATCACAACACTCAACAATTACCCATTACACGTTAATATCATCCAACATGTCATAGATTTACACAATCATACCTCATATACATCCATCCCTTTATAAATTCATATATACTCCACAATTTAAAGTCATGGCAACATTCAAATTCAACTTAGAATAATGCATGCTTTTAGCAATTATAAAACTGAAACCCTAAGACGACTTAATAACCAAATTCTATACACCAAGGTGACATAATGTAGCACTTCACATATCCTATGAATCAATCATAGTCGTTTTCCCAATTATCCACCAATTTAAACCATGCCATACTTGGTTTATACAAACAATACACATTGCACATAAAGAATTTTCCAAAGACAGCGATGGGATACTAACTGCCACTCATACAACTTCCATTTTACTCGAATAGAACCTATTAATTTCTCTATTCCAATATTTCATGTCCAATCAAGAATAGTATAAACATATCATTTTATTCCATGCATTAGACCATTCACAAATATCCACTGTTCAAATTATACCACTATCACAAACATAAGTCCAGAAAACCCCACAAGAAACCCCACTCGCAGCCAACATAGTCAAAATTCAAAGCTCACATTTGCATTGGATTGTCGCATGGCGACAGGTCAAGTACCTCTAGGCAGTGCATAAAATCCTAGGCATATCCAAGATTTTTCTTGCACCTGCACGAGCCCCAAAACCCCAAAGATCATTTCCCTCCATCCCATTTCACATACTAAGCAGTCCAACATGCTTCCAAACTCAACACATAGTCAATTTAACTAAATTTCATATAATATCACACATTTTCACACAATTTAAGTCATCCTCAATCCCTTATGAACCCTAATAATAACTCATAATACAATTTATTCAATTTCAGTCACCATAGTGACATTCAAAATTTTCCACATAATCCAACAAAGTAGATACCATTAGCCAGGAGGTTCTTGACAGAACCTAGAAATTGGGTTTAATCAATGTGTGTTGCATGGCAGACATTCATTGCCGCCAAAAGGTTCTTGGTAGAACCTAGAAATTGGGTTTAATCAACGTGAGTCGCCTGACGAGCCTTCATTATCGGCAATTTCTGAGCAGAAACTCAGAAACTTTGAGAAATAGTGTGAAATGAAAAAGAATCATGCAATCAAGCTCCAACATACCATGAAACAAGTAAATTAAATGAAAACATAAGGTACAACTTCCCTTACCTAGATTTCCCGGTACCAAAAGCACTCTTAGTGTTCCTCTTTGCATGACTTTCATTCAACCTTGCCTCTACCACCAAAACAACCCTCTATCCTCTCCTTAGATCAGACCTTATGCTCACACAACTCTCCCTACTCAACCACACAAATTTTCTACTCTTTCCTCTCACTAGTTCACCCCTTTCTCTACTATTTCAGCCCTAAAAATAATAAAAATAATAAAAAAAACAAAGATAAGGATTAATGGTCATAAAATGTCATTACTTGGAAGTTTATGTCCATGTAATTGCATTGTTTCTACCTCTCTGGCTTCCCTGAAATCAGCTAAGGTTTTCTAAGTTCTCCATACCTTAGCAAAAATAATACCACATGAAAATAAGAACTATTTAGTGCTAACCAATGTTTGAACTCTCAACCAACCAATTACCAAGTATATGCACAACCAACAAGCTATCACATGTTTCATGTTATTTCATGAACATAAACACATACAAGACACATCACATGTTTCTAAAAGAATCCAACAATTGTGACCCCTGGCCATTGGATCTAAAAGGATGCAATGATTAAGATTGAAGAGGTAGGAGATGAAGAGTGAGGAAGAAAATCTATAAATAGGTGATGCATTTGTCTCATTTGATCAGCTATAGCATTTTTGCTTCTATCACCAATATTTGTTTCAAGAATTCTTGGTGGTGTAATAGCGACTAGCATCACATATGTCTTCTAGTATTTTCAATTTATTTGTTAGGGATAATCCATAATTGAGCAATAACAAGTCATCATGTGGTCCTTCCGAGGGTTTTCCCTATAAGTAGGGAGGTGTTTAGAGAAACAAAGGAAGAGTCGGCCAATGAGGTGGCAGAGTCTAAGTGGGTGTGCTACAAATTTTGAACGTGGCACCTACCCAACTGCATTCAAACAATTGAGGTTGCCTTCATGCATTCTAACCTATTTGTAAATCTTTAGGATTAGATCATACACCTTAACTTTTTAATACTTCTATAATACCCATCCTCAACATCTAGTTACCTAGTTTTCCCTAGTTAGTCAGACGAAGACAAGTCTATTAGGTTCTTATTACCAATCTTTCAAAAAGTTTAAGAACAATTTCTTTAGGGTAGTGGTGACTAAGAAGGGGTGTTCTCATTTTTATGAAAGGTTTAATTATGTCTTTGGTCACTATTTTCATAACGAAATCTCAATTTCGTCCCTCTATTTATTTTTATCTCAATTTGGTCCCTGTTTTGGGAAATTTGATCTCAATTTAGTTATTTTCGTTAGTAGTACAGTAACAACATTAAATGAGGTGCCACGTGTCAGTTCCTGGATTTTTTATTTTTTTGATTTTTGTTAATTTCTTTTGATTTTTTTATTTGATTTTTTTTAAAAGATAACAAGTTTGCCACATGTCAAGTTGTCATCGTGCCACGTAGTAGTGAAGGAGTGGTGTGGCAGTGATAATGCCACGTGTTAGTATTATGCTAGATGTCATCTCCTCATTCTCAATTTGGTCCTTATATTTTAATTTTTGTCCCAATTTGGTCCCAATTTTTGTAAAAATAGTGCAAGTTCGTCCCTCTCTAAATTGAAACAAAAATTAATTTTGATATAAATGTTATACAAATATTTTTATTAAATTTTATATTTTTATTCAAATTGAATTTTTCTTATATATTTATAACATAACTAAGTTTATTTAAATTTGTATTTCAAATTTTAAATTTATATGTTTTTGATTGTTACATCAAATAGTTAAAATTATTTTTACAATTTTTATAATTCTTATTTTTACACCAATTTAAATATTTGTATAGAAATTATTGAACTTTAGACATTTTAAAAATATACAATTATTTGAAATATAAATTCAAATAAAAAAACAATATTAAAATACGATGTAATAAACTATCAATATAATTTATGAATTTTTTTTTTCTATTAACAATTTTAAAACAATTTTAAATAAAATTCAATGTAAAATATAAATTAAATAAACTTAATTTTGTTAAAAATATTTACTTTAAATATCAATTTTGATAGAAATATTTGCGTACATTTATATAAAAATTAAATTTGATTTCAATTTGGAGAGCGACAAAATTGCTCATTTTTTACAAAAATTGAGACTAAATTGAAACAAAAATTAAAATAAATGGACTAAATTGAGAATGTGAAAATGACACCTAGCATATAAGTGACACATGGCCTTGTCACTGCCACATCACTCTATTATTGTCATGTGGCACGACAACAACTTGACACGTGGCAAATTTTTTTATTTTTTTAAAAAAAATTCAAAAAAATAAAAAATAATAATAATAAAAAAGTTAAAAAATCCAAGAACTGACACGTGACACCTCCTTTAACGGTGTTACTGTACCACTAACGGAAGGGACCAAATTGAGATAAAAAAATAGAGGGACCAAATTGAGATTTTGCTACGAAAATAAGGACCAAAGGCATAATTAAACCTTTATGAAAAGAATGACAACCCTAAGTTCCCTTTATATTGGACAAGTAACCCAACTAGGTATTAGGATTGGTTGAAGGATAACATGACCGATGAGGATAAAAAGATATTAGGTATTGTGGAGCAATTTCCATGTCGTTTGCTTACTAGAGAACTTAATAAGATATACTTGTCTCCCCGACCCCTAGTGACATGATTGGTGAGTATATTATTTGAAGTTGATTATGAAGTAAATTTTGGCCAATCTAAATAGGTTTATTTTCTTGTAGGAGGGATGACACATCATGCTGAGAAAATGGGCACAAAAAATGTTTTTTAAAGCACGAGGAACAAAATATTGATGACTGACAAGTAGGGATAAAGGACATCAACTTTGACTATGAAAGGACTGATAATTCACCCCCCTTAAATAACTACTCGCAAGAAGACATCACCTTCAAAAGTCCAAGGGAGGGGGAAGCAAAGGAAAAGACTTTCCATTCGAGCTTGTGACTTTTAGATGGTTTTCGAATGACTTTCCATTTGAGTTTGTGCCTTTGAGATAGTTCTCAAATGACTTTCCATCCGAGCTTGTGCCTTTGAGATAGTTCTCGATTGACTTTCCATCTAAGATTGTTCCTTTAAGATAGTTCTCGAATGACTTTCCATCTGAGTTTGTGTAAGCCATAGTTTGATGCTTTTTTACACGTTCTCGAACCTAATGTTCTTCGCTATGAATTTTACAACACTCAAATCATCGGTTGCGATTTTGTAGGCTTGTATTTCATCACTAGATATAGAGTTGTTGCACAATTAATCTTGGAATTGCTAGTAGGTGTGGCGATCACAAGGAGTTTTGAAGGATGACCTGATGGTCCCAGATTTCGAAACATGCACGAAGCAATCTCTGTACACATGTTGTAAGTTTTGAGGGGTTGTTTTTCCAGATAGAATTGAAATAGTAGTTTCTTGAAAGCGATTTTAATTTCCTCCTTGGTCACAGTTTGATGTAACCCGAGACCCTTGCAATGATCCATTCTGCTAGACATAATGCGATGCAACATATGTGGCATTATTAAGCTTGGTAACCCTTCCACTGTTTGGAAAATATGCAAGTCGGGATTTGTCCTCGGGGGCCAAATCCTACAACAAAAAACCCATATAAAATAGTATTTGTGCTTTTACATAACAAAAAGCAATTTATTTAAAAAAGGCAACTAATTTAACCATAAAATTCTTCCACATCAATGATAACATATGAAAGCAAAATAACAAAATGTGGAAAGTGGTTGCATTGCACGTGTTACTGTGGCATGTGTTGCATAAAGTTCTATCATATTGCATTCTCTCTTTTTTTTCGTAATAAGGCATTTCTTAGACTCCTTAATTTCTAAGGGCTTGTGAAAGATATTAATAAAATAAGTGATGTTTCTATGTAGATTAAAAGCCTTTGGCCCTCTTCTAATAAGAAACCAAATAATCTTAAAAGCAACATCATCACAACGTGTCCAAAATTATAATTTAAATGCTAATATATTGTTATATGAGTTTTGAACACCAAAATGATCATGGCTACGAGTGAAGAACATATAAAATGTGGAGATAGGATAAAGTTTTACCTGGACTCACTTTTATTTGTAGCATTTATGATAGATGTTGTTAAAGTACAAGGAAAAATTATTTTTCCACCAATGTTCAATAAACTATTATATCATAATCACATGTGGAGAAGAGGAATGCCAAGATAACATTTTCTTTAAGGAAATTGTAAAATTTTTACCATAAACGCTCATGGTAGTATGAATGAGACGATTTCGAATTTTTATGGTTTCACGTAGAGATAATATAAATTGTGGAGGCATGAAAATGTTTTACCTGGGTCCCATGGTGGGCACCAAATGTTCTTACCATAATTGGGAGCCTGGACCTTTGTATAGGTGGCAAAATCCAAGTGGAAACTTGAATGCTCATGATGATTGGAATCAAATCCCTTGTTGCTCCAAATGGGAAGATTCACTACAAAAGACTTTCTGACACTCAAGTCAATAAGAGAATTAAGATCTTTGATAAGCTGGGTAATTAGGCCTTATTAGACCACATTATTTAGCACCATCTATTAAGTTGAGTAATTACAATAATAATAATAATTATTATTATTATTGTTATTATTATTATTAATATTAATATTATTATTTAAATTAAATCTAACAAAAATAAATAAATAAACTAAAAATATAATTTAACTTTAATTAAGGAAGACGATGCAACCCGACAGCAAAGAAAACCCAATTTCCTGTGACTCGTTTTATTTGCACAAAGCCATGAACAAATCCTTCATCATTTGTTTGTACCTGCATGGTTTGAATTAGGAAGATGTCACTTTTAATATATGAAATAAATTATATTAAAAATAATAATTTATTTTTCATATCTTTAAGTTATCCAAATTACCTGAGTGTTAAAGAATTTTTCTATTCGATGCTAGGATAGTACCTACCAAAACTTATTTCTAAAGTAATTCAACCCTTTGTAAGAAAATGTTATTTTTTTCCTATTGATTATTCAAACAAAGTACACATTTAGGTGATAACATTTACTTAATTAAAGTTGACACGCAATTATACCTAAGTTGAAACAATGCATGATGAACAATAAAGGTTCGTTTACTTTCCAAGAGGAAACTTCTTTTGGTTGAATATGAGACCATAGTGAAGGCGTGATTGACGACACCAAATCTTCTTAGTTAAAGTCGCATCTCAACTTTACCTAACAATTTCAACCATTTCTCTAATCAACTCCTATTCACCAAAACAAATGCTACTTAAACTAGATTACTTTTCCCCAATAAATTCATTTCAAAATAGAATATTCTTGTAGCAACATTATTTATCCAATAAACTTATCAATTAATTATTTTAAAAATTCAGTTTTCAGAAAATTGAATTCACAACGTGAAATAATATCATGGGTATGAAAAATTAGTTAGAATTCAGTTTTTGAAAGGTAGAATTTGGGTTGATTTTTTTAAATTATTTTTATCTCCTTTTGCAAAAAAAAAAAAAAGAAGGAAAACTAATTCTGTTTCCATTGATTGAATTTTCAGATAATTTTCAACATTTGAGAATTCGATTTTCTAATGAGTGTGTTTTCGATTTTTAGTGAAACTATTTACACTTGAAAATTTGATTCCTCAAAAACTAAATTTTAGCTGATTTTTCAATACTGGTAGCACTATTTCATGTTGAAAATTCGACTTCTGATGATCGAATTCTAACATGAATAATAAAGAAGTTTATTATAATAAATGACACTGATACAAGTTTACAATTTAAAAAAAAGGTTTATTTAAGAAAAAAAAAATCCGTTAAACTAATATAGTGCACTTTTTAATTTTTAAAAAACTTTCTTTTCTTTTCTTTTTCAAATAAAATACCTCTGGGAAACTAATTTATGACAAATAAAAAAAAACCACAGACAAAATAATTTATGAAAAATAAATAAATAAAAAGTTTATAGTTTTTAAAGACTAGCTAATGGTGTAAAGAATTTAAGAAAGATTGACAACTCACATTCTGCATCATATTTTATATACAATTTATTCAACATTATATCTTTTTATAGATTTCACTTCTTGTTTAGTCTGTTTTTTCAGATAAAGCAAATATAGAAGGAAAAATTAAGTAGTTGAGAAAAAGAAATAAAAGAACCAAGAAGTAGAATAAAAATAAAATAATTTTGATTTAAAAAAATGTAAATGTTAACTTTTGAAATAAATTAATATTATTAAAAAATTAGTAATGTTATATATCATTGTATACTCGGTTGGGAAAAAAACGCATCTTCAACTAAGAATATTAGCGTCTTTATTCCAAGAATTACCTTATTAACATATAAATAAGATAAAAACAAGAACACAAGAATACAACGTAGAAACCCCAAAATAAGAGAAAAATCATGATCACCAGATAACAATATGTGAAAATTTGTATAACACATAGACTACCTTCCCATGCCTTTTGACTCCAAGTCCACCCAGACTCTCCAAAACAAGAATTAACCTTAAACCTCACAACACTATACTACAAAAGAGTAAGAAAAGTCAAATGCAAGCTTAAAGTGTGTTTGATTGAGGCAAGAAACACTATAGACTTTAGAATTTATTATATAGTCACTAACACTCACTCCCTAACTTATCTTAGGCGATGTGGTACTTTTCAAGACGTATTTTTTTCATTAGCCCAACATTCTCCACTCGGATTAAAATAAACACATCTTCATTGCCTATACCAGTAATCACACTCCACCATAAAGAGTATCACTTGGAAACAAATCATCTCCAGAATTTCTACATGGAGTCAAACCAACATTCTCCACCCTAATTAAAAAAAAACACATCTTCATTGCCTATATGTTGGTAATAGTCCAAGTGTGAGTCAAAAGTCTCACATTTGATAGAATAGACAAAGTTAAACACTATATAAGAATAAATACCCATAACACCATTACCTTAAGATTTTGAGGTAAAAGTGGTGTCAAATGGCTTATATGTGTAAGACCAATGTCAAATATATAGAATCACAATTTCTCAATAACTATAACCAAACCATATGATAAAAAAATAACCCATCAGTAGTATTAGAGTCGATAGTTCAGAGTGACTAACCGCATAACCATAACACAAAATGGATCACCGGAGTGACTCACTACATAACCATAACAAAAGGGGTCACCATACACTTGAGGGAAAATATACCATATAAAAAAGAAAAACAAAGGACTCACCATTGAGGGGAAATTGTTGGGAATAGTTCAAGTGTGAGCCGAAAGTCCCACATTGAATATAATAAACAAAGTTAAACACTATATAAGAATAAAGGTTCATAACACCATTGCCTTAAGGTTTTGGGTAAAAGTGGTGTCAAATGCCTTAAATATGTAAGACCGATGACAAATATATAGAACCATAATCTCTCAATGACTATAACCCTCATATTATATATATATATATATATATATATATATATATATATATATATATATATATATATATATATATATATATATATAAACCTAACACTATACGAGCAATCATACTCCACCATAGAAAGTATAACTTGGAATCAACTCATCCTGAGAATCTCCACTTTAATCAAACCATCCCAAGAATTTCCACTTAAACCATCCCAAGAATTTTCATGCACACTACATCAATGTTAACCAATGCTCGTGTATAATCACCACACACCTTGCACAAATATTAGCCAATGCCCATGAATAAAATTAACACTAGAAAAATTCATCCTACAACTCACAATCTATCCAACCAGATGTCACCACGTGTCACGGTCCTCTACTTTCAAATTTGACCAATCAATAGATGTCAATTCCATAATCCTCCACTCACATATTTGACTAACCAAGATCTACCACGTCATCATCTTCCTCAAGCATATCTAAAATACACATAGCCAATCGTCATCTTCTCCGCACAACCACCGTAGGACACTACAAACCATCACGCCACAGCCCATGCACATTAGAACAATTTTGTTCACTGTCGCATCATTGTCCACTACAAAGCATCATTGGAATTGCAAGCATACTCCATGCAAGCTCAAATTTGCAAGCGAGCCACATGAGCACCAACAACGACCTCCTCTGCAGATCCAGGAGCATTTCACCACACGTGAGCTCCACTATAGATCAACGTGACTCACAATCCTTGCACTGCCACAAACCTAGTTGTAGATTTACCATGCCAACATGACGCTGACAATGATCCTTTCATCAAATTTCTCATTGCAACTTCAACAAACAATGATGATTCTATAACAAGGAATTAATCTTTTCTGATGTGGAAGATCAAACTAAGTTTCAACCACAAAGCATACTGAGAAAAAATCCTACCGAACCATAGCTCTGATACAACTTGTTGGGAAAAAAACACATATTCAATTAAGAACATTACCCTTTTTACCCCCAAGAATCACCTTATATTAATAGATAAATAAGATAAAAACATGGAACACAATAATATAACATGGAAAACCCAAAATCGGAGAAAAACCACGATCACTAGAGAATAACACTATATGAAAATTTGTACAACACATAGACTACCTTTCCAAGCCCTTTGACCCCAAGTATACTCAATCTCTCCAAAACAAGAATTAAACTCAAATCTCACAACACTCAACTACAAAAGAGAGTAAGAGAAGTCAAATATAAGCATAAACTGTGTTTTATTATATAGTCACTAACATTCACTCCTTAACTTATCATAGGCAACGTGGGACTTTTGAAGACATATTATTTTCATCAACCCAACATTTCCTTGTTTCTTCCTTATTTATTTTATTGTAATAAAAATTGTATTTAGCTGAATTATATTTAATGTTTCTAGGATTCTAACTCATGTTAAAGTGTTATTGGGTCTATCATTTCCCATATAAAATTAACGCCATAAACGAATTATTGAAAGTTTTTATTAAATTTTGGAATAAAAAAATTTGGCTGCAATTTTTGCAACCCCCAATTACTTATCGAAGGTTTGAGTAAACTTGGTTACTTCATTGTAGTTTTAATAACCCCGTTAGTTTTGGCGAATTTTGAAAGCCCTTGTACTTCTGGTGGTTTGGAATGCACGTGATGTTAAGAATTAGTTTTTAGAGATTTCCTTTCCAGGTTTCAAAACCCATTAATTTCACTTGTTGTGTCTTTTTTTTTTCAAAATGTACATAAATCCTGAAACAAATGAAAAATTATAACAACAATGATTATAAAACCAATCGAATGTGAAAAGCATGAAACAAAGTCTAAATCCCTTGTCCCTGATCACCACTCCACCACCAATTTTAATTTGTTTAGAGCAATAAAAAACACACTAGGGGTTAGGAAAAGAAGTGAACCAAGACATGAGAAAGAGGGAAGTGAAAATAAATTCTAAAATTGAAAGAGAGCATTGAGATTTAGGAAAAGAATTAAGTAGCATGAGAAAAAGACAAAGTGAACATCAATTAAAAAATTGAAAGAGAGCTTGAAATTGAAATTGAAAGAAAGCTTGAAACTGAAATTGAAATTGAAAGAGAGCTTGACACATACATAATAAGGAGGGACAATAAAACACCATCTATAAACCCTGGACACTTAAACAACATTTTTAAACCCTTGTCCTTTTCCTCACACAAGCGGTATAAAGAGAGAGGGAGAGAGTGAGAAAATGAATTGCCAAATTAAAAATTTTAGAGACTATGAGAAAAGATGAAAAATGAACATTGTTGTGTTCATAGTAAACTAGTTTAGAGAGTCTAACTATTGTATACTCGAAAAATGTTACTCTTTCTAGTGAGCTAAAATTGTGATTTGTTGATCAGTCAAACTATGTATTTGCATAAGTCATTAGTGGCTTGCAAAAGAATAATTAGTTGATCCTGAAAAGGTTTGTTGAAGTAATACTTGAATAGATTAGATTAGGAGTGACTAGAAGCCGAAAAATACTTGGGGTTAAACCATTAGTGACTTGTTGAAAGAATACATGAATGAGACATAAGTGAATTGTTGAAAGAATACTAAGATACAATCAGTTGGCAGTGGTTGAGAGTTGAAAGAATACTTCAATTAAGTTAGGAGTGACTTGTTAAAGGAATACTTTGTTTAGTCAAAAGTCATGTGGAAAAAGAATACATGTTTGTGCTTTGTAGCATTAGCTTGCTTAATGAAACTTGGCTAGTTAATTAAGAAGTGAATATGGACATGTAAGATAAACTAGCACACCAAATTTGAGTATCTTTCCTTTCCTTAAATTTTTATATTGCAAGTTATAATTGTTAAACTAACTAAAACGGAAAAAGAAAACTAAAATGAAATCTACAAAACCATTTCGGTGTTTACACATAACTTTGTATTGCGTGATAATATGAGCAAAATCGATATCGACAAAAATCTGAAAAAAAATTATAAAACAATTTAACCTTCTTTTTTTTTAACAAAGTAATTCCTAAATATAAATATATAAGTATTAAATTTAATATTTTTATACAAAATTATATTATTATATTTCTTTCATTTATACAACTCATTCTCTTTAAATGGATTGATAAAATCAAATCTAATTTTTATTTATTTTTCATAAATTTAAATAATTTATTTTATTATGTAATATAATATTTATTACTTTGATTTATAATGTATTAAAAAGGCTATAAAATAATACAATAAATACAAAAATAATACAATAAATAATTGTATTTATTGAAATAAATAATAATGCACAGAATAAAAGTAAAAATATTAATAAAATTAAATTAAAAAAGCTAAAAGTTTATATATATATATATATATATATATATATATAATGTATATATTGCATTTTTTTATTAAGTGGAGGATATCTTATTTTTCCTTGGTTCAGACCTACACCAGACTTTAAACCTTTAACCCAAACCCTCATTCATTCAAGATTAGTTTAATAAACAAATAAAACAAGGCTTTCCTGCTCATGAGTGATTTTTCTTTCAAGCCTAGGTAACCACTTTAGTGTTCAATAATGGAGATTTTTTTGTCATGGAAGTTTTTCTTTGATGTTTAGCTTTAAATCTAGAGTTTGAGGTTTTCTTGTGGTGAAAATTTCTTAAAATGTGACTCAGCACCAATATTGTTGTTTAGTCACAAGGTTCAATTTCAACTTTTTTCAGTTTATCTTTTTGCCTGAGCTACAACCTTTTAGGCTTAGCACCAATTTCTAAAATTCCTTCTTTTTACTTGAAAAACAACACGAATGTATTAAATTCCACTTTTTATGATTTCTCATCGCCATATATGTAGTTATATGCAAATTAGGGCAAGTCTAATGATTTTTACATTGATTTAATGCAAGTGTCTAAATGATATGCAATTTAACTAATACTAAACACCTATCACTATGCGATGAAGATGAAGGTTGTGTGGTCTGACCGAGTCTTGAAAATCTGAGTTAGAAAATGAGGAGCAGCCCGCGAGCCTAGAGGTATGTGGGGTGAGTCATAACATTCAGTATGACCTGCTTTTTTCAGGTTAATTGCGAGACGGGCCTACATGAGCAGGGTCGACTTGTATTGCCACCCCTAATCATTATGAACTTTGACATCTTAGCTATATTGACATGCTAAAGTCCATCAATTATTTGTTGTATCTTGGACTTTTTAAAAGAAAAAAGAAAAAAGAAATGAATACAAAACATGAGGGCCACACAAAACCTACATTTCACGAAACATAGACAAATTATTATTAAAAAATGTAAATAAATACATGAAGGTAAAATATTTAAACCCTTATGTGGTTTGCTATGAATAAAAGTCAAATTGACTAACTTATCAACATAACACGAAAAACATGAGAAACTTTAAATTTTATGTTTACAAAAATGCAAGTACCGACGTCATCGCTCTCTAAGACTATAAGAAACCATTTGTTGATATAAGAAATCATGAAAAACTTAAGTAAAATTATTCCCAAACCAAATCCTCTGGGAGCTCTCTATGCTCCAAAGCATAAATAATCTCCATAAACTCAACATAAATAGAAGTCTAAAACCTAAAAAAATATAAAACTACTCATATATTTATCCCGACTTTTTCTAAAAATTAATGTAACTAAACCAAAACAACCCGTATTTGCTCAATTACTATTCACCTTAAACCTAGACAAAACTTGTCATATTACATTTGTAAATGAAATCACTGCATACTCTTCCTATTTTGAATATTAAAAAAATTTTGTATAACAAAATCAGAAATCATATTACTTATATAATTCTTAGATTTATTATTTGTTATGTCTAATAGTCTTAAATTAAATTTAATTGAACTGATTAATTTAATTTTATATAATACTATGAGTATTTTTTTATTTAAATATAATATTAAATTTTTGTTTATATAATTATAATCTATTTAATAAAAAATGAAATTGTAAAAATTTGAATTTCAAATAAAATTATAAAATGTGGGTTTGACGTTGTTAAAGCAAAATTTGGATAAAGGTATGTAAAATAATGGAGAATATTATGATTTAAACTATGTTTTACTAGACTTTTACACTATATAGGTTTTTATATTTCGGACAAATCAAATATTTTTTCCATCATGGAATGATTAATGAAGATAGTAATAATAGATAGATTGGTGGGAGAGGAATGAAAACATTATTTTAAAATTGACAACTACTTCTCTCATCAATCCAACAAAACATTAATTAACTTTTGAAGTTCTAACATTTTCATAAAATATTATTTAAACCATTATTTATTCATAAAGTACTATCATTTTGCTCCACTTAAATTTCAAATAGTTGACCATTGTTATTCTCTTTTTTTTTTTCTTAATGGATTCTCATATAAATACCCAAAAATCACCCTGTTAAAAAAAAGTGTATTTGAATTTGTAGTTCTCGGACATAAACACAGACACAGAATCAATATGAAGAATCGTGGTTCCGCCAAAATCTCTGCAAAATGGGTTCCAGTTTTCTCTGTATTTTCCTTCATTCTTGGAATGATCATAACAACCAGGTCACTATATCTTGATCTCCTTAACTTTCTTCTTTACACAGTTTTTATACGATTCTTCTCTGTTCTCGGGTCCTGTTTACTTCATTTTATTTTGTTAAACTGAAACTAAAGTTCGAAACTTGAGTCTGTGAGTTGGCGCTTTGTTTTCCCAAGTTCAAATTTTTATTTCTCATGTTGATGACTGAACTGAACAACGACTACGTTGTTAACTTCGCAGGATGTGGGAGGCACCTGAGTCTAATGGGGTGCATCTGTCAAATCATCGACGCGACCAAGAACTGCAAGTGGTGTCAGAGGATTGTGCCACTAAAAAGGCATGTTTTTGTGGTTCACTCCCAGTGATCTCTTCAGTTCCATTTGCAGATGTTTTTTGCATTACGTTATATGTTTGTGGGGTTGTTTTGAATGTGTCGCTTGTAACAACCTTTGCAGGATAAGGATGTAATGAGTGAAGTGTACAAAACCCATGAGGCCATTCAGTGAGTGCTGAGATGAACATGTTTTTAGTTGTGGTTAGATTTGTTTCCATTTGCAATTTGCAATTGAAGTGTTCTTCGAGTGATTGATGTTTATGTTTTTCTGGAGAGGTGTCAGATCTCTGGACAAGCAAATTTCCGTCCTTCAGATGGAGCTAGCAATGGCAAGGAGTAGCAGAGAATCTGAGATCTCGAACACCTTGGCCACAAGATCCCCCACTGAAGGCCCTCTGAGGAAGAAGGTGTTTCTAGTGATTGGCATAAACACTGCTTTCAGTAGCAGGAAACGGCGTGATTCAGTTAGAGAGACTTGGATGCCTCAAGGTATCTTTTATGTTTTCAGTGGAAATTGTTTATTTCTGAGAAGTTGTGGTTTTGATTTCTTCTTTTGATCAGGGGAACAGCTTCTTCAACTGGAACAAGAGAAGGGAATTGTCATCAGATTCATGATTGGTCACAGGTTATTTCTTGTAAGATTCTGATTGTGCTAGTAAGGTGAAATTATCATCAAAATAAGTATGTTGTGAATCAGAGGAGCTTTACAAAAATGTCTAAAGTAACTAAGGTCAGAAAATGAATTAATGGCTTCATCCATAATTCCTTGAAATGTAAAGTCATGTGAAGTTTCCTTTGTTCTGTGAAACACCTTTATATACTATTTGTTCATATGATAGCACCGAAAGCTTTTTCCCTGTTTTATGTGACAAAGTTATCTCAATTACACAGTTACCATAGGCATGTTCTTATTATTACTCTGATTGAAAATAGATACATGTTTAAAAATGGCACAGTTACTCTTAACGGAACTGACATGAATGATTTTGTCATGGTTGTCCCAGTGCAACTTCTAACAGCATTCTTGATCGAGCTATTGATTCAGAAGAAGCTCAGCACAAAGATTTCCTTCGCCTGGTAACTCATATCATTGGAACTGTTCTTGTGAGATAAATCCTGAAGATCTATCAGGATTATGATATTGTTTATTCATTTTGTAGGAACATGTTGAAGGGTATCATGAATTGTCTGCAAAGACAAGAACTTTCTTTTCTACTGCAGTTGCAAAATGGGATGCTGATTTCTATGTCAAAGTGGATGATGATGTCCACGTCAATTTAGGTATATACTGTCTCAATACTCTTGTCATTTTTCTTGTGTTTCCATGCTATTGTTTCATACTCTTGACACCGCATCGTGCCCGCTTCCATCACGAATCCGTGTCTATTTTCGAAACGGGAAGCGTGATTCAGAGGCCGTGTCGGAGCTTCATATAACAACTGCTGCCATGTAGGTGTACTTGCAACAACCCTTACTCGTCATCGTTCAAAACCCAGGGTGTATATTGGATGTATGAAATCTGGACCTGTTCTTTCACGAACGTAAATTCCACTGGACTTATATTTTTCAATTCTCCTTATTGTGGCTTTGTGTTATTTGATCTTGTTTCTTTCTGTAGGGATGTGAAGTATCACGAACCTGAGTTTTGGAAGTTTGGAGAAGAGGGTAACAAATACTTCCGACATGCAACTGGACAGATATACGCAATCTCTAGTGATCTAGCCACCTACATTTCCATTAACCAGTACGGATACATTTTTTCATACAACACCAAGCTACATTTTAATTGACAATACAAAAGGGGTTAACAAAAAATGACCATTTATGCATGGTTGTGTGTTTAAGATTAACATTTTTCACCTTTGACACTCACTAGATTCACCATATACTTGAAACATTTCCAATAGATTCTACTCGACTAGAAATAAAACAAATTTACAATACATAAGTAAGTGCAAACCTCGTCTTATAAATCGGTTTGGTAGAGTTGAGTTAGGTTTAAAGTCAATTTTTAAGATGGTATCAGAGCCATTTAAAAAGCTTGTTTGTTGGATATTTGATGTTTGTTGTTAGTTAAAGGGTTTTCTATTGTAGTTCATGGATGAGTCCAAGTTTAAAGGGTGATTCTAACTGTGATTGCAGGCCAATATTGCACAAATATGCCAATGAAGATGTGTCTCTTGGTGCATGGTTCATTGGTCTAGAAGTTGAGCACATAGATGAGCGCAGCATGTGCTGTGGAACTCCTCCAGGTACGGCATGTGAAAATTCTTAGAATCTGTGACACCACTTTGGTGTCTTCCCATGAGACTTTATCCCTAAGCAAAGGTTTGTGCAGACTGTGAGTGGAAGGCAGAAGCAGGAAACATATGTGTTGCATCCTTTGACTGGAGCTGCAGTGGAATCTGCAAGTCAGTGGAGAAGATCAAATATGTGCACTCAAAATGTGGTGAAGGGGATGGAGCTGTTTGGAGTGCTTTAGTTTAGCTTTGTTTTTGTTTTAGGGAAGATATATAAGATGATTAGTACTGCTATAGTATACTTTTGTATCATGTAACATAGGCCTCTTCTGTTCCTTTCACCCTTGTGCACAATGCTTTTAAAGGTGCTTATTGAGTCTAAATCTTTACTGAGTTTTTTTGTGTTGTTAGATTTTGTCGCTTCAAGATACATTGATGTTGATATTTTAAAAATCTTTTTAATATATTTTAAAATATCAAAATCAATGTTGGTTAGTATATTTAGAAGGTAAAGTATAGAAGAATCTAGCAAAGAATCTAAATTCTGTTTGTGTAAGGACAATTTTCTGTGTAACATATACCCAAGAGAAATGGAATGAATTATAAAATAAAATTCCTTTTCTTGACTAATATGAAATCAAAAAATTTCAGAAAATTAAAATTCAGTTGCTTCAACTATTTAGAAAGTTTAAACAATAAGCTTCTACTTTTTAAATTATAGTTGATTCTTTATATTTATAAGTGAATTTGTAATTGGGTTTCCTTATCACAGCTTTATTAAAGTAGATAGAATATTTTTAGAGAGATATTAGTAATGCACACTATTTTATTTGTATTGGGTTTCTTAAAGACAGTCCATTAAAAAAGAAAATATTTTTAGAAAAATGTTAGAAATACACTCTCTTGAAAACATTTTTCTTTATTCTTCCATAGTTTCCTTTCACTTTTACATTTTTTAGTAATTGTATCATATTTAGTCTTTAGTTATTATTTGACAGTTGCCCCCTATTTAAATAAGATGAGAATGTCATTGTTTCTTATGAAAAATTTAAATTAAAAATGTGAATTCAATACATTCTTAAAATTTAAGTTTAGAATAATTTTTAAACGCCTTTATGAATAACTAGCGTAAACACAAGCACTATCGCGCATGTGTGTATATATTTTTTAAATATGCGTGATTTTATATTAATAGATGATAATATTGTAATGTTATTAAGTTAATATATAAATTAAAATTATATTTATTAAAAATAAAATGAAATATATAAGAACAGACAAAAGAATAACCATTGATGAATAAAGAAGAGAAGAAACAAAAACATCTAATTTTATAAAAAACTTGTAAAAGTAACGATCAATTTTTAAAAATTTAATAAATTATTATATATAAGGGGTAAAATTGGTATTTTAAATTGTGGACACAGAAAGGAAAATTCTCTTTATATATTTTTTATAGATTTACGTTAAATATTCCTTCTTGAATTAAGTTTTTTGAAACTCAATAAAATTTTTAAAATTATTTTTCATATCACGCCGGGGTGGTGTTGGACTATTTAGACCAACATAAGGTGAATTGGGCCTGACGAAGCCTCCCTTTTTCCCGTAAAACCAAGCCAATTTTAAATTAAAATATATTTCAATACATTTTTTTAAAAGAAACAATCAAATAATGTTGGTTTTAATTCTTGCAAACTTATATTATCATTTCAAAGAATTAGTTTCGTTTCTCATTAGATATTTAAGGTTCACCTACATGAAATGAAAGGCTCAAAATTAAACTAAGCGATATCAATTAGTAGTGAAAAAAAAAACTATCTACATTACATGTACATATATAATACATTATAAATAAAATCTATATCTGGCTACATAGTTTATTTTTTCATAAATATAGACTGTATATCCTATATACCACCAAAATTGTAACACTTTTCTTTAAGAAACCAGCATGAAAATAGATGAAACTTGATAATGAACAATACAATAAATATTTTATTTTATCGTGGGTTTACCCTATTCTCTTATTTTATTTTATTTTTGAAGAGTTAGGATAATTAAATGTAAAAATTTATAATAATACCTAACACGATCTTATTTGGAACAATACAATAAATCTTAATATTATTTTAAAATGTAAATTTAACTTTACAAAATTTACTTACATATTGTAATTTAGTCATATATATGATGAGCATAACATTTTCATAATTCTCTTTATGTTTCAATTCAAGAAAACTTGATATGGATTTGTTAGATCTTACCCACCACATGAAGAAAATAACATATGGTATGGGTGGGTAATGGATGTAACCACCATATTGTCTACTATATGATAGTTTTATTCCCTTAATAATGCAAAGTATTATTGAAGAATTTACATATGAAGCATCACTATTCACTAGTCACCACCCAACCACATATATTAACTAATAATGATAATTTAATTTATTGTGACTATGGTATGAATGAGGAAGCATTGGGTGGGCATAATCAAGAAGTTGCACGTAAGCTTTGGGGTATGGTCACAACCTGCCAAAGAGATATATCTTTAGCATGCATTGTATGAATGAATTGAATAGCATATAAAGTACGTGTGGCCTAGCAAATCATATGGACCTCGTTCACAAAAAAAGCATGTCCTCTAGTTTGAGGACAATCTTTGCAGAGAGGACCTTCACTTTCTCTGGTCCCATCCTTGTTTTACTTTACTAATAATGTGCTTCTTCTATTAATAAATGTTAATCATCTTTTTTTTTCCACTTTTCGTTCTCCCTTTTCTCTTCAAAAAAGGACTTTCGTTCCTTTTTCTCTCCCTCCCTTTTTTATGTATCTTTTTTCTTTATATTTTGAGTGTATTTTTTTCAACTTATTATGGCAGATCTTTAAAATTTATAAATCAGTGCAGCTATTTAAAAAAAAAAACATGAATATAGGATTGAAATTAGGATTTTTTAAAAATCAATATGTTAATTTTTTATAATTAATATTTTATGATATATACACTCTCGGACAATATACATTCATAAGACGATAAAGATATTATCAAATATTTTATATGCTCAATGGCTCCACACACTATAAGATGATATATATGTCCAAAGTTTCTACATTCGTTCAGCGACAACGTCATTAGGTGTCGACGTTGTTGCTAGACGCTACTCTTTAGACAATAGACTCTTCTTTTTAGATGATCATTAAATGATTCACACTTCGAGTGTCTAATAATTTTTTACATGCTCCTCTTTAGATGTTAAGATCTATATATTTTCGTAATAGTTTTTGGAAAGCTGCTTCATTTGTTTCACATGGGTTTAATCTGGTCCCCTATTTTTTTTTTAATAAATTTTCATATGATGAAAATGACGCCTACCATAAGTTTTATTTGATTAGACATATTGTTCTCGTAGGATGTAAAGACTATCTACGATTAAAAATAAGATATTTGTTTAATTGTTTAGAATGTAAGAACTCATTCAATCAATAATAATCATATTACTATGATTGAGATTAGTATATGATTTAACGAGTTAAAGAAAATATGTGACAAAATAGAAAAAAATGACATAATTGTTATAAAATAAATAAATTTGATTTTGTGATAAATCAATTGTTTAATTTAAAAAAATTTACTAACACTTTATTTTTTACCATGTGGCATAAAGCATTAAAAATAAATTTGTATTATTCACTTAACAAGTAATATATTAAGTCAATGTGTTTTACATTTTTACAATTTTTTTCTATTTCTTTCATCTTAATTAATTGCACTTATCGTCCATTTTAGTTTTTTTTGTTATATAAATCAGATCTCCTGGCTCTCATGTGTACATTTTTTGTGATCCTCGAAACGAAACTTTTCTTTTTTAACTCTTCTTTGCTCTTTTTTGTTTCTTTTTAATTGCTTAACTCAATACTACAAATCATGGTCATGGAATTTAGTTTCTCATACAACAACAATGATGCTTACTTGAAGAACTTGAAACAAAAGATTTACAGTAAGAAAACTCAGATGGTATAAAAGTTCTTCTTTTGTATGTTTATAAAAGAAAAAAAAAACAGAAGATATAGAGTGATACTTTTCATGTTTGATACTTTGAAATAGGATACTTCAAAGCCACTCTTAGTGTACATCCCCGCAATAATGGACGCCATCAGTGTGGCTTTGGTACAAGAGCATGATGGGGAGCAACATCCAATATACTTCGTAAGCAAGGGCTTACAAGATGCTAAAACTCGTTACCAGGTGGTAGAAAAGGTGGCCTTATTTATGTTAACGACAGTAAGAAGACTAACTACCCTATTCAAAAAATTTTGCAAGAGCCAAACCTAGCCAGTATGGCATCATGGGTCATAGATAAAGGTGTTGGTGTTGGAATAGTATTCATAAGGCCTAATGATGTACTAGTGGAGAAATCATTACATTTCAATTTCAAAACCTATGATAATCAAGTTGAGTATGAGACCTTGATAGTTGGACTCTCCTTGACCAGAGAGATGGAAGAATCCAAAGTGATAAAGGCTATTTTAGAAATTTTTATAGATTTTAAATTGGAGCACATCCTCAGGGAGGATAACATGAGAGTTATCATATTGTCGAAACTGGCCAGTACGAAGAAGAAAGGGTGATACAAATCCCTTTTTGTAGTAAGTTCTTTCAACACCCTCAACAAAGACAATGATCGAATGTATGTCGGTAGAAGCGGAGGAAAAATGGATGGCGTCCATCATAAAACATCTTAAGGAAGGAGAAATAATTGAGGGCTAGGAGAGAAGATGGGTGAGAAAGGCGACTAGGTACACTATACTTGATGGCAAGTTGTTAGGAGGGGATACAATTGGCCACTACTAAAGTGCATTACCTCGAACCTTGCCAATTACATTGTGCAAGAGTTGCATGAGGGCATTTGTGGATACCATTCAGGGGCAAGAACCATGGCAGCCCACACACTACGATCATGTTAGTTTTGACTGACCCTAGAGGTAGATTATGTCGAATATGTGAATAAGTGCTTACCATGTCAGAAGCATGACAACTTGATCCAAGGGAAACAAGAGAAGTTACATCACACTTTCTTCCCTTGGCCCTTTGCCAAGTGGGGAATGGACATCATCGACTCATTTGCTCCAAGCAAAGGCTAGGTTAAATTTCTCCTAGTCGACATTGACTACTTCACCAAGTAAATCGAGGTAGAACCCTTAGCCACCATCACTACTTAACAAGTCCAAAAGTTCATGTGGAAGAACATAGTATGCCAATATGGAGTGTCAAATACTATTATAACCGATAAAAAAAGACAATTCATATTAGAGCCGTCAAAGTGGGTCAGAACCCGTGGGCCAACCCGGTCCACCACGGGTTTAGGCCGGGTTGGATTGAAATTTTTTTACAAATTTCAGTACAGATCAATTTTGGAGTCGACCCACCAAGAACCCGGCTCACCCGGGTTGAACCCGTGTTGGGCTGGGTTGGCCACCAACTCGCATGGTGACACACATTATGTTGGACTTTGCAATGTTGGGCTGTTTTTTTAACCAAACACATTGGTGGGTTGACAAATGGAAACCTAGCTTCAACTAATAAAAGTATAATTATTGGAAAAAGTATAATTAGTTTGCTGAAAAAAGTATTGCATTCAATAAAAGATTGGGTAAGTCACAAGAATGCTTTGATCTTAGATAGTAATTTGTACTTTTATTTATTTATTTTGGTTTGTGTTGGAGTTTAACATCGTTTTTGGATTATATTGAGATTATATTGAGATTCTATTCAAGTTTATTTAAATTTTAATCCGAAATATAATTTTTGACAGAAGAAAAAAAATTATATTTTTTTAATTAAGTGGGCTAGTGAGTCAACCCGTTTGACCCACCAACCCGTGGTGGGCCGGATCCGATTCAAATTTTTTTGGCTCGCTAATAAGTGAGCTGGGTTGGGTTGGCCCACTAAGTAACCAACCCGTGGTGGGTCGGGTAACCAACCCGTGGTGGGTCGGGTTAGGCCAAGCCGGACGATCCATTTTGACAGCTCTAATTCATATACAAGAAAATCATGATTTGCCTACTAATTATTACATGCGTATATAAATCCGTAGGTAAATTGAACATTACATACGAATATTACTTCCTAATTCTAACCTGTAGATAAATTAAAGATTACATACAAATATTACCTAATAAATATATTTCGTAGGTAAATTGAATATTATCTACGGATGTTACATACAGTTTTTGAAAAAAAAAATATTTTTAACTATAATAAAATAATCTATATGTATGATACTTTAGGTAAATTATAAAGTTATCTTGTATACGAATTTTACATATGGATGCATTAAAAATATCTTACTTTGACTTTCTCCCTTTTTCTGCTCTCATCTATTAGTTTCGAGTTTGCAATTTGACATAATCTCCTGGACACATCCTTGCCTCTCTGACCTTGTTTTCCACTCTTCCTCTTCCTCCCTTACTCATCTTCTTCCTCACAAATAGGGTCACCTCAAAACTAACATAAGTTGTCGTGTTAGCTATAGATTACATTTGTAGGTAATTGCTTATGGATATATCCATAAGTAAGTTAGGTATGACTTATTTATCTACAAATCATTGTCTGTAGGTAATTTGTAGTAAATCAGTGTTGCTTACGGACTTTTGCAGGAAGTAATATCACTTTTTTCTTGTAGTGATAGGCAAAATCTTAGCCAAGTTCTACACCAACCTCAACATAAAGCATGTTACAAGCTTTGTTGAACACCTCCATTGAAATGGCCAAGCTAAGGCGACTAAGAAAATCATTTAGGTGGAACTGAAGAAACGGTTGGACTCGACCAAGGGAAGGTAGTTGAAAGATATTTTAAAGGTGTTGTGGGGTACAGGTGCACTCCTTAGTCCTCTACCAAAGAAAAATCCTTCAGCTTAGTGTATGGTACTGATGTCATGATTCCAATGAAGATAGAAGAGCTATCTTCTTGGTGATAACGATATGATGAAAGTAGCAACAAATATTGCCTTCATATTGACCTAGATTTACTTACTGAAAAATGGGAGAAAGCACAAATTCAGGAAGCAACCACCAAGCATAGAGAAGTTAGAAAATATAATTCTAAGCTAAAGTTGATTTTGAAAGGCAATTTAGTATGGTGCATGGCTAGCAATGCTAGGAAATGTGAAGGCAAATTCTCTATCAATTGGGAAAGACCATTCCGAATAGTGGAAGATGGCGACAATGTGCTTACAAGCTGGAGTGTACTATTTCCTTTCTCGGTCTTTTTTCTCTAAAAGGGTTTTGGCCGAGAAGGTTTTAACGAGACACTCTATTAATAAAAAAGGGGTTCTAATTTATATGTATGTTATATTCGCTTATTTCTAAAGGTTGCAAAACATCAAGTTACAATTTGTAGTTCCCTACCAATACCCTTATCGGTCCTGGTTGAACAACTCGTAGTTTCCTATTGATACCCATATCGATCCTGGTTGAACAATTTGTAGTTTCCTACTAAGATCCACTTTGGTCCTGGTTGAACACTTTCATAGGTCCCTGTCGAGATTCATGCTGATGTTGGTCGAACACCCTCGTAGTTCCTGTCGAGATTCACTTTGGTCCTGGTTGAACAATCTAACATAAAGCTTGAAGGTTGATACATAAAGAATTATATATATCGACCAAATAAAAGTCATAATAAAATAACACAAGTTCAAGAGAATGGGTAAAGTAAGAGTATTAAAATAGAAACATTTTCTATTCATAAGCCCTAAAATGGGCTAGTCAGTACAAAAAGAAAGCTTACATATATCTTGACTTTGAAAAAAAATACAAAGATAAGTTCAATTGCATCATCATTCCTATCCTAAGACTTCAAGTTCAGCATCATTATTGACTTCAGCTTCGACATTGACATTGTTGTGCTCGTTAGTAAGGGAGGTTTCTTGTACAACAACAGGGGGCGCTCTGTCGATGGTAATAGGAGAAGGCATTTAGATATCCCCATTAACTTTGTTGTCAACATCTTTAGGAGTGATATCAGCTTGTGCCTCAGCAATCTCGTCAACATCCATAAGAGCACCCTTGAAGATGTCCTTGTTCACGTCAAATTGTTCATCCTTTGCGGATATTAGGCATAGGAACTTGGCCTGTCTCAAAACCTTATAAAGCTCATTGCTATGTTCTACAAGCACAAGCTTTTGGTACTTCAAGGACAAGGCCTCAACACTTTCTTGTGCACTCTTATCCTTGGACAAAGCAACATTCAGCTCTTTCACTTTGTCCTTATCCATTCTTCTTTAAATCAAGGTAGCGGTTCTTCCAACTCTTTAGTTTTTTCTCTAGCTCAACCTTATCCTCTTTCACAACCTTTCTCTCCTTTTCTGAGGCTTCCTTGTCGACAACACAATTTTGTTTCAAGGTTGCTGACTCGTTAGTCATTTTCATCTTTCCCCCATCCTTTCTTTCTTTCTTTAGCAGCTTGGTAATCTTGTAGCCATATATGAGAGATTGGTCGTGAAGTTCGAGATACACCTTCATCAATACCTCAAGGTCGCTATCTTCTACTAGTTGGTGTTCCTCTTCATTAAAATAGAACTGGATGTATTGTTTCATGCTTAATTGAGGACCAACTAGTCCCCCATAACTATCAACCTTAAAGTCGGAACACCCTTCTAGTTGGTTAAGCTTGATTCGGAATCTCTTCCGATCCTTCCCCCTCATTGGGATTTTTTAAGGTGTGATATTGTTAGGCAATGTGACATGAGGAAGATGAATATCTACAATTAGCCGGAACCAACGATCCCTTACCCTGCTTCTTATCACCCAACAACATTTTATTCCTCAAGTTGCGAAAGACATCATCTTTCCCAATCTTCTGGTCATGATGGACCATCACTCTTGTAAAGGCCAAAACATTTTCAAATTAGCCGGATATTATTCTATAATCAAGTTAAAGAAATATACTTACCAAGCATGCTAGTCAATGGTTGGGGAGACAAGTATATTTTAACAATTTTCCTAGTAGGAAGCCAACGAGAAAGTTCGTTTAGAAGACTCAAATATTTCTTATCCTTGTCACTCATATTCTCTCTTGGCCACTCTTGATACCTAGTCGGGTTATCATGCAATAAAAAGGAAACTTAGGGTTGGTGTACTCATCATAAAAATGAGAATGACCTTTTGTGGTTACTACGACCATAAAGAAACCATTTTTAAAATTCTTGAAAGATTTGGAATAGGAATCCAATAAGCATGTTCCTGGCTGGCTGACTAATGAAAGTCAGGTAACGAAATGCCGAGACACAGAGTACTATAAAATGTAAAATAACACTAAGGTGTAAGGCTTAATTCTAATGATTTACAAACAATTTGAAATGTTAGGAGACAACCCCAATTATTTGGATGTAATTGAGTGGACGCTACATTCAAAATGTGTAGTACACCCATGGTGAACTCATCAAAAGGTAAGCGAACGTGTAGTTGAATAAATAAGGCCATATACACATAAAAGAGTTCTGTCAGGTAACTTTTTTGGCCATGAAAAGCATTATCTATAACGCTCACCTTCTTGAACGAAATAATGCCCTCAACCTCGACACTCCCATACTTGTATATACCATGACTTAAGCGTGGCAGAGCACCTAAACTTGGAAGTTAACTCTACTTTAGGAACTACCCACTTGTACCCTCCCCTCTTCGGCCAATTAGACTCAGCTATTTCATCTTTTGGGTCTACCCTTGTCTCTATGACAACCTCTCGATTCACAAGGGAGTTTTCTTGGGAAAGATTGAATGAAGACTCGCTACTACTTAGCTATGGGTTATCCCTAACAAACATATTAGAACTACTAGAAGACATACCTAATACTAGTCAGCACTAAGACATTGAGGACTCTTGAAATAGATATCAGCGACATAGAAAAGAATGGTAGATTACAGTAAATATTCGCTTAAGTCCGCACTCATTTAAGTCTGTATCCTGTATATATCAACATTTGGAAAGGGAAATTTTCCAGATCAATACTTCTATGACTTTATTTTTTCAAAAAGTCACGTAAAGTCATTTAACTTTATATTACGTTATATATATATATATATATATATATATATATATATATATATATGTATGTGTGTGTGTGTGTGTGTGTGTGTGTGTGTGTGTATATATATATATATATAGAGAGAGAGAGAGAGAGAGAAAATATATGAGAAAAATAAAATAACAAGTTTCTCCTGCAACATATTTATTATATTTATCATATCTTATTCACTCACATTTTTACAATCCTTACAAATTCTCAACACTCGTAATATTTCATTACAAATCCTCAGCACTCGTAATATTCCACTACAAATTCTCAACACTCGTAATATTCCATACTATAATTATATGAGACCTAATATTGTAATATGACTCTTAAAATTTCATAAGTCTGCATCCCAATTAAGTTTGTATTAAACTCTCAAGATCAAAATGCAGACTTAACCGAATGTTTACTATAAGTTACCCAATGAGACAAGTGTGTCTCCCATTTATAGCAAAATTGTAAAGACTCTTCATCTCCCACTTCTTTGATCCCAATTGTCAGATCTCTACAAATCAAACAAACAAAAGTTATAACTTCCCACCTTCTAAACGCCCCATCGACTCTTATATCCCTGACAACCGCAAGCTTAAGCGTCTACGTTGCTACAATTCTCGAGACTAGGTGCTATTATACGTATAGGACGACAATAACCAAAGAAATACAAATTTTCTTTGCACATGTCGACCATGCCGAAATCAACATCATAACGACAATATAAAGACTTTAACATGTTGCATGTAAAGCCTGGGGTATTATGTGTTACATGTTGTCGACTACACCTCGATCATCTGGACTAAGATGTACTCAGCCTACATGTATGCATACTTGGACAATATTATATCGACAAAGACAATATCCAAGCAGTCAAATTATTAATAGGAGTCAAAGGTAATTAATTAAAGAACATATATAAAGCATCATCAGTAGACTGCTCAGAATTAATTAAGGTAATTAATCATATGGACTAAGACTCACCGAGGTGAGGATCCATAATCATAATATAAATAACACAATACTCAAGGTAAATTAATTACATTCATTATTATAACATTTATTGTCATTTGACGCACTTGGCTGATTTGAGTGAAGAATTGTCTTTTGCAAGCACAAATTCTGTTTTAGACCGGAAAGACGATATCTTCGAAATTATCAACTTGTGAGAGTTTATAAATAGGAACACGAAGAGACGATGACTTGTAATATTTCCAAAATATAATTGGTTCTACAAATAGGAGTAATATAATTATATCTTTTTCAACATAAACTCAATTTAAAATATTTAAATGCAATTGCTCATAATAACTTAATATTGGTGGTAAGCCATATAATATTAAACAAGAAAATAAATTGATATAACCAAAAGCTAAAAGTTCAGAAGTGTGTGACATAAGACATGACCTTGTTTAAAATATTTATGTCCAAGAGTTCATGGTATTTGAATGCAACTCTGGTCCTCAGTGTCACTTTGATCGAGTTGTCAAATAAAATTTTACGCATGGCTTCAAATTCTTACATATATCATTATCAAAAGACTGACAATTTATATTCTCATAACTATAATTATTTACCGATTGCAATGTTTGAAAACTGACTAGCTACAATATGGCCAGTAAAATTAATTTGTGTCCACTAGATTGGAAGAAATCCTTGACACAAATAAAAAAATAACTGTTATATTTGGAGTAAGAAAATATGACTATTTAATACTTATTTAAATTTGAAGAATAGTCAAATTGAATATGAAATTATAGTTTAAATTTTTTAAACATAGAAATTTCATCCAAACATACCTACAAAAATATTAAAAAATTACTGTAGAAATTTTCTTTAACGAATATATTGAAAACATTGACCGTTTTTTAAGATATGAGTTGTTTATATAAAATACCTTATAAGACTTTAAGGTTTAATATTTATTTTTCTTATTTTTTTTTTATATACTACTCAATTTTTCTATTACTTATACTTTGATTTCTAAAAGAGTATTTGTTAAAAGGTTAAGTATGAAAAGGATAGTAAAAGGAAATGAAAATACAAATTTAAATTTATGTTGCAAAAGATAAAATTAAAATTTAGTAATATCAAGTAAAAAGTTTATGTAATATTTTTCAAATTTACATGAAACTAATAATTTACTTTTTTATGTAATATAAATTCGAATTAAATATATTTTTATCCCTTGTAATTATAGTTTTATTTTCATAAATTTAATTTTAAAAATTAATAATCTTCGTGTTGAATTAATATATCATATATACAAGTCATGCGAAAGGTTAATATAAGTGGCATGTGATATGATATACTTATATATGGTATCAATAAGAAATGTAAATCATAGTTGATATTGAAAATTCCAGTAAGAAAGAGATAGATATTAAATGGAAAAAATATGAACATACTATTTGTGACCTTTGTGTTTATCTTTTTCTTTTTTAGAATTTTAAGGAAGATCCACACACCAATAAAGACTATCTAATGTAAAATAAAATTTATAAATTCAAAATCAATGAAAAACTTAGAAGAGTATAGTAATATTTAACCATTTGTACTCATCTAACCCCATAATCTTTATAAACTAAATTTTGTTCAATTACTCTTAATCAAATGAGTTTACTTACTAGCCTCCAATATTTTACTTTAAGGATACATCAAACACTTAACTTATAATCTTAATCAAATATAAGAACTAAGAATTGATTAAACACTAAAATTGTAATTAGTTGAAATTTGAAAAATCAATTGTTGGTGGTGAAAATTCAAAGTTAAGTTGTAATATCATGTTTTCTGTTCCCTAAAGCATGCTCATGGGAAGGAAACGTGAGGTTAAACAGTGAAATGAATCTGAAATGAAAGAAGAAACAATTCATATAAGCCAACCACAATATACCAAAATTATTCCATCACGTGCTTTCCACGTGAAGACAAAGATGGCATGTCGGCTGCAAAAATTTCTCTATTTTCTAGTCTATCATTTACTTTTTACATCTCATCTGTTATTTGCATGTGATGGGTTCCCGATTAGATTTTACCAAATCATTTTTCCCTTTTTTGTAAAATATTTTCCCAAATTTATAAGTTGTTCTATCCTATCTATAAAAAACAAAAAATATTTCAAACCTACATGTTTTTTAAGAAGTAAAAACAATATAATCAAGTTTTAAATTTCTCTTAAATTTATATAGTTTTAATTGAGTTTTATAATTTTTTTTAGTAAATATTTAAGACTTTTTTATGATTTTGATGCATCTATTTTACAAAATTTTTAATTTGATTTTTTTATTCTCCTTTCATATAAGTCTCCTTTTTTTTTTACAGAATTTTGAGATTCTTTTACAAAAATGGGTCATTTTTGTAACACTCCATTTAATTAATAGCGTAACTAAGAAGCGTCACACTAGAATAATATCTTAACGCAGTCTCGGAGTTTAAAAGTAACTCCATACAACCAATCAAAACGCCTAACGGTGCCAAAAGAAACAGTTACAAAAATTCTACAGTAATCTAAATGTAAATTTAAAGGACAAATGCTACATGGGTTGTGGCCCTAAAAGAAAGATCATAAATCAGGATCCAGCCCAGGCGGGCTACGTAGCGGAGTCACTATTCCCTTGTTGATCGCGAGAACCTCTTGCTTCTGCTCACATCAATGAATTGATGATCATCGCAAAAGAGAAGTACCACACACAAGACAATCAAACAAGCAAAGGGTAAGCTAGAGCCAAAAACCATTTCATCAATGAAATCAGATACATATTCACAGTCCATTATACATACATCACACAGGCATGTTACGACCTTCCAAACAATACACTAAGACTCGACTCGACTCATCCGAATACATATAACCTAGTCGGATTCAGCGGACGCTTGCACTTGTGGTGGATACCTCTGCTCACCCCCGAGCTATGTGTTACAAGTGTTACAATGAATCAATTCCCTCACACACAAGGTTAGCCCTTAATGAGTTTCGGGCCTCCTGCTACTCTCACCACAGGAGTCAGTCCGTTCTAAGTGAGAATAACTGACTCCTTAGAGTGTCAGGATGCAATCCTTACCTTGAATCCTTACCAAGTTATATAGATGGGGCACCACCATGGACACCCACTAACAGGGGCCATGGGATTACGTCCCGACCACTGAAGCACAACCCTGGAGTCCCACCTATAGACTTCAAGGATTTACGTACTGACCCCATACTAATCATAAACAAACAGCCAAGTAATAGATACAGATATCATGCATAGGAACCTCATACCAACATTCGTAACCAACCCTTATTTATCACAGGTTAAATCAATACCAACTCGTCATTACCAACCATGAGTAAAATGCTTCCTCTCATACCAATACCATGCCATTGGATTACCAACCATCAAGGTCCATTGTTGCTCATGCCAAATTCGTGACCACACACACACACACACGCACACACACACACACACACACACACACACACACACACACACATATATATATATATATATATATATATATATATATATATATATATGTATGTATGTATCCAACTTCTCATGTACAATTCATATAGAAATCATGCCAAGCTCACAATTCCCCACATATAATCCTCTCCCAATCATGCATATTCATTGCCATTAAGCCATCATACAATAACACATATAAGCACAAGTTAAACATCCAAGCATAGAGGGAAAACAACTCGGGACGCATCCTCACCCAGCTCTTCGCTCAGGCTGGAGGGTCTTGCTCAAGCGAGAAGGACTCTCGCTTAGGCGAGCTCCCCTCCGCCTAGGCGAGAGCTCGACAAGGAAGACAATAGCCCCTACGCAATCTCGCTTAGGCGAGACCCTCTCCGCCTAAGCGAGACATTCGCTCGCTCAAAACGAGGGTTTGGTCGCCTGGGCGACGCCTCGCGTAGAAAACCCTGGGCGAGCCTCTGCTCATCTCGCCTAGGCGAGGCCAGCTCGCTTGGGCGAGATTATCAGTGTTCGCCCCTGCTCGCGCCTGCATAACACATACACACATACCAAACAGAAACCCCAAACAGTACAGGCATTCATGGCAGCACACAAACTCAAGAAAACAATGAAACTACAATGGTACATGTCAAAATCACACCAGACAAGGAGGTTCTAGCTTCCCTTACCTGGAACAAGCTAGTTTTAATGTCTCGACACCGAACAACAGAGTACCACAACTCTAGGAGAAGATCACAGAGCAGGAAAAAGTGAACAGAAGGCGTTTACTACTGAAGCTCTAACACTACACACGGAAATAGGACCAAAGATTTAGGAGTATGGGTTAGGAATACTTACGCAAGTCAAGAACGGAGTCAAGCGGAACGTGAACTGAAGGTATGCTTTAGAACCCTAGCAGAGGCGGCAACAGCTCTAAGAGAAGGGGATCTGTTTTTACGAAAGTGAACAAAACGTTTAGAGTTAGGGCACATTAGGTCTGATTTCGTTTTGGGCCAACCCTCGGGCCCATTAGATTGGGACAACCCTTGAAAATTAAGGCAACAGGAAAACTGGGCCTTACAATTTTGACTCAGTTATTCCAAAAATGGGTCAGTTTACTAATTAATTACATGACAGGGTCAGTGTACTAATGATTTGACTTCTCTTTATCTATTTTTAACTTTTATATAATTCCTAAAGTTTTATATATTTTTTAAAAAATAAATTTTTAATAATTTGATTAAAAACATTTTAAATAAAATTTTATTAAAATTTTGATATTTTAAAACTTAATATTTTAAATTTTATTATTAAATTTTATTATAAAATTTGAATAAAAATATTTAAAAAATTATTAAAATTTTCATATTTTAAAACTTAATATTTTAGATTTTATTATTACATTTTATTATAAAATTTACAATAATAAAATTTGATTAAAAATATTTTAAATAAAATTTTATTAAAATTTTGATATTTTAAAACTTATATTTTAAATTTTATTGTTTCATTTTATTATAAAATTTACAATAATAAAATTTTATTTAAAATAATTTTAATCAAATTATTTAAAATTTATTTTAAAAAAATATAAAAAACTTTAGAAATTATTATAAAAGTTAAAAGAAATAGAGAGAAATCAAATTATTAGTCAAATCTCCGTGTAATTAATTAGTAATCTGACCTATCTTCGTAATAAATAAATCAAAACAACCAATTTTATAAAAAAATTAGTTAAATCATTAATAAACTGACCCTACCATATAATTAATTAATAAACTGACTCACTTTTATAATAAATAAGTCAAAGCCACAATTTTTTTAAAAGAACCGAATTTTGATCTTTAATCTTTAACTACCATAACATTTTTCAATTTTCAATATAAAAAATTCACTATCTCTAGTCCTGTATAGAATGATCATAAGTATTCACTATTAAAAAAATTTATATTTCATAAAATTTCTTTTACAAATTTGTTATAAATTTTACAAGATTTTTTTTTCTAAAAATTTAAATTGACAGATAATTTCTTTGTAAATAATAATTTCACACAAATTTATAAAATTCACAAGTATTTTCTATGAAATTTTCTGTAAAAATGTTTTGAATATTTTCAAAAAAAAATTGTAGTAATTTCTTACAAATTAATATTGATAACAAAATTTATAAGTATATTTTAAGAAAATGTTTCAAAAAAGGCATGAAATTTGTGTTTTTTAATAGTGATTGTGTATTTTTTTTTTCAATTTCACAATATTTTGTTCAAAGTAATATATATATATATATATATATATATATATATTTGTAACGTTTCATTTAATTAATAATCCAAAACTAAAAGGAAATGTCGCCTAGAGTAATATAGTAATGCAGTCCTGGAGTACAAATACAACTTCGTACAGTAACTAAAGCACATCACAATACCAAAAGAAAACATAAAGGAAAAACGACAAAGTTTTTAAAATAAAGCCCAAAGGCCAGACCGTACATGGGAACCGTCACCTCCTTGTTGACCCCGAGTGTTCCTCGCATCTGCTCACATCAACAAGTTGATGATCATCGCAGAAGAGAGAATCACACATATAAAACATACAACAAACAATAGAAGGGTAAGCTAGAGCCAAAAGTGGTTTATCATGCAATCAGATACACTTTCACAGTCAATTATACATACATCATCGAAGCATGTTATGACCTCCAATCAATACACTAAGACCCGACTCGACTCATCTGGATTACATATAATCTAGTCGGATTCAGCGGATGCTTGCACTTGTGGTGGATATCTCTGCTCACCCCCGAGCTAAGTGCTTCAAATGTTACAATGTTTCAATCCCTCACACACAAGGTTAGCCCTTAATGAGTTTCGGGCCTCCTGCTACTCTCACCACAAGAGTCAGTCCGCTCTAAATGAGACTAACTGACTCCTCAGAGCATCAAGATGCAACCTTATCTTGAATCCTTACCAAATTATATAGATGGGGCACCACCATGAATTCCCACTAACAGGGGTCACGAAATTACGTCCCGACTACTGAAGCACGACCTTGAGATCCCACCTAGAGATTTCAAGGAATTACACACTGACCACGAACCAAACATACTCAATTAGTCAAGTAATATTTATCATGCACATAAATCACATGTCAACCTTTATAACCAGCCATCATTCATTTTCCATGTTGAATCCTTACCAACTCATCCTTCCCTAACCATGAGTATAAAATTGTAAGTCATGACCATATCGTGCCACTTTAATTAATAACCATCTCAAATAAATTCACATGCCAATATCACACCAACACATCAATCCAATTTCATAACCACAGATTTCCATGCATTTCACAAGCCTCATACTTTAAATAGGGTAGATCCATTAATCAAACAGTCCATAACTACCAAGCAAAGAAAAACAGCATGACCTGCAGTGGTTCTCGCTCAAGCCAGACGTCCTCGCTTAAGCGAGAGGAGTACCCTCGCTCAAACTACAGACTCTCGCTTAGGCGAGACTACGACAGTGGCCCTGGGAGAGTTTGCGGGCGCTCGCTTTGGCGAGGCCATCTCGCCTGAGCAAGATGGTCTTTCGCTCAAAAATCAGTTCACTCACCTGAGCGAGTACACACGCAATACTTCTGGGCGAGTTTCTGCAACTCTCGCTTGGGCGAGATGAACTCGCCTGGGCAAGAACATTAGTTCGTCATCTCTTGCTTCACGTGATAGAGACATACACACATTCCCAATGATAACCAGTTCATTCTTATTTCAAAACAAGCATTTTCCAAGCACAAAAATCATAAACTAGAAGTGAAACAACCAACATACGACAAAAAGCGAAGAACCCTAGCTTCCCTTATTTGGAAAGGGGTTAGCGGAGAACTTCGACACCCGAACCGTGACGAACAGTAGCTCAAGCGATAGCTTCGAGAGCTGGAAAACAGTGGAACGAGCTTAAAACGAGTTCATTAAAACAAACCCTAGTTGGAACTACGAAGAATGAACAGAAGAGAGCAAGAGTATAAGTTGGAAGAGACTTATGAGAAGTAGAAAACTGGTCTGAGCTCACTTGATGTAAAACAGCGGTTGAACCCTAGCAGAGCTCTTTTGGAAAAGTTGAGAGAGACGGTTGTGATTCTGTGAATGAGTGAAAGTGAGAGTGTTAGAGTAGATTAGGTCTGGACTCCCTTTGGGTCAGTCCTAGGCCCAAACGATTTGGGGGCAGCCCCTTACAATTTAAAACAAGGTAAAAAGTGGGCCTTACACACAC
>Ga0214542_1000674_pt1 | contig 63977 bp, 55 predicted proteins | sample CNSS1metaG_FD_160096 | JGI IMG/M metagenome (GOLD analysis project Ga0214542, IMG submission 160096) | Root nodule microbial communities from cowpea collected in UCLA plant growth center, Los Angeles, California, USA - CNSS1 | ecosystem: Host-associated > Plants > Roots > Nodule | place: USA...
TATATGTTGGTGTTTGTGTGTGTGTGTGTGTGTGTGTGTGTGTGTGTGTGTGTGTGTGTGTGTGTGTGCGCGCGCATGTGTAAGTGTGTGAGTTGTTAGAAACAACTTGAGTTCCGAAAATCAAAAGAACAAATTTCCACACTTATGGAAGTCGACATCTAAAAATCTTTTTACCAGATGTTGACTTCTGGTTAATGATTTCATCGAAAGTGGACTTCTGATTCCTCCTAGTCATGGAAATGGATTTCCAGAAAACAAAAAAATTGCAGTTCCAGAAGTTGACATCCGAAAATGTAGTTAATCAGATGTCGACTTCCAATTTAAAACTATGCTAGAAGTAGATTTTCGTCCACAATTTGTTGCCACGCTTTCAGAAGTGGACACCCGAAAATACAATTAATTGGATGTCGACTTCTGGTTTTAGGTGTTCCGTATATGGAGGTGCATTGGAGTGGTTGAGTGGTTCTTGCTTATGGAAGTAGAGATCCGAAACTGTTAAAGAAGAACTCTAATGATGTGTTTGGATGAGTCAATTTAAGAGAGTAATTCATTTATTTAAAGAATTTGAATATCTTTTAAGTAAAATGACTTGTTTGGATGAGGAAATTGAAAGGAAATTGAAATTGAGGAATTTTAACAACGTATTTCAAATCACCAAAATAGTAGAATTTGAAATTCACTCAAAAAGGAAGGAAATTGAAATTCCACGATTTGTGGAATTCGTCATTATTACGGATTAGAGGTGTCAATTTGGCCCAGACAAACCAAATGACCTAGACGGGTGGGCTGGCCCTATTGACGATCCAGACAGACCAGACAGACCCATGACATAGACATGTGGGATGGGCTGACGCTCAAGGTGGGTCAGGCAGGCCCGATGACTCAAATGGGCCAGCCGAGTAGATGAGCCAAACAGGCCCAACGATCTACACAAGTCGGACGGGCCTGATAACCCAAACAGGTCGGCGGGCCGACAACCAAGACAAGTTGACATGCTGGACAACCAAGACGAGTTGGCGTTCCCGACAACCAAGACGAGTTGGTGTGCCTGACAACCAAGACGAGTCAGTGGGCCTAATGTCCTAAACGGGCTTGGGCCTGATGAACTAGACAAGTCGGGCCGGGTCGACGACCTAGACGGGTCCAATTGGCTGGACGACCCAGACGGGACAAAGTGTGCAATGACCCAGACGGGCTAGGTGGAGACGACACTGTCTTAAATTCGTTCAAATTTGACCAAGTTGACCTCGACCTAAATTTGGAAAAATTTGGTCGAGTTAGCACCAGTCGAAATTTGGCCGAATGTGATTGAGTCGGCTTCAACCTAAATTTTACCAAATTGGACTAAGTTTACACCGGTCAAAATTTGGCTGAAGTTGGTCGAGTCGGCTCGATCAAAATTTTGACCGAATTTGAATAATTTAAGTTGACAGATATATTTACTAAATTTAATTTCAAAATTTATATATTAAAATTAATATTATTAAAATAAAATTTTATCTCATAAGATAAATTCAATTATTTTACTCAAACAAGAAATTGAAATATAAGGCATTCTAATTACTCCATCGAATCAGATTATTTAGAAAATGAAGGGAATTCAATTGCAAAAATTTCAAATGTAATGCATTTCAATTTCTTAGAATTGTTAAAATGCTTCATCCAATCACAAGGTTAAAGTCGATATGCGTGTTATTTGAAACATGTTGGTTAAAATTTGAAATATACTTCAATTTTTATGTTGTTATAGTTGATATTTGTTTATGATTTATGAATTATTTATGTTTTATATTTATTTTATTGTTGCAAGAATATTTTTATTTTCATTTTTTATTTATTATTGTTGAAAAAACTCGGTATTGAATATTGATGTTAGGTTAGGTTATAGGTGGTGAAAGTTATCTAGAATCAATGACGGATCTTGATAAAAAAGTTTGGAGGGGCCAAAATAATATACTCAAATCTTATATATTTAATTATTATTACTAATATAACAAAAGTATATATAATTTAGTAATGAAATCCTTGTACATTTTTTCTTAAAAAAAAATATAGTTTTGAAATTGTATTTGATATGAAACTCATTTTAAATAAGCTTTTCTAACTTCATCTCTTTCCCATAATATTCTCATATTTGATAACGTTTTTCTTATAATAAGTTCCAAAGAATTAATATAAAGCATTTCGTCTATAATTTAAAAGAATTAATATGAACTTTTCCACTTACAATTCTTTGAATCTTAAGAAATGGTCCTTTAATTCAATAATTGAATTCCTAGTATCATGCTTGAAAATAGGTGAAGAAGAAAATTTTTATTGTTTTCATCTTTAAGGGTATCTTCCATTTTTATCACTTAAAACAAATGAATCTATTATTTTATTTCTTATCAATAATAACTATTTAAAAAAAAAATTAAGACTAAAAAATAATTTATCAAAATCCAATAAAAAATTGAGATATGTAATTACTAAAAAAAAATATGATAATCAAGTCACCTTTAATAAATGGTTATGAAAAAACATATAGTACCTATAACTTTTCTTTTTATATTTATAAAAAAAATAAATATACAAAAAACTCATAAGATGAAAAAAAAAACTAAATATCAAACTAATATTTTCTTATCATGAGAAAATTACCTTTTTTTTTATCTTAGAAGAGAACTGATGAGAACTAAGAGTACGAAAGAATGAATTTATGTCTAACTTTCTATTTTTTTAAACAAAAAATCAAAGAAGAGATGCAAGTAATTACTAAAAAAAAATGATAATCAAGTCACTTTTAATAAATGGTTATGAAAAAACATATAGTACCTTTAACTTTTCTTTTTGTATTTATAAAAAAATAAATATACAAAAAACTCATAAGATGAAAAAAAAACTAAATATCAAACTAATATTTTCTTATCATGAGAAAATTACCTTTTTTTTATCTTAGAAGAGAATTGATGAGAACTAAGAGTGCGAAAGAATGAATTTATGTCTAACTTTCTATTTTTTTATACAAAATATTAGTTTAATTTTAAACAAAAGAAAGAACTAAGAGATGCAAGAGTAATAAAATACAATACCTAAAAAACTTCAAATAAGAGAAAACAAAAAAAATATCTCAATAAATTTTATTATACTTTATCATGTTTAATTTTTTATTTTATTATTTATTAATATTAAATATTATATTTTATAAAAACTAAAAATCAATTTTTAAAATTTTAAAAAATTAAAAATATTTTAAAAAAGAAGTAAAAAATCTTGGGGTGGCCATGGCCCCCCGCGGACCTTAGAAGGTCCACCACTATCTAGAATGGAAGATTTCCTTTTAGCTTTCATGGAATCACAAGTTAATTCAAGTTTCATCTAAGATTTCTCTTCTTTTATGAATTAGATGTGTGAGGAAAACTATACAAATATTTTTACGACTGAGTAGATATTTCCCACACGAGATGAGTTGATTTAGTGGGTTTGAGAAATAGCTTTTGATCTTGGTTTTTTTGTTGTTATTATAACATCTGACAAAGCTAATGGTCAACCTAAGAGGAAAATGTATATATACTATTAGGATGTGAAAGTGGTGGTATGTATAGGAAGTACAAATCTAATGTTCAACCTAGTGTGTCCGACACAAGAAAATGCGACTGTCCATTTAAACTAAGAGGCAAACCAATTTCTAATGGACATGGGTGGGTGTTTAAGGTAATGTGCGTATATCATAACCATGATTTGTCTTAGACTTTAGCTGGTCAGCCATTTGCTGGGAGGTTAAAATCTACTAAACATTCCTTGCTCGTTGATATGTCTAAGAGTCAAGTCAAGACTCGAAATATTATGCTCATTCTCAAAGAAAATAATGAGTGTAATGTGACAATGATAAGGCAAGTATACAATGCAAGATACACTTATAAATGATCGTTGAGAGGTTCGATAAATCAATTACAGCATTGAATCACATAGTAGCATCAAACCAGAATTTTGAACAAATGGCTCAACAGCCTCATGACACACTCCAAATCTTTTTAATTTCTTGCCATGCGACACCAACTTCATGTCCACTCGGTCTTAGTAAAACATGTTATATAAATTTGTTATATTCATCCACCAATTTCATCAAAAATATTATTAAAGTACTATACTAAACTGGCCATCCGAAATAGCATGTGCGACATGATCAACATAGCTGGTCAATAGAGAAGTATTCTCAGGTCCTCTGGTAAATCCTCTTGAATCATGGTCGTCGTCCTCCAAAACAACCTTCTCATGGTGCATAACATTCTCCTACTCATCATGAATATCAACAAGAGTTGCTAATGATGAACCAGCTTCTCCATCAGTTCCTAATGGACCAGGTTCTCCAAGACAATCCTTGCATCTCCTGTAAGAGGGCATCGTAGGTCTACGTCTCGGCTCTTGCTTAGAAGCATCAGCTTGCGAAGAATTTTCAGAACGAGATACAAATGCTCCTCTTGTTCTAACCATATCTATAATAAATAAATTAAAAAATTAAAATTAAAATCTATAAAAAAACATATTAAAAATAAAATTAAATACAATTACAAATTAAAACACAATAAAAAAATGAACATAACAACTAAAATAAAAAATATAAATAGAATATTTCATAAATCATAAAAATAATCAAATTTTAAATGATAAACCAAAAATATAATAAAAAATACTAGAAGTCCATATTCGAAATTAACAAAGTCCCCCTCTGGAACCAACATCATTGAAAGTCCACATCCAGAACCAACATCACCGGAAGTTCATATCCAGAAGTTACAAACGTTAACACCAACCGGAAGTACACATCTAGAAATCTCAAACCTCAACGAAAGTCATTGAATGTCGACCTCTGAAAGCACCATTCACTGGAAGTCGATATCTGGAAGCTACTTTTTGTAGACTCCACTTCTGTAACATCCAAACTTCACTTCTGGAAGTCCACATGCGGAATCTTTTCCTCTTCCGAAAGTCCACTTCCAATAGTTTTTCCTCTTCTGGAAGTCAACTTGCGTATGTGTTCTAAACATACAAAAGTCAACTTCCAGTGATGGTTTTCAATAACTTTTCTCTTCTTTCAAATGTCCACTTTCGGTTGCATTGTCTCTTCTAGAAGTCCCTTTTTCTCTTCTGAAAGTCCACTTTCGTGTTAGGAGAAAAAGGCTCTTGGATGGAAAACTTATTCACTTTTCGTAACGTGTTTATTCATGCCATCAACAATACAATTTAGAGGCTTACAATTTTCGTCCGTTGTACTCCCGATGGCTATAAATGACTAGTACATTAACTACCCAACGGTTAGTGCAGTAACTATCCAACGGCTAGTACATTAACCACCCAACGGCTAGTACATTAACCACCCAACGGCTAATACATTTAAGTTTATTAAAAACCCAACAAAACTCCCTCGTAAACTTAAATGTTTATTTTATCCTCCATCCTGATCAGTTTCTTGCAGTTATTGAACAACACAGTGGGTAGTGGCTTTGTAAACAAATCTGCAACTTGATCTCGGCTTCCCACGTGCACCAGCTCCACATTACCTTCCTTTACCTATTCTCGGATGAAATGATAACGAACATCAATGTGCTTGCTCCTTTCATGGTTGACTGGATTCTTTGCCAACTCAATGGCTGACTTGTTGTCCACTCGTATCACAGTACCTTCTTCTTGTTTCATCTCTAGTTTGCTTAGAAGATTTTTAAGCCATACCGCATGACATACACACCATGATGTTGCAACATACTCGGCTTCACATGTTGACAATGTTACTATGGGTTGCTTCTTTGAAAGCCAAGTGAACGTTGTGTGACCCATGAAAAATACATACCCGGATGTGCTTTTTCGGTCGTCTACATCTCCGCACTAATCACTATCTGAGTACCCTACTAGTTGGTAGTTGTCCGACTTAGTATAGTATAGTCCGAGTGATATCGTTCCCTGAATATACCTTAGTATTCGCTTCAAAACCTTCCAATGATTGTAGCTCGACTCCTCCATATACCGACTTACTATTCCAACACTTAGTAGTAAGTCTGGCCTTGTACTCGTCAGATAGCGAAGGCTTCCAACCAAGCTTTGGTACTTGTTGGCATCAACTTGGCACCTGGTTCCATTGGGGTCGAAACCGGGTTGCAGTTTGTCATCTTGAACTTGTTCAAGATCTCCTTGGCATACCTTTCTTGGGACACAAAAATGCCTTTTTCACCCTATTTGACTTCCAAGCCAAGGAAGTACTCCATCAATCCCATGTCTGTCATCTCAAACTCCTTTGTCATTATGTCCTTGAATTCTTGAATCATCTCAGCATTGTTCCCCATGAATATAAGGTCATCTACATAAAGAGCAACAAACATTACATCCCCTTTACTTTTGTTTATGTACAGAGCATGTTCATATGGACATTGCTCATATCCTTTATTCTTGAAGTACTTGTCAATGCGGTAATTCCATGCCCGAGGAGCTTGCTTCAATCCATAAAGTGCTTTCTTCAATCGTAGTACTTTCTTCTCTTCTCCTCTTCTCATGTATCCTAGTGGTTGTTCAACATAAACTTCTTCCTCCAGGATTCCATTCAGAAACGCTGATTTCATATCCATCTAATAGATCGACCATTTGTGCTAAGTTGCCATTGAAATTAGCAGTCGAATTGTCTCCCTTCTAGTGACTAGCGCAAACACCTCAGCATAGTCAATTCACTCCTTTTGTTTATAGCCCTTAGCAACAAGTCAGACTTTGTAACGCTCTATTTCACCTTGAGCATTCATTCTCTTCTTGTATACCCATTTCACACCAATGGGTCGAGCTCTTGTTGGGGGATTGGACAACTCCCACATGTTATTGTGCTCAATTGCATCGATCTCCTCATCCATTGCAAGTCTCTACTTCTTATCTTGCATCGCCTCCTCAAAGGTTATGTTTTCAGAACCTGTCAAAAGATAAACATGTACCTGTTCAGTAGACTCATACAATTCTTGCAAGGTTCGTATTATGGGTCGTCGGGGTTCATCTTCATCGTCAGTGATTTCCAAATTTTCTGTAGTCGGTGGTATAGCAATTGACGAGCTAGTATCTCCACTCATCTCTTCAATTGAGTTGTTCCAACTCCACTTATTGGCTTCATCTACTCGGACAACATGACTTACTATCACTTTTTTGTTTATTAGGTCTAACAATTTGTAGGCTTTTGTCATCTCATCATACCCAATAAACACATACTTCTTGCACCTATCTTTGAGTTTAGTTCTTTATTGACTTGGTACGTGGGCATATGCTACATTGCCAAACATCTTGAGATGAGACACACTCGGCTTTTGTCCACTCCATACTTCTTGTGGTGTCTTTTCATTCAACCTTGCATGTGGACACCTATTTTGTATATAAATGGCACATTGTACAGTTTCTGCCCAAAACTCTGGCATATTCTTACTCTTCATCATGGATCAAACCATATTAAGAATAATTCGATTTTTCCTCTCAACTACACCATTCTGTTGTGGTGAGTATGGGGTTATAAAAAATCTTCTTATATCGTGCTCTTCACGGCAATTCATGAACTCTGTTGATGTGAACTCGTCTCCCCTATCATACCGAACAACCTTAATGTGTTTGTATGTCTCCTTCTCCATCGTCACTCTAAACTTCTTGAACACCTTGAACACCTCAAACTTTTCCTTCAAGAAGTATACCCATGTCTTTCGTGAAAAAACATCTACAAAAGAAATAAAGTATCTCTTACCACTGAAAGATTCAAGGGTAATTGGTCCACACACGTCAGTATGAATTAGGCCGAGTTGTTTCTTTGCTTGGTACTTGGAATTTCTCGAAAACGAAGTCCTCGACTGTTTACCGAGGACACATTCTTCACACAATTTACTTTTGAACTCCATGCTTGGCAATCCATGCACCATACCTTTTTTCACCAATTCCATCAGTCCATCAAAATGTAAGTGACCAAACCGGAAGCGCCACATCATTGTCTCATCCTGGACATCAAGTTTCAAACACTTCTCTTGTATGATCTTTAATTCCAACTTATACATCCGGTTTTTCTTCATCTCTATGTGAGGAATCAAATGTCCAAGTTTGTCCTTCAAGTCTAGTACTCGATCTTTCATTAAAACCAAGTAACCATTTTCCATCAACTTTCCCATGCTCAAAATGTTACTTTTGAGATTAGGTACATAGTACACGTCTCGAATTTCCCCAACTCGACCATCCTTTTGCAAGTACCAGATTGTTCCTCGACCTTGTACCGCAACCTTTAAATCATCTCCAAAAGACACATCTCCAGCTTCTACTTTAGCTAAGTCTTTGAAGAAGTGCTCATCTCCGCACATGTGGTTGCTTGCACCTGTGTCAAGGTACCACACTGAGTTGGTTGAACTTTTTTTGTTGTTCTGTCGAGTCGTTCAATTGCATATTCTCGACTATTGACATCATCAACAACCCCATTTCTCTTCAACATCTTATGTGAGAAAATCTGTCGTCACTTCCTTCTTACTTTCAGATCGACACTCTTTTACACTTCTTCCTCTCCACGAACCGCGTCAATTTTGGTTGCTTGTACGTTCTCTCTCTACTTCCTGTCTGCCTCGACCTCGGCCATTTCAACCGTTTCCTCTACCTCCCCGGCCTTTTCGTCTGCTTTGAGTGTTCTAAGTATAAAACACCTTTTTCTCCTGGAAATTTGTCTTTGCTTGGAGTGCTTGGCCAAAGTAGTCTTCCTTCGTCTTTATTCTTCTTTGTTCATATGCTTCAAAGGACCTAGCAAGCTCTTCCACCATGAGTTTTGAGAGGTCTTTGGATTCCTTTATGGCACACACAATGTTGTCAAAGTCAATTGTCAATGACCTCAAAATTTTCTCCACAACTCGGTTTGCAGGCAACGGCTCCCCATTCTTGCCGAGTTGGTTTGCCACAGTCTCCACCCAAGATATGAACTCGGTTACCCCTTCATTCTCCTTCATCAACAACCTCTCAAACTCTCTTTTGAGAGCTTGAAGACGAACCTGTTTCACATAGTCATCCCCCTTATATGTTTTCTCCAAGATCTGTCACGCCTCTTTTGAAGTCTTAGCATTTGCTAACTTCTCAAGGCCTACATCGTCCACAGCTTGGTATAATGCATACATAGCTTTCCTATCTTTGACTCGTGTTTTTCTCAACGTAGCAATCTGGGCGACTGTTTGTTCATCAAAATCCTCTAGCTCTTCGAAGCCACTTTCAACTACATCCTGTACGTCGGGATCCGAGGTAGGCCTTCATCTACATGCTCCACTTATCATAGTTGGCTTTTTGTGTCAACTGGGGTAAGGACATATTGTTGGCCATCACTCTCTCTTACTATTTGTTTCACTCAGACACTCGGGCAACTGACTCTCTCTAACACTCAAGAATAACCTAGCTTTCTCTAGCTCCCTGGCTATCTACCTAGCTCTTGATACCACTTTGTTAGGAGAAAAAGGCTCTTGGATGGAAAACTTATTCACTTTTCATTGTGTTTATTCATGCCATCAGCAATACAATTTATAGGCTTATAATTTTTTTCTGTTGTACTCCCAACCATGGTTATCGAACTCACGGGTTGACTCGTAAACCCGTACGAGTCTGCGAGTCAGTGCATTGTTCACGAGTTCACTCGCTCGTAAACTCGTTTTTTTCAAACTCAGAGTGGACTCGGAATAAACTCGGTTGACTCATAACAGAATCACGAGTTCGAAACGAGTCACCGAGTTTGTAATGGGGGACAAAACGACATGAAAATATGTTGTTCCTATGCAGATTTTAAACTCAAACAAAAGCCCCAACATCAAAAATTGAAGACTCGTCTGAAATCAGTGATTGAAGCCCAAATAGCAGACCCCACAAACCCTAATCGAAAAAGAAGCAAAGATCGAAGCAGCCTCGACGAGAATCGAAGGTGAAAGCGTCGACATTTTCGCAACCTCGCGACCTCCGATTGCAGCCTTGCGACCTCCGACCAGCCTTGGGACCTCTCATTGCAGCCTCGCGACCTCCGACCAGCTTCGTGACATCTCATTTTGCATTTCTTTTCTCTGATCTTTGTGTCCCATAGTTGAGTGGTAAGCAAATGGGTCTTCACAAATGGGTTTTTTCTGATTTCACAGTTCGCATTTTATAATTTGATTTGAAGAAATGGGTCACAGTGGTTATTTTAAAAGTGTTAAAATTGAAATGGGTCTTGAATCATCATATTGAAATGGGTCGCACAGTACCGTTGAAAGAGTCTTTATTTTTTTTATATATAATTTATTCTTTTTATTTATTGTTTCTTAGTTTCTTAATTATTATTATTATTATGTATGTTTATATGTTTATTTTTTATTTAATATTTTTTTATTTCTGGTTTTCTAAAAAGACAAATAATTTTATTTCTAGTTGATTGCTGTTTTGCAATGTCTAGAAGTGGGACAACTTCAAATTCTTGTGAGCCCAATGCTAGACCTCCTAGACCTAGAAGTAAGAATGCTTCAGGAAACCGTACTGACATTGGATGGAAACATGGAACAGATGTTTTGGGCAATGGAAAAAAAGTGAAATGCAACTATTGCTCAAAAACATTCAATGGAGGAATTTTCAGATTTAAGCATCATATTGCTGGCATTAGATATGATTCTAAACCATGTGCCTTAGTTCCTGAAGAAGTGAAAGTTGTAATGATAAAAGTTGAGGCAGAGGCTAAGGATGTTTCAAAAAAGAAAAGAAGACGAAATACAATTGATGAGTTTGATGATGAGCATATTGAAGAGGTGGATACCAATCAAAGTAGTAGTAGTATGATGTTCAAAAATAAAGGAATGGAAAAATCCAGTCAAGGTGTTCAATCTACTTTAAATCAGCAGTATAAGAAAGGGGATAAAGAAAAAGTTGATGCTCAAGTGGCTGAATTTTTTTACACAAGTGCTATTCCATTCAATGTTATTAGAAATCCTACTTTTGCAAAAATGTGTGAAATGATTGGAAGATATGGAGTTGGCTACAAACCTCCATCATATCATGATATTAGAGAAATTTTTTTTGAAACAAGCAGTGCAAAAAACCGATGTAATCCTTGAAGAGTTTAAGGAGGAGTGGAAAAGAATCGGTTGCACAATCATGTCTAATGGGTGGACTGATAAGAAAAGACGTTCAATTTGTAACTTTCTAGTGAATAGTCCTAAAGGGACCGTGTTTCTTTATTCATTGGATACATCAGATATCTCAAAAATTGCAGATAAAGTGTTTAAGATGTTGGATGATGTAGTGGAATTTGTTGGAGAGGAGAATGTGGTTCAAGTGGTTACCGATAATGCTGCAAATTTCAAGGCAGGTGGGGAGTTATTGATGAAAAAATGGGAGCATTTGTATTGGACTCCATGTGCTGCCCATTGCATTGATTTGATCTTTGAAGATTTTGAGAAACATTTAAAGGTCCATCAAATTACTATCAAGAAAGGGAGAAGAATCACTACCTACATTTATGGTAGAGCAATGCTAATTAGCATGCTGAAGAAGTTCTCCCAAGGTAGAGACTTGATAAGGCCAGGTATGGCTAGATTTGCCACATCTTATTTAACTCTTGCATGTCTCCATTAATTGAAAGCATCGTTAATGAGCTTCTTTAGCTCTAATGAGTGGAAATCAAGCAAATTTGGAACTTGAATAGAAGGGAGAAAAATTGAGCATGAGGTATTAGATAGCCGATTCTGGAAGAATGTAACCACTTGTCTCAAAGTTGTTGCTCCTTTGATGGTGGTCCTTCGACTAGTGGATTCATATGTAAAACCCGCAATGGGTTTCATTTATGAAGAAATGGATTCTGCAAAAGAGAAGATCAAATTTAACTTCAATAATATTAAGAAAAGGTCAATCCATATTTTGTGTAATTATTTCTAACATTGCATGATTGCATAATTGTAGTTATGAACCGGTTTGGAACATAATTGATGAGAGGTGGAATAATCAACTTCATATACCTATGCATGCGGCTGCATATTACCTTAACCCTCACATGCACTATGAACCTAATTTTAGAAATGATGATGTTGAGGTAAAGGAAGGGTTGTATGAATGCATGAAAAGATTGGTCAAGGATGTTGCAGAAAGGAAAAAAATTAATTTGTAGCTTATAGAGTTTCATTTTGCAAAAGGACTTTTCTCAATGGAAAATGCAAAAGATTGTAGGAAAGTTATGCTTCCTGGAGAATGGTGGGAGATGTTTGGAGATGAAACTCCAAAGTTGAAGCGATTTGCTATTCGAGTTTTGAACTTAACTTGCAGTTCTTCTGGGTGTGAGCGTAATTGGAGCTCATTTGAAATGGTAAGTCAACTTTGTTAAGTTATTTTTTGTTTCTAATTTTTGGCTTGTAAACATTCATATTTGTTTATAGGTGCACACAAAAAGAAGAAACCGTTTGCATCAAAAAAAGATGAATGACTTGGTTTATGTCAAGTACAACTTGAAGCTCAAAAGTAAACAAATTAGGAAAACGGTTGCTCTCCCCCATTTGATGATATTGAGTGTGATGATGAATGGATAATGGAAGATGGAGATAATGTTGGGTTTGAGCTTGTTCAAGGTGAAGGTGAATGGTGATGGAGAAGATGATGAAGCAGATGATGTTGGAGATTATATAATTAGAGGATTGGAGCCAGAAATTTGAAGTTATTTATGCTGTGATTTGTACTAACTTATGTATGCTGTGGTTAACTTATATAACTAGGGCATGTGTGTTGAACTAAGTTATTTTAGAATTATTGAACTATTGTTTACTTTTTGGATTAATTGTGGTGATGAAATTTTGAATTTGTATGGTACTATATACAACTTTTCAGATGAAGTAGACTCTTACGAGTCTACGAGTCTAGTCTGCGAGTCGAGTCTACGAAGCTCTCACGAGTCTACGTAGACTCTCGAGTTTGATAACCTTGCTCCCAACGGTTATAAACGACTAATACATTAACTACTCAACGGCTAGTGCATTAACTATCCAACGGTTAGTACATTAACCACCCAACGGCTAGTACATTAACCACCCAATGACTAATACATTTAAGTTTATTAAAAACCCAACATTTCGACGGCTCTTGTCTTCCGAAAGTCTACTTATGGGTTTTTCTCCTCTTCCGAAAGTCCACTTCCGACAATTTATCTTCTTTCGAAAGTCCACTTTCAGGTTCTTCTCCTCTTCCAAAAATCCACTTCCAGTTCCTTCTCCTCTTCCGGAAATCTACTTGCAGGTTCTTCTCCTCTTCTGGAAGTTTACTTGCGGGTTCTTCTCCGCTTCCGGAAGTTCACTCCCAATTGTTTTTTCAATTTCGAAACTCCACTTTCGTGCCTTTTCCTAAGAAAATGTTCTCGTGATTTTGTGTTTGTGTTGCAGAAACTTAAAACTATATGCATTTTCAAATGAAGAAATCATCACAGCCAAGCACAAGCACAAACAGAGAGAGACAAAATATTTACCAGGCTACGAGAGAATAGTTTAATTATATTTATATACCTAACCGAAAAAGAATCATTTGTGATGCACAAACCATGTTCCCTTTTACATGGATTTGGTTTGTTTTGATTATAAAAGCAGACAAACAATATGACCACAGTGTTTGCAATTAATTTGAAAGAATTTCAGAAGTGAAGCTGAAACAAAAAACATTTGGAAAGAAAAATTTCGTCACCATATTTTTCTTCACAAATTTAATGCTTTCATTTCTTTTTTTAAAACAGAAGATGCATTTGTTTCAATAAACAATCATGCTAACTCTTGAAAAGAAATGAAAATGATATTTATATTTGATGTAAAATTTTATAAAATACTTTTGAATATTAAACCATCAACCAAAACTTCAAAAGTATATACAAGTAATTCAAGAAAAATTAATAAATAATTAAATTTTTGCCCTCCCTTAATTTACCAATCTCATTCCGTTGTTGTTAAAGTAGACTTTAAGTCTAACTCAACCCCACAAAACCGGCTTGTAATGTGAGGATTGCACCCCACTTATATATTGTGAATTGGTCTTATTTTTAGTTGATGTGGTACTTCCAAAAGTTGCTGAAAAAATATTACTAAAATTCACCAATATGATTGTTTCAAAGCAGACAACTTTAACAATTAGATTAAGGGCCATTAACAAATCATAGTAAAAAAAGTTTAGGTATAATTACGGATTTGGTACCCAATTTTTTGGTTAAGTTCAATTTGGTACACATACTTTTGATTTGTTCAATTTAGTACCCCAATTATCTAAAGAGATTCAATTTGATCCTCTCCGTTAAGTTGGAGTTAATACTGTGTCCGTACAGGACACGTGTCAAGCCATGAAATTTTAAATTTTTAAATTTTTTTTTTCAAAAAAATAAATATTTTTTTTTTCAAAAAATTTAAAAACTGCTACGTGTCAATTTATCACCGTGCCACGTGGCAGCTTATAATCATGACACGTAGCAGTAGTAATAGTTGCTTTCAATTTAGTACCCCAATTTAGATTTTTTGTTCAATTTAATACCCAATTTTTTAAAATGATCCAATTTCGTCCTTTCTAATTTGAGATCAAATTAATAATTAAGTTTAATTATAACTTACATATACATGTTAAAATAATTGTTTTGAATTTATACATCAAATCACTACACCTAAATATTCAAATTATTTTATTTTTTACAAGTTTAAAAAATTTCATGTGTAAAAAATTACAAAGGTTAAAATATAAAAAATAAAATAATTTAAGTATTTAGGTGAAATGATTTGATGTATATATTAGAAAAAGTTATTGTAACATGTATATATAAGTTGTAATTAAGCTTATTTACTAATTTGGTCTCAAATTGGAAATGACGAAATTGGATCATTTTAAAAAATTGGGATACTAAATTGAACCAAAAATTTAAATTGGGGTACTAAATTAAAAACAACTATTATCACTGTCACGTGTCATGATTATAAGCTGCCACGTGGCACGGTGATAAACTGACACGTAACATTTTTTAAATTTTTTGAATAAAAACTAATTTTTTAAAAAAATATATAAAAATTTTAAAAAAAAATTAAAAAAAAAATTAAAAATTTCATGGCTTGACACGTGTCCTGTACGGACACGGTGTTAACTCCAACTTAACGGAAATGACCAAATTGAATCTCTTTAGAAAATTGGAATACTAAATTGAACAAACCAAAAATATGGATAACAATTTGAACTTAACCAAAAAATTTGAGTATCAAAACAGTAATTATACTAAAAGTTTATAATAAATTTAAAGAACAAAATAAATAAAAAAGTGTCAGAGAAAAGAGAAAAGATGTACAAAAGCATTATTGCTACAAATTAATACATATATAAACAACTAAACATTAGCATCACGTTGTATCAATATCAACCCTTCGCACACTAATACTCGTTTAGATTAAAATAGAAAAGATGTGCTTGTGTGTTTGGTTGCATGGATAGAATATAAGGAAAGTGGAGAAATTTCTTTCTAAATTTCCATTTGTGCAAAAACAATGAAATGGAATAAATTACTTGTGAGAAATATATTTTTATATCAGCTAAAAATATTAAATTAAACAGCATATGTATGCCCCCATTATTTTTGCTAACATAAAACTATTTATTATTTTAAAATTTGTTATAAGAAAATATTTAATTTTTGCGGATCATTTCCAATCAAAATTTGGTATTTAATCCTATCTTCTCCTTTTGGTTTCATAGCAACTAAATTTCTTTCAAGAACTTTGTTATTCTTCATAAGAAATGTGATGATACTATCTATGGATATAATTACAATATCAGAGAAAAGAAAAGAAAAAAAAATGGTTAAATATGTTTTTGGTCCCTCAAATTTTAGTGAAATTTGAAATTAGTCCCTCTTCAAAAAATTTGACCAATTTAGTTTTTCATCTTTAAACCAAATTTTGTTAAGTTTATCTGACGTTTCAAGTGCATTTCATGATAGTATTTGAATTGTTTACACCGTTTGACACATTTTCACTTCAATGTTAACTCAAATATTATCATAAAATGTGTTTAAAATGTCAAATAAACTTAACAAAATTTGATAAGAATGACTAAATTCACACATTTCTAAAAATAAAGGACTAAATTAATATAAAGTTTCAAACATGGATTAATTTTAAAATTCACTTAAACTCGAGAGACAAAAACATATTTAATTAAATAAAAAAAGAGTGCAATTGAGATTTTGTCATCGAAGAGCAATAGTAGAAGAAAGAGGAGGATGCAGATAAAAATAATGGTCAGAGGTGGATCTTACCGCTGGTGGAGTGGCTCTTCTACATTTTTAAATTTTATAAAATATAATATTTAATATTAATAAATAGTAAAATAAAAAATTAAATATAATAAAAAATAAAAAATTTATAGATATATTTTTTATGTTTTTGTTTTATTATAATTTTTTTTTCTCACACATTCTCACTCATATACTTTTTTTATGAAAAAAATAGGAAATTAGACATTAATTTATGTTTTTTGTCCTTCTTTTATATATATATATATATATATATATTCTCATTATTGACGATAAAAAATAAGTTTCATAAAATATTAGTTTAATAAATAATATTTTTCATCTCATAAGTTTTTTTATATTTATTATTTTATGAGTATAAAAGGAAAAATTATATATTATATGTTTTTTCATAACTATTTTTGTAATTGTGACTTGATTATCATATATTTTTCTTTTAGATGGTTATATCTCTCAATATTTAATTAGATTTTGATAAATTATTTTTATTCTTAAATATTTTTTTAAATATAGGTATATAGATAAATAATAAAAGAATAAATTCTGTTTTTTTAAATGATAAAAAAGAAGATATTTGAAATATGATAATAAAAAATCTTCAATCGGATGAAATATGATGAATTGAGACGATTATGAGTATATTAGTTTCGCTCCTCAAGATTTATAGTCAAGAATGATAACCTCTTATTTACTTCATTTAATGCTGAAATGTCCTACCCTCAATATATCTAAGCTTGTTTGATCCCTCGTAGAATTGGGAATGAGGTGGTGCTTGATTTCATTTGGTATAAATCTTTTTCGATCTATCATGCTTCTTGCATGGGTTTTATATATTCCTAGTTGATACTCCAACCCAATCACAATCACGAGTTTCATTGTCCTACCAAATAATGAATGGATAATGGGATGAGGACGTTGGAGAAGCGACTACACAGTTATAAGGTTTCTGTCCTCAGCTTCTTTTTTTATTTAACTACATTATGCACTGAAAAATACAAAAGATTTATAGAAAGAATGGGTGATGCATTAATAAACATGTTGATACATATGGGTTAATGAAAATAATGTCTTGAAAAAATCTCACATGTCTAGGATAACTTAGGGGATGAATATTATTGACTATATAATATACTCTAAGTTCATGTAAATTTATTTGGAGTCAAGGACATGAGAAGGTAGTCTATGTGTTAATTTTCACATAATGATATTTTATGATGGTTTTTCTTCCATTTTTAGGTTTTCATATTATATTTTTGTGTTCTTTGTTTTTATCTTGTTTCTATATTAATATGATGATTCTTGAAGATAAAAATATTAATATTCTTAATTGATATTACATTTTTTTTTCAGCAAATACATACAAATTGTTACAAGTTTTAAAGATTTATTGTTTCATTGTTTAATCTATTTTTCGTGTATACAAAAGATGTGTCCTATATAAATAGTCATAAGTTATTTGTTCATCTTCTTGCAAAGAATAAGAATATATATATATATATATATATATATATATATATATATATATATATATATATATATATATAATCCATCAAATAAAATCTTACCTTATTATTACATGGTTAAAAGTTATAATTTTTCAAAAAAAAATGTCAACCAAATTTTAATTGTCAGAAAGTTTTAGGGACAATATTAAATTCACAGAAATAAGAATGTGAAGGGAAGAGCAATTGGTACCAATAGCAAGCAATTCTAAATAAATATGTTGGATCCATTCCTCTTGTGGCCACAAAAAATTAATTAAATGAAATAATTTTAATTACAACTTTTTTAGTTTCAATTATTGTTTTTTCTTAATATCATACATTCGTGTATCGGTCTTATTTCTCAAAATAGTTTCAAGTAAGTTAAAAATTAAGTGAAACATTGTATGTTCATGTTATATTTTTGTTATAGTAATTAGTGTGTTGACTAAAACAAATAGTTATGCATTTTAAACTATAACGATTATCCGTTGCTCCGTTTTGAGGTACATGCAATAAACTTTTTCTTCTTCTGAAGCTTGTTTCTACTTGACAGACTTTACATAGAAGCATCGTATTGATTGGTAAATATCACGTTACAAAACAAATAAAAGGCATAGGTATAATCTTCCTAACCAAATAACACCATCCTAAAAAATCGAATGCAGATAATCAAATTCTAGAGTATGATCTTGTAAAAATATTTTATTATAAATTTCATGTCCATTTAAGTATTAAAGAATAAAGATCATTTTTTGACCAAACACTTTTATCTGTATTTCTTATATATTTTCAATAATCTGTGTTACTTTCATTTCATGCAAGATATTTCATTCCCAGGCCAATCAAAACATTAGTCAGAGAAAGGGTGGTCGAAAACAACATACAAATAGTACGTATGATCGTGTCGTATCTTAGAAAAGTTAAAAAAGAGAAGAAGGTTTGAGATAAGCATGATTGATGCATGAAGGAATGTTGCAGGAAAGGTTGTTATAACCGGGTGGTGTTAAACAAGATAAATCTAAACCCAAAGAGACTCATAACGAAAACAACTAAGATAATTTTGGTTCTCATCTTTCGCAAACATGATTATAATCATAATAATATTGGGAAAGTAATTCCGTATGGAGTCACTGCCCTTGCCAACTCCACACAATGTCTTTCAGCCAAGGCGTCACTTCTTCCTCACACAGCAGAGTAAAAGATTAAAAGAACCTCGAAATTAAAAGATTCTTTTCGATTATATTCCATGTAACTTTGTTTTACTGACATGTCTTGCTCTTTGTATGCAGAATCGAAAAAAAAAAATTAAAAAGACATGTTCTTGTGAAAGAAACGGTTTTCATTTCACTATTATTTTAATCTTTTTTATGTTATCATCAAGTGATTTCGAACTATTATATGTTGATTTTATTCATCAATTTTTATATTTGAAGCTAATTGTATACGGCAAAAAAAAAAGTTAAAATGTGTGTAAATTAGTAGGAATTATGAAGCAAAAACTACTTGATATTTATTCATTTATTTTTATGTTGGGGAATTGTCCATCTTGAATCCCCTGATAAACTCGGTTGCTTAGGAGCTTTCACGATGAATAGACTAATCCAAGTGGAAAGCAACAATCATGACAAATAATTTATGTAGGGTGTTAGTTTATAAAGTGTGTTTAGCTTAGATAGAAACAATAACACACTTCTTTTATCCTTTGTTCGACATAAAGACATTTCATATTAACCATATTATGCGTATGATCCTAGTCAGCTTCTGTTGCTACTTTCTAACAAACCTCTCAACATACCCCACATGAGAAGAATGTCTATAAAGAACAGAAGCACTTCCTTCCACACAAGTTTTGAAACACAAGAAATAGTTATAACATCAAAAGCAAAAAGGTTTAGCAATTCTAATCAAGTGACACTTAAGTTAGTCTTCTACTAGTCCAATATTGCTATTTATTTGTTTTGTTTATCTAAGTCTATATTGCTATTCTCATCTACTGATACATATTGGTCAGTCAAGATCAGCAGCAGGAGTACTTCTTTGAGGCAATTGCATGCTTACTATGTCTTCTCTTGGAAGAGAATAGATTGGTCCATTGCCATGTTCATTTGTCATATGTTGATTTTCGGGTGCTGTTAGAGCCAAAAGGTGTGTAGCCTCTGTATTTTTGCGTAGCACTAGATATGTTACACCTGCTAGATATATTGCCATGCCTGAAAATCCAATCATCCCAAGAAACACCTTACCCACAATTTTTATGTGGCTGTGAATAAGCAGCTTGATGAAGCCAGTTATTATGTAGTATATGTTAATGGCCATGATGAGGGTACCGATTATCCATGTAACAGCTGAAATCTACAATATATAAGCCAATCATTAATTCAACCAAAATGCACAAGAGCCAACTTCTTTCTTTTTTTCAATTTTATAATTATGATTTTAACATGTAACTGCTGATTTTTGTGAGATATGTAATTAGTGTAGTACTATTTGGTTGCAATCTAGAACTGCAAATTTCACGTTATTAAAAAAATTTACCATGGTAGAGTTGACATGTGTCCCCATCTTAGTTTTGCAGCTTGTAAACTTGAGGAGTGGAACCAAAGCAAAAGGAAGTTCAAATGATAAGATCATCTGATCAGAAGAAAAAGAAGGGCTTCAGCACAAGCTACTATGACAACAAAAAAATATGTACATGCATAAACAGCAGCAAATATAAAATAAGGTCATGCAGACGATTTTTTCATACAGAAAAAGTGGTGCATATGTAGGTGTATGTAACCAGATTTGTTGCCTACTTGATCCCTTTTGAACTAAGTTGAAACAAACAGTACAGTTATGCATACCAGTAAGCATTATGCTATTTTAGAAATTTCAATGATTTTAGTATGACAATTTAAACAAAATATTGACTTCAATAAAAGCATAATCCAAAGTAAAACAGATGAAAGAAAATTCGATTGAAATGATATCTTACGGATGCAATTATTATGAGCTTCCCAGCCCCGGCTGATCCACCAATGACTGCAACAATCAAACTAGGAACTATAGCTAAGCAACGAGTTAACATATTCCGAATCCATGGCTCCAGTCGTAAATCAAGAAATCCCTGAAAGAAGAAAGAATTCATGGGGAAATACAAAACCAAGAAGTAGACAAAGATCACTAATGCTTCAAAATAGCCAATTATGTAAGTGAACCACAACAAAACTAACATAATTTTTAACCCCAAGGACCATTAGGAACACTTGTTACTGCCATTAAAGGTCTTAAATGATATGGCAGGTTTATTGAACATCAAAATACCACACATAATTAGTACATGACTCATCTATACTTAAATCTGATGAAATTATGAATTGTCATTTGCTAAGATCAACAGTGATCCTTTCTAGTTAAGATGTAAAAATATTCTATTATCTTTTATGCAAAAAAAGTGAAAACAAATCCATAAAACAAACTACCTGCATAACATATTGCCCTGCATATGTTCCTGTTATAGTAGAACTTTGACCCGATGCAAGCAAAGCAATTCCAAACAGTTTTGAACTCCATTTCCCCAAGACATTCTGAATACGGCACATATAAGATATATCAGCTATGATTTTGTTAACACCTTACCAATAACGATTATATATGAAGCTTAAGGAGTGGGAAGAATGGTGGAGGAATCAGTGACTAACTTAGAACTACAACATAACCAAGGTAAGAAAATCATCTCCAATTTTCACATACTCTAAGTAGGAAGGAGGCTTCGTTCAGATCCAAATTCTGACAGCTCATTTGATCTTCTGCATTCAAATTCGAAGAATTGCAAACAGCACCACTTACAGAAATAACACAAACATTTATGAGGAAGGCCACCATGAGGGCAAAGGCACTTTCTATCATGTAAAATCTACAAGCCTCCTGCAAAAGAAAATTGTTGAATGAAACACAGGTTATTGCTTTACCATAATCACACTTAATACTAGGTTTTAACTTGGACCATTTTGTCTGAACGTTTACAAGGTTAAACACTTGATAGACCTTCCAACAATAACTCAAATTCCAATAAAGTTTAGTGTTTTAATGAAAAAATTCAACTTTAAAAGCTCCGCGCAAAAGAAGAGAGATGGAGAAAGAAGGGAATGTTTTTCATAATTATCAACCAACTGGGATATTTGAAAATATATGGACCGGATAAGGCCATAAATATCTACAGAATCACATGCATAAACACACTGAATGAAGTAGAAGGTAATAAACATTATTGTTGAAAAGTTTACTACATCTTAAACATCAACCACATCGATAACTGGTGTTCAAGGCAGTATCTATCCCCAAAGGCAAACAACATTAAACATTACTTGGATCAGATATAAATCTTTAAAGGGAAAATATTTGAGAATGCATGCTAGAATAAAGATGCTTTACCTTGATTCCTCGAAGGGATCGTGGAATTTTCCTAGACAGCACCAGTGCTGAGTGTAGGAAGAGATTGTGCCTGAGGAGAATTCATAAAGAAGCATGGCATGAAGTTATATGTTAAAAGAAAAGAAAAATTAAATGGTTGAATAAGACATGAAGAACCCACGGCATAACCATAGCTCCAAGGAGGGAAATTGCGAGACCAGTTGCACCATTTCCTTTTAGTTCTGGCACAAAAAGACCCTTTATAACTTCTTTAGCATCAGGCTTTGCATATCCAAGCTCAGCCATAAAACATGCAGCAATTGTAAATACAAGAAATGCAATCAAGAATTCAAGTTTCCTAACCTGTTCAACAACAATACAAAAAAGGCTCGTGTTGTTTTTACATGGATAGTACCTAATATAACATGCAATGAAAATCATTTTTTTTTTCAGGATAAGAACAGAATATGATAAAGTACCCCATATTGCTGTAATGCTAAGAGAATCAATGTGCTGAGTCCTGTCAGAAGAACACCAATCCAAACGGGTATGTTGAAGAGCATGTTCAGTGCGAAGGCTGTCCCAATTACTGCATGTGTACAATAAAAAATTCATAATAAAGATGAATCACATAAAGAAAAGGCAGAAAACAAATAAATTGTATGGTTTGTTTTAAAACTAAGATAATTTGCCCGTTTGGACTTTCAACATTTTTGTTTCTGAGTGCACTGTTTGTAGCTCAAATGAGTTGAGGAGAGAAAGGGAATGTGAAATTGCATCACTTCCTTTAACTATAAAACTTCACTGGTCTTGATTTAATGACTCCATTTAGTTATCAATGAACTTATTGAATATTTGAATCTATTAAACATCTTGGTTATTAAATATGTTTTGATCACTGAACTCCATTTCCCATCCTAAGTACAGATAAATACAACAAATCCCCATACTATTTACATGTATAAATAAAGTAATGAAATAATTCCAAATGCACAATTCATCTTAATACCTTCAGGAATGTCACAGGCCACTATAGCAATTTCAGCAATAATCCAAAGGATGAAGTTGGGCACCCGAGGATATTCAATTCTACAATGCTCTGCTAAGTGTTTTCCTGCAACATAAATTGAGGAATTCAGAACAGAAAAATAAAATTTCACATCCATTCTTAATTTATTCAACAGAAATAAAATTAGTTATCAAATCAAGTACCAGTGACCACCCCAAGATTAGCTGCCATTGATTGAATTACAAGAGCAGCACATGATGCCACCAATATGATCCAAAGTAACTAAAGAAAAAAGGTAAAGGTGAAAAAGAGATGAAGGAGGCTAACTATCCCAAGAAAACATGTCAAAGCACCTCATATTTAAATTGTGCCCCAGCCTGAAGATCCGTCTCAACTGCAAGTTATTATAAGAATACCTTAAGCATACAGTTTCAGAATTTGTTTTCCCTTCATTAAGGAAAAAATTAAGAATAGTGTGATCTTACAGTTCCCTGGGTCTATGTATGCAATGGATACAAGAAATCCAGGTCCCATGTAGGCAAATAAATTTTTCCAACTTCTCCTCTGCAAAATAAAAGTTTGCACGAATGGTGATTATCAAGTAAACAATCCTTATCAGATGAAGTATATGTATGTATTAATGCAGTGTAATCTAGAACCAAAAGACTTAGGTTGCACCATGATCTAACTCTGCAACTAAACAAAAAGCTAAAAGATACAGTTTTGTGAGGGTTGTAAGGTAAAGGTAAAGTAATCTTCAATCTTAATCGCAGGTGGTGAGGTAAAGTAATGTTCGTCTCACCATTTTTACCATAGCAATGCTGACTAAAAACTTAGAAATGCTGACTAAAAACTGAAATAGAGAATTAAAAAAAATGAAGGAATTCAGTGAGAGCCGAAACCCACATCAGGCACAACAACTTGATTAGTATCCGAGTTCTCAATGAGTGGCGCATTGGAAGAGCTTCGGTTGCCGGTGCTCGAAATGAACTGTGGCTGCCCAGAACCAGAACCTGTGATAGCCATGTTATCTGTTTTCTTCTTTTTTTCCCTTCGTTTCTGCATACAGAAAAACAAAGACAAACATGTCAATAAAACAAAGTCACACAAATGGGATCCAATCGAAACGAATCTCTTATTGTCGTGGTTCTTAATTTCGGAAAGACGCAGTGAAAACCCACCCCATCTGTAGATTCGGGTAAAAGATAATTTTTTTGTGAAGAATAATTAATTGAGAGGAAGAAGTTGCAGAAGTGAAGTCTTCATATGCATGAGTGGGTTTGATCGGTTAAGTAGGTTAACTTACTAAGCCGTATAAAAAATGAAAAGTACTTTCTTTTGTCATTTTTAAATATTCAAATTTTTCTTAAATTTCTTTTTGTCATTTTTAATGCTAATTTTGCTCTTATCAAAGAGGATAGATAATTTCTTTGTCTGAATACACAACTTTTCAACATTAAATTTCGAAGGATAATGTTAGTCACCAATACAATGTAGAAAATATCCGAATTACAGCAAAAATTCTCATATAAACCAAAAGCCATTATAAATTGTAATGGTAGCCCTGCTTCCCCCAACAACCCCAAAACAACTACCACATTCAGCTCCCATGGTTCTTAAAAGAAGGGTCTCTAATATAGTCTAAATGAAAGAAGGACTTTCCATCATATATAAATTGTCCTTACCTCTGCAACCCCACTTGTCACAACCGCGTTTTCCATCATATATTGGAGTGTAATATACAATTATCAGAAAGTACCAAATGAGAGCACAATTCTAGAGTTACAACAACTATATCAAAGGTTTCCTTCCTCTCTCAAAGTCACATAATGTCTTCCTACTCTCCTATCTCTTTCCCTATATTCATTCCTGAAATAGAGTTCTCACTCCCTTGTTGCCAAATTGACAATCTTTCTCTTTAAATAGAGAATGCATATAATGGGCCTAGTGAAATAGGAGCAACTACATGAATCACTTCCTTGGCATTAAATTAGTAAAACACAATGTGTCATCCTTACTACTCAATCTAAAAAGATTTTTTACAACATTACAAAATAATCTAAAATATACATGTGATTATTTCTCCTTAAATATAATTATACAGAGAGAGGGAAACTATTGATAAGAAGAAGTAAAAACAAATTATCAAAACTCGAACCAGAAACAAAAAGAAGGGTTCAGGAGGAACGCACAAATTTTAATGGGGAAAGAAGAATAATAGTGATTCAAAACGTTACATGCGATGAGCACCTATGCAGAGAGAGGAGCAGCTACGCAGCACCGACGCGATGAGTACCAATGCGTGACACACCAACGCGGAGTACCACTGCGGAGCACCAATGCCGAAGTCCAGCAAACGAGAGCACGGAAGTGGAGGAAGTAATGAAATTTTTTTAATTAAGATTTATGTTGCCAACAATAAAAAAATTTAAAATTCAAAATATTTGGTAATTTAAATGTAAAATTTAAAATAGTAAAAAAATCGGTAAAATTATGATATCAAAGTGCGGATTTAAAATTCAACATTCAAAAAGCTATAAAACAACATTACCGCCTTTTCAATGTATTTCTTAATGTTTTTCAGCAATTTTACATATTTTTTACCTTTTAAAAACTTAAACAATAATTAAAAAAAATATAACATTAATATTAGTGTATCATTATAAAAATTATAAATTCTTAAAACTTATAAAGATATTAAAATCATTAACAATTTCAGTTTCAATATTTTTTTTTTAAAATAAGATAATTATCATCAAATTTGTAATTCGAATTTTATAATAATAAAGTTCGAATTTAAAATTTTAAAATTGTAATAAAAACATGGTAAAAAAATTTAAATTAAAAATTCAAATTAAAAAAAATTGAAAAAACAATTCTGAACGAGGAGTCCATTAAAGGTCTAACTTTTGTACTTTTGTATAGTCTATCTTTTATAATTTTTTTGCATGGTCTATATTTTGTAATTTTAGATAGTATATTATTCATATTTTTTTCCATTGTTTAACATTTTTATTTTTAAAGAATCTACTATTTATATTTATATGTATAATTTATCATTTATAGTTTTATGTTGTCTATTATTCACATTTTTTGTATTGTTTCTAATCAATATTTAATTTAAAGTTGAAATTAATTTCTTAATTTTGATTAACTCAATCTTAATATATTATTTAAAATAATTATACACACTAAATTTTTTTAAAAATATATATAAATAAATTAAATACATTTTCTAAAGCCAATTAAAAAATTATTATTTAATTTTATGAAATAAAATATTTGTATTAAATTCAGTTATACTTTTATAATTTTAAATTAATTTAATAAATATATTAACAATTTTAAAATTTTGTGCTTCGTGAGTTGCACGCTTAGAAATACTAATATCTTATATTTTGAAAGACAAAAAAATTAATAAATTTATATGATATAATAAAAAGAAAAATAGAAAGACAATTAAATATATAATAAATTAAGATAAAATAAAAATATAGTTATATATATATATATATATATATATATATATATATGTCTCATTACTTCTATTCTTCCTCATTGAAAATGTGAGAGAACACTGTGTGTGTTGTATCTGGTAAGGTCCTATGTCGTACTCTGCTCACTAGGCCCCGTTTGGATTCTGCTAAAGGGACAGCTCCACCATAACTCATTCAACAATGACCCCTATTTTTCCCACCTTTTCTCCTTCGAGGTTTCTTCCTGCACCCCCAATTTTTTTCTGCAGCTCCAATTTTTTTTTATCCTTGACATTGACTGACAATAAATCTAAAAAAAAAATATAAAACTGACTCCTTTCTCCTATTTAATCAAAATTAACTCACCAACTCACCTCTTAACTTAACTCTAACAGCGTATCACTCTTCCCCCTCCCTCCGAAGCTCTCTTTCTCCTTTCTCTTCTCTTCATCATAATATTACCTTGCTTTGTGGTGTGCTTCCACTCTCTCCTCTCCTCGTTCAACATACATTTCACAGATAATGTGTTGTTACTTTGTTCTGTTATGTATTTTTATTACTTTTAATGATTTGAAGTGATGTGAATGTGGGTAGTAGAAGTTTCTTGCTTTGATATTGTGAAAGGAAAAGCTGAAAGCTACATATCTCGACACTCTCAATACAGAAAATTAACTTCTGGAAGAGAGGAACAAGTACCGGAAGTCAACTTTCGGTAAAATATTCAACATATGAAACTGTGTTGTGCAACTTCTGTAAGGCAAACCCAAAAATAACATCGGAAGTCTACTTTTGTAAGAGAGATACATATTGGAAGTTGACTTCCGGTGAAGCCTGTGACTTCCAGCTACATATTGAAGTAGAAAAGTGGCTTTCAGATGTAGAGGAAGCAGTGGTTTTGACCTCCGAAAGTGAACATCCTGCTATTGTTGGTATCTAATGTGGACTTGCGATTAAAAACTTATTACTAGGGATGTCAACGAGGCAGGTAGGGTACGGGTAGTAGCTTCCCCGTACCCTACCTGCTGGATAAATATTCGTCACATACCCGTACTCATATCCATCGGGTATCCATTATGCAGGTATCCGTTTATTCTTTTTATATCCGTGGGTATCCACGGGTACCCGCGGATATTTACAAAATTATTTAAAAAACAAATATTTAATCATAAATTCAAATAAAATAAAGGGTTAAATATGTTTTTGGTCCCTCAAGTTTCAGTGAATTTTGGAATTAGTCCCTCATCAAAACTTTATACCAATTTAGTCCTTCATCTTTCAAAATGAGTGAATTTAGTCCTTTTAACCAAATTTTGTTAAGTTTATCTGACATTTCAAGCACATTTCATGATAATATTTAAATTAACATTGAAGCAAAAATGTGTCAAAGAGTGTAAATAATTTAAATACTATCATGAAATGCGCTTGAAACGTCAGATAAACTTAACAAAATTTGGTTAAAAGGACTAAATTCATTCATTTTAAAAGATGAATGACTAAATTGGTCAAAATTTTTGTTGAGAGACTAATTCCAAATTTCGCTGAAACTCAAGGGACCAAAAACATATTTAACCCTAAAATAAAATAAAATATATCACAGTCATAAATTTTAAATAAAGTTCAAATAAACTCAATTCATACAAGTCCAAATAATTATAAAAGTAAATATAAAATGATGTTCAACGCAATGAAAATTCTTTAATTAGTGTTTTGATAAAAAAGTCCAATTTCTTCGATTGATTCCTAAAAAATAAACAAAATAAACAAAATAAACAAATAATAAACCTCAATTGCCAATTGCCAAGTATTATTATTTTGATTCCATCATTTGACAATAAGCATACCATAAACGTCATTGTCTATATTGGATTTAATGTATATGCCCCAATTTCAAATAAAGGAAAGAGAAGAATGTCAAGGGGTGTACCTGGAAAATGTACTAATACTTGAAGTTTGAAGAATGAAGACAGGAGACAGAAGACAAGATGTGCAACTTAGAAAAAATTATGCCAGAATATTTTTTACTAATATATATATATATATGAGGGTATTTTTGTGAATTAAAGTTTAGCAGGTACGAGTATCCACGGGTACGGATACCCGTACCCGCCTCGTTAACATGCGGGTATCAAAATACTTGTACCCACGGGTAGTGGGTATCCATTTTTAATATCCATTTTCTACCCGTTGCGAGTTTTATTCGCGGATATCTGCGAGTACGGATTTTTTTAACATCCCTACTTATTACGGAGGTGGACTTCCGGTTCCTTGAATTAATTTTTTTTAATTTTTAATTTTATTATTTTTAAGATTTATGAAATAATTATTTTATTTAATTATTTTTTGTTTATCATTTTAAATTTTTTTATTTTTAATATTTGTGAAATATTTTAGTTATTATGTAATTTGTTTAGGGTTTTATCTTGTAATTTTTATTTGTAGTTAATTTTAATTGATTTTAATTAATCATAAAATAAAATAAATAATAAACCGTAAAAAATACAAATTCTAACTAAATAAAATTATAACAATAAAAAATAAAAATATTCATTCAACAATAAAATAAATATATAACATAAATAAATAAATAAAATAAAAGCATAAATAATAACCCGTACAAAAATACCAATGAAAACAAAAAAAGTTAAACAATAAAAAATAAAAAAATTTAAAACATTCATGCAACAGATAAATAAACATAAAACATAAATAAAAAATTTATAGAGCATAAATAAATACTAAGAAGTATACAATACCAATTAAAAAAAATAAAGTAGACTTCCATCAGGGATTAATTTCAATACAACCGGAAGTCACCTACATTTCTGGATGTTCACTTTCGAAAGAGAGTTAATACATTATTTTTGGACCAGCTAAATAATCAGAAGTCAATTTTTGGAAATAAAGTAAATTGGATGTTGACTTCGAGTTATTTAACGGTTTTGGAAATGATGTGGTTATCAATTTTTTGTTTTGTTTTAATTAATATTTCTTACGTTTTATTATTTATTTATACTGTATATTTTTATTTATTTATGTTTTATGTTTTTTTATTTGTTGCATGAATATTTTATTTTTTTATTTTTATTTTAATTGGTACTTTTTACGGGTTATTATTTATGCTTTATTTTATGTATTTATTTATGTTATATATTTATTTTATTGTTGAATGAAGTTTTTTATTTTGTATTGTTTTAATTTTATTTAGTTAAATTGAATTCTATTTATTTTATTGTTGAATAAATTAAATTAATATTTATTATGAGTTAAATTGAATTTTTTTACAGAGAAATAAACTATAAAGAAAAGATTATTTAGTTTTTTTCTTTATAAATTAAATTATATTTTATTATGAGTTAAATTGAATTTTGTTAACATATGCACAGACTTATTTTAATAGGGAAACTAAATTATTCTACTTTTCTTCTTTGAATGCTTAATAAAAAAAAATCTATTCTAACAGCACTAAGTTGACACGGGAAACGTACCACATTCACATATATTATTTAATATATTAATTTTTAAATAAAAAAAACTTTGGAATATAATGTAATATAAAAAGTTTACTTCTAAAATAATATATTTTTATCACGACAAATGCTAGAGAGAATAAACATTATATTTACAAGTTCATGAACCATATGTTTCATAAGTCTGTTTTTTTTTTCCTGATTGGGTCAAATTTATAATTTTTTCCCTCTTTGATGTTAGATTTAAATGTAATAAGTTATATTCTATTTTATTGGTTTCATATTTAAGATATGCAAGAATTTTAATTTTTTTAACAAATACTGTAATATACTTTTAATTAATGTCAATTATTTTTTATTATTATTGAAATTACATAATGTTTTTTTAATTAGTTAGTAAAACATTACGCGTTAAAAATGCATTTTATTTAATTGAACTATGAGTAGCTAGCGAGTGCATAAAATATTGATTTCCCACATGCTACTTACTTTACTCCCAAAAGAAAGAAAACAAAAAATAAAAGGTTAGACTATATAAAATAATTTTTATATAATCTATAAGTAAAAAGTAATAAGAAAAAATAGTTTTCAAATTATATAATTCTTAAGTCTTTCGATTTTTAAATTACAAAATCTTAAAATTTTCTTATGTAAGTAGCATGTCCTAAATTTAATTCACCAGAAGTCGCATCATTTAGTAAATTCACAGAAGTATACTTTCGGTTAGATTTTTTATTTGATTTTCCTCCGGTACAGAAGTCCACTTTTTGTCTACTCATTTGGCTTATTATGGAAGTTAACTTCCGGTGACGACGGATGAATTACGGAAGTTGATTTCCGGTGTTGAATTCGATATTCTCTAGCATTTATGTGACTGCGATATATCGAAGTCGACTTTTGATTTTGAATGACTTACATAGATCGACTTCCGATTATGGATTATTTTCTTAACAACAAAAGATGTTTTTATACATCTATTCTCACACAAAATAACTAAACAATTCCTATATATTTACCTATATATACATGGCAAGAGGCAAAGTGAAAAAACACTAACAGAAAGAGCACTGATTTACCTGTTAAATCTTGGGCAATATGGAGACAAGAAAAGGAGAGCAAAGGAAAATACACGACGACGACGAAGGACTGAAGCAAACGAACGAGAATGAGGCTTAGAGGGATTTGAGGGTGAGGAGGGCTAAGTTAAAAAAGTGGACAGCATTCATTTTCATTAAATAAAAGAGATGAAGGAGTTTCAAAATTTCAAACATTTAATGCAGACAGAAGTTAAATGGTCAAAGGACCATTATAGATTTTACAAAATACTTGGGGGAGTGAGCCATAACGCATAGTTAACGGTTGTGGGCTAAAGACCGATCCATTCCCAGAACATTCCTTCTTTTCCACACAATCCGCAATTGCGACCCAAAAAAAAAAATATCTATCTTTAATAGGAGAAAATGTTAAGAGCCAACAAAAACACACCTTTCTCATCATATTCTACAGTACAAGCCAAAACAAAAAAGTTTTTTCTTTGCACCACAAATCCAAGAATATATTTTATTCTTTTCAAATTTTTTCTATTTCTTTATACCTCAAATACAGTTTTTTTGTGTGCAAACTTTTGTCATGCATTTTTGGAGAGTTGTTCCATAGACTTTGCTTAGCAAGTTTTAAACAGTGTTATTATTTAATGAGTGAAATAAGCAGATGAAGTGTCTGCATTCAGAGGGTTGAGAGATTAGAAAACGAGAATGAAGGATTTGGAATTTTTATTAATAGAATTTAAGCTGGTAAAACAGAGTGGTGGTGGGATTTGAGATAAGTCTGCAATTATTCTATTTCTCAATATTCTCACGTTAAAAAAGGTTCACTATAAATATTTAAAAAAAAATGTTGAGATAAAAAACTATCCAAACAATTGTGAATATAATATAAAAAGGGAAATCGAATGTTGACCTTGAAGATAAATTTGGAAGCATCCAAATCCAATTTTATGATTGAAGTGAGTAGATATGTTTATTATTCCCTAATTCCATATGTAGTTTCTGGCTAATCTTTAGAGTCTTGGATCTATGGAATTCACCATCAAAACATGTTGAACTTTATTATTTCAAGTGCAGATTCTTTTATGTTAATTTTGCGTGGAGAGTGTTGAAAGATAGGATTTTTAAAATTATAATATATTTATTATATTAATTTGAGTCTATAAGAATAAAATTACAATTTAATATAAATATTTTTGTTTATATCAGATTTGATGGAGCAATCTCTGAGATGAGCTAATTGAATTCTTATGTGTGACCAATCTCCAAATCACCACAGGAGAAGGTTCACCTGCAAAGATCTTCCTGATTATGAAGTCAGTAAGAGGTTTTGTTTAATACCGATTCTAAAGGTTTATTATCCGAAAAGCAATAATAAATTTTAATACATACAAAATTTTAATATCAGATTTGTTTAATAACTCTTTCATAACACATTACCTTTACTGTCAATGAGAAGAATGTGGAGAAAAGACCTCCTTCCACACGAGTTTCGAAACAGAAGAAATAGGTATGACATGATAAACAAAAGGCTTAGCAATTCTAATCAAGTGATACCTTATGCCAGCCTGATACTAGTCAAATATTACCAATTATAGAGATTAACATAATGATATTTATTTGTTTTGTTTATCTTTTTATATTGTTATTGTAATCTACCGAGACACATTTGCCAGTCAAGATCAGCAGTACTAGGTATGTTATACCTGCATGATATATTTGTTGAGTTATATATTTTACATAGGATATGGTTATAGATATCGAGAGATTGTGGTTTCATACGGTTATATAACATTAGTTTTACATATATAAGGTATTTGACAAAATTTTACACAAAAACCTTAAGACAATGATGTTATGGGTCTTTATTCTTATATAGTGTTTAACTTTGTCTATTATATTCAATGTGAGACTTTTGACTCACATTTGGACTATTCCCAACAATCTCTCCTCAAGGGTGAGTCCCTTGTTTTTTTTTCTTTTCATATGATATATTTTCCTTCAGGTGTATGAGTGACCCCTTTTTGGTTGTGGTTATGCGGTCAGTCACTAATGACCCCTTTTTTTGTGTTATGGTTATGCGGTTAGTCACTCCGAACCATCGGCTCTGATACCACTGTTGTGAGAATTTTTAAAGCTTTTAAAAATATGAGATATATAAGAGATATATGTGATATGTTATACGGAGGAACATATTTTTGTATTTTATTGATATACGCTATATATATATATATATATATATATATATATATATATATATATATATATATACACAAACTAAAAAAAAAAAAATAAATTATATATACACAAAATATAAAATATAAAATATTTAAAATATCTCACTCCTAATCTAAAATAATAACTAATTTCTAAAACTGAAACATATATCTAAAACTGAAATATTTTCTAAAAACTAATTTAAATAAAAAAGATATTAAGTAATATTTGTTGACATGTGAAGCCAATGTGGTATGCTTCTTGAAGATTTGATGGTATTCATGTTGATCAAGGCTGGAATGTGTGCTCTCCACATGGTTACATCATTAAGAAAGTGTATTTGATGTTTGTAATTCATATTGTAGACCTTGTAGCATTAATTAGATGTATTTGGTCTTTGATGTATCTTTTAATCTGTTGAATGGTTTTTCAACGGGTTAGAAGATTGGTTGCAATAATCTTAAACTACAACAAATTCAATCAGTTGATTTATCTTTTAATCGAATGATTTCACTTGAGTCAAGTGAAATCAACCGATTGATTTGGAAATCAACCGATTGAATTTCGTAACAATTTAACTATAAGAGTTGTGATTTTCGAAAAAGAGGAACTCTGATCATTTTTTAGCGCGAAATTGTTCTGGAAACTTGTGGAAACTTTCTCCTTCACGATCATTCAGTTTGCAGCAGTTGAAGATTGATCTTGGATCAATTCTTGGAGCCTTTGGCTTGGTTTAAAGCTTGTAGAAAGTGGTTTGTGGTAGGCTGGGTTGTGCTACCACTCAGGTTTGATCTTTCTCAAGCTTTGTGTGTGTGCCTGATGATTTTCCAGGTCTACAAGAGGGTTCTTACTATGCTAGTGTGACTTTTGTGTTATTCAAGAGTCTTTTGTGTGGTTTTGGCATATTTTGAAAGTGTAAGGGTGTATTCTGTAAGACCCGTAAAAATTAATTAATTAAATAAATAAATAATTAATAAATCCAGGTAGTGGGAGCCTTTAAGGCATTAATTGTTTATTTATATGATGTGAAAAAGTACTAGCTCAAATGGTTGAGAGTACTTGATTGTGTGAGAGGACTTAAAGTCCTATGTATGCCAATTGTGTGTTATTTAATTTATTATTATTTTTAATAATATGCTTGATCATGTTGAATGATAATATAATCATAGAATTATATGAATTATCATGAAATATGAATTGGTTGAATGGTTGTGCATGGAATTAACAGTAGTGTGGGTATGGGTTTGAAACTTGATAAATACAAATTTACTCTCTTTTTGCTAAAATTAGTTTTGGCATGAAGGTGAAAGGGTAGAGAAACCCTAGTTGACAATGGACAACCAAGGGAGGCTGGAAAACAGCCACTAAATGGACCTTGAATGGTAATTAAACCCTAGTTATGGACAATTTTCGTTTTAGTGCATTAATCTACCATTAAGGTAGCATTAAAAGACAAATTTTGGGTGAGAAGAAGGGTTTTTGTGCTTGTCATTGTGTCATAGTCAGAGGAATACGAAATTGGAGAATGTGCTGTGAGGATTGAGTGCATTTGGGAGCTGAATTGAGGGGAAGTGCTAGGCGGCCTAATGATCAAAGAGGAACTCCCAAGAATCTCCATTTTTAGCAAAGGAATCCAGGTTAGGGGATCTTTACGCGTTAATTTTATTTTAAGTCTGAGTGGCATGATAAGTATAGTAGCTTTACGCGTTAATTTTATAATTAAGTCTGATTGGCATGCTAATTATAGTATGTTTATGCTTGAGATTTTATTCCATTAAGTTATTGTTTCTGGAAAATTCCAAAACTGTCTGGCCAGCGATGAACTGTCATCAGACGATTCTTTCCTTTTTCTAGGCCATTTAGGGTCCCTACAGAGGAACCACCTGCCAAATATAGTGTAAAATAGTCAATTTGACCAATGTTGACCAACCTTTGCCCAAAGTTGACTGGTTGACCAGTTTGACTCTTTGGATTGTCCATTGAGAAGCAGACATGTAGCATTGCGCTTTCTCTTTCCAAAATTAAGGTTTCCCCATGAGTTCTTTCATGGTTGACGACTGTTGCGATGGTGGTTGATTAGGCTGACATAGGTGGTTGGCGATGACTCCGAATACACCTCCGACGAGGCTCACGGCGCACAATGTGGTGGTGGTTCAGTCTAGTTAGAAATGGTGCAGACTTGTGAAGATTGACACTCGCGTGTAGATTCGAGAGCTTGCTTCGTCTCCTCCTACTCGTGACAGCAGCGTGAATGTGAGGAGAAAATGGAGGTGACAGTGGCACGGTCATGATGGCGTCAAGCATGGCTCATCGACGATGGTAGTGTGTTGAAATGACGATGGTGGCGCGACGAGAAGAGGCAAGCCGTAGTGGCGTTGCGTGGCTGTTGCAGGTCGCGAGTGGTGCTGCAATGGTGGATTCCTATAGCGTGGGTGCAGGTTTCACGTGAGAGGATGTGGCGCGTATGTGCGGGTGCTGCCGGTGGTCCAGGGTTGCTGTGGCGAGCTGCAGTCACGGCATAAGTGGTCCTATCATGGTGATGGTTGCGTGATGAACGGAGAAGACGACATAGCGGAGCTCTGTGGTGGCTGCTGTAGGCTCGCAAACTCTGACGGTGCAGTAATGATGGCTACATTTTCAGGCATGGTCACGACGAGGTGGCTACGGTTCCGGCGACCTGTAGTGGTGGTCGGACGTTGTGGTGACGGCTGGCGTTAGGTGCGGTGGTTGCGACATTATGAAGGTGAGAGAGGAGGAAAAATTAGGGTTAGGGTTTCTGATTTTGTGAAGGAGAGAAGGTGATGAGGTGTCATTCTATGATTGGGTATTTTAGTGAGTGAAGGATTGATGACGTGGCAAGTTTTAAGTGGTTATTTTAGTGAGTGGAGGATTGAGGATGTGACAAGCTTTAATTGGTTATTTTAGTAAGTGAAGGATTGCCACATGGGGTAATCTGGTGGAGTGGAGTTTAAAGTGATATTAGGGGTGCAAATTAGTAAAAAGAAGGGGTGCAGAATAGAGTTAGAAGACTCAATTTTAGGATGGGTGTGGAAAATAAAAACTGGAGGTGTATTTAGCTCCAGAAATATTCCTTTTCAGAAATAGATGGTCCAATTGCAGAAGGGGGTATAAACATGAAAACTGAGGGTGCAATTAGCTGCTGAATTATTCCTTTCCAAACTTTTGTTTTTGGGACTTATTTTATGACTTGAGATATTCTCAATTTACACTCTTAAGGACCTAAAATAAATTTCAGTTGCATTATTAAACTTAAGAATATCCAATAATATATAATGTGACTAAAATCAATTCTTAAGCGAAAAAATAATATTAAATCCCCAAAATTTAAACATTTAATAAGAGTAAAGGTTCAAAATCATCACACCCTCCAGGCGGTCTGGAAGTGGAAAGTGCTTAGCGCCTCGTGAGCGGCGCCAGGCGATATTGTTGCAGCAGAACTATATTTTGCTTGTGTGATTTGCGTGGTCTACAAGGCTTCTAAGATAACTTAAAGGTCGGCTTGCTGGTATTCCTTGAGTTGTGGCTCGGGATAAGGGTTAAGCACGTGGCATTCCTTGAGTTTGGCTCGAAATGGCATCCCTCGAGTTGTGGCTCGGGATAGCGGATGAACATGAGGGACTCTTGAGTTGTGGCTCGGGTTGGCGAGTGTTACCAGTGTGAGTGTGTTGGTTGTGGCCCGCACGAATGAGTCCAAATAGATTGCCCTCCTCACTAATTAGTTGACGAGTTTGGTAGTCTTGGGACGTTACGAGCTATGTTCGTATTGGGAATTCCACCTGGCGCTACGGTGTGTTATCCGTAGCATGGTTTCCCACGCGTGCTTTATCGATTTTGACCGATAGGTGTAGCAGCAAGACATCTTGAGGTACTCACTAGAAGACGTAGAACACGGTTAACATGGTTATGGCCATGTGGGATGAAATCAAAGGATGGAATTCCTTTGGTGTGATTGTGTGTGTGTGTGTATGTATATATATATATATATATATATATATATATATATATATATATTGTATATACGTTTATTTTGTTAGCTCACCCTATCTATTTGTATGTGGCGATGATCGTATACGCGGTATACGTGAGCAAATGATGTTGCAGGTAGGGATGGCAACGAGGCGGGGCGGGGACGGGTTTCACTATCCCATACCCATTCCCGTAAAAAAAATTCATCCACATGCCCATACCCAAATCCAACTAGTATCAAAGTTTTATCCCATCCCCATCCCCACCGGGTAAAAGGTATAATCTTGTACCCATACCCGTACCCGTTTTCTTCCTACTTCAATATAAATTTTATTTAATTTTTATAAAATAATAAAAAATTACGGTAAAGGAAACATAATATTATCAAATATTCAATATTAGGAGGATGATTGTTTCTTCGATATCAAATACTTTGAAATAAATTATAATTGTTTACATTTTATATTGGAATACCAAATAAAATTTCACGAGAACTAAAAAATTTATTAAATTTGGAAACTGCAAACATTAATGAAACCTAATTGATAAAATTTAAAAATATTTTTAAACAAATTTAAAGGAAAATAAATATTCAAATTAAAATATATTTTAAATGTTTGTTTACTTCAATTTTTTAAATTCTAATGTCAAAATGATAATACATCACTTAATCAAAATGACGAAAATAACAAATAATAAACATAATAAAATAAATTTAACATGGATATTGTATCTTTTGAACTTCAATATATGTTGGATGGTGATAAAAAAAAATTCATGGCAATTACATTAAATTTTGATATTGTAGTAAATAAAAGTTATTTATACATTTATAGTAAAAAATTACAGTATGATTGATATAATGAGTTAGAAAATAAAAAATAATTAGATAAAATATACTGAAATAGTATTCTACATGATGAAAATAAACAACAAATAAAAATATTAAAAAATTAACAAATGTATGTCTTAGAAACTACTGAAAGAAATCGCACAAAGAAAAACGAATGTATAATTAAGGATTTGGTAAGATGAAAAATACCTTAAACATTTAAGAACACTTTTCAATATACTCAATGGTTGAGAAATAATTGTTATAGTGAAACAAAAGAGTTCTTCAAATGAAAAAAAAAATAAAAACAAGTAAAGAATTTTTTTATATTACCTAGTAAATGAAAGGTTTATGTTATTAAACACTTAAATTAAGAGTATTAAACATACTCATGTGAAAGGAAATATACAATAAATAAAAATATTAAAAAATAATAAAAATATTCAAATATGAGACATAAATTTTTTTTAATTGACATACATCATTTTAATATAATTACATAAATGTTATGATAAGATGAAAAATATATTGGAGATGCAAATGAGTTTCATGACAAACCAAATAATTAGAAGAAATAAAAAATAGAAATATATATATATATATATATATATATATATGTATATATAGGGTTACTTAATTAATTGTGAATATTTTAATAATTTAAATGATGACGGAGATATGGCGGGAACGAGGTATTATGGCAGGGATATGTATATCCCCATAACCATCCCTATACCCAATTGAAAAAGTCGGAGATTCCCCATACCTATACGCAGTAAATGCGGAGATTCTCCGTGAAAACGGGGATGGGTTCGGGCAATACCCACCGGGGTGGGTTTATTTGCCATCTCTAGTTACAGGTGGGTCTGGTGAGGCATAGAGCCGAAGCAGGGCTAGACTGGGGAGAAGGATTTTCTCAGACTTTTTATATTGTTTTTATGATTTCACATAAATTGTAATCATTGATATTAATAGACTTTTTGATAATTACAATAGTATTTATTATTATGGATTTTGGATTATTGTTGAGGTAATAAAAGTTTTAAAATTTCTAGTGTTTTTGAGGAAATGATATTTCATTAAATGCAGTTTAATTATATTTCTTTATTTTAATATTTAAATCCGTAATATCCAGTTAGTATGTTACATTTGGTATCAGAGTAAAGGTTTTCAAAATGATTTTTGGGGTCTATGGGGAGTGAGCTTATCGTGTTACGTTTGCGTAACTGTTTGTGTGTTTTGTGTTAACATTGCTTGTATAGCTATGACTTAAGCTGTGTGATTTGAATAGCTGAAAATGTGGCGTGCATAGGCTATGAAAAATAGGAGGAGGAGGAATGCTGTTGGGGTGGATGACATTACTCAGGCGATTCATCGTATGATGGACGCAATGTAGCCCATTGCAGCGCAACCCAGGGCCATAGTCGCACATGCTCGCCCGATAACTATGGAGGACTTCGTGAGACATAAGCCCTCTAAATTCACACGCAAGGCCACTCTTGACAAAGCAGATGCTTGGCTCAGGGAATGTGAGAAGATATACAGGGTGATTGAGTGTACTGATGCAAAGAAACTCTCATTCGTCACATTCTTACTGGTGGCGGATGCTGAGTATTGGTGGTAAGGGATGCAACAACTAATGCAGACCCGGGTAGAGGAGGTAACCTGGACTTCCTTCAGGACGAGGTTCCTGGAGAAATACTTCCTTGACAACGTCAAACATAAGATGAAAGCTAAATTCCTCACGTTATAGCAGGGGAACCTGATTGTGCGGGTATACACAGACAAGTTTGAGTAGTTGGTGAGATTCTACTCGCCCACTGCACGAAGGAATGGAGATGTCAGAAGTATGAGGGCGGGTTGAAACATGAGCTTCGCAGATTCCTCGTACCTTTGAGGATCAAAGAGTTCCCAGTCTTGATGGAGCAAACCAAGGCAGTAGAGCAGTTAGAGATGGGGCCCAACAGGGTGGCGTCGTCACAGAAAACCCCATAGATACTCAACAGAAGAAGAAACCCTATAGTAGACCGTAGTCTTCAACTAGGAAACTGCAATGTTGCAATTGTGGGGGAGAACATCTCAGGAGGGACTGGCCAAAACCCTTTGGTAGTTCTAGAGGCGGCTCTAGCACTGGCAAGTGCTATGTATGCGACCAGACTGGCCTTTTTACACGCCATTGACCTAACAAGAAACCAAGTAGAGGTGCACCAGCCAAGAAACCAGTTGGAGAGCGGCCTAGAGCACTAGGGCGTGTATTCGCCTTGACGACCACCGAGGCAACACAGTTAGGTAACCTGGTGCATACTACTTGTTTATTGTTTAATTATGAGGTTGTGGTGTTGTATGACTCATGAGCTACCCATTCATTCGTATCCAATGAATATGTGAGGAGGCTCGGCGTTGTGATTCGAGAGCTAGGGTGCGAGTTGATAGTCGTGACACCAGCGTCTAGCGAGGTATCCACCATTTTGTCTGTGTGGGATGCCCTATGGAGGTGGCAGGCCGCGAGTTCAAGATGAATCTCATTTGCTTGCCAATAGAGTCCCTGAACGTGATTCTGGAAATGGAATGGTTGTCAAGCAACCATATTGTCATTGATTGCAGACGACATAAAGTAGTATTCCCAGATATAGAAGGATTGGAGCTTATATCGCCTAATCAGGCAATGAAGGAGACAGAAGCTGAAGCTACTTACTTCATGATAGTGGCTCAAGGAGAGAAGAAAAGTACAACTAAGCAGATACGAAGCATACCAGTGGTGGATGAGTATGCAGATGTCTTTCTAGATGAAATCCCAGAACTTCCGCCAAGTAGGGATGTGGATTTCACTATTGATCTCATCCCTAGAGCTGGCCCAATCTCGATGGCACCATACAGGATGGCACCGATAGAATTAGCTGAGTTGAAAAAGCAGATTAAGGATCTGCTTGAGAAGAAGTTCATTAGACCAAGAGCATCACCCTAGGAGCGCCTGTACTCTTAGTGAAGAAGAAGGATGGTAGTTCAAGGCTGTGTGTTGATTACCATCAGCTGAACAAGCTGACTATCAAGAACAAATACCCATTGCCGAGAATTGATGACTTGCTGGATCAATTGAGAGGAGCAGCAGTGTTCTCCAAGATTCACTTGAGGTCTGGATATCATCAGATATTGGTTAAGCCTGAGGATGTACAGAAGACAACTTTCAGGTCACGCTATGGACACTACGAGTATGTGGTGATGTCATTTGGGGTGACAAATGCTCCTATAATCTTCATGGACTACATGAACAAAATCTTTCGGTCGTATTTGGATCAGTTTGTCGTTGTATTCATATACGACATACTGATATACTCTTAGAGTCGAGAAGAACACATATGAGAGTGTACTGGAGGTTCTCAGAGAGCATAAGCTATATGGGAAGCTGTCAAAATGTGACTTCTGGTTGGATGAGGTGGAATACCTTGGTCACATGATCTCAACCCAAGGAATAGCAATAGACCCGACGAAGATTGATACAATAGTGAAGTGGGAGAGGCCACAAACTATTACTGAGGTGCGAAGCTTTTTGGGTCTTGCTGGGTATTATAAGACGTTTGTGGAGGGTTTCTCCAAGACGGTTCAACCGCTAATGTAACATCCCGCCTGGATATTACGAATTTAATAAAAATAAAATAGAAGTAATACGTCAACATCATTTATTAAATCCTCATGTTAGAATAATACCACGTTTCCCAAAACACGGGAAATGTAAAACCTTATTAAATTACCAATAAGTCCATAAATACAAAACTGTGAATTTAGTCAAATAGGCCATGAGCCTTTACATCATATGTTAAAAATAGAGTGACCAAAAACATGAACATAAAAATCACCATAATCAGCCCCTCTCCATAGCTAAGCCTCACCAGCTCCACCTGCATCATCACCTGCTCACGTGTACCGCATACACGATCATCGCCAAACACAAGCAGATAGGGTGAGCTAACAGATAAAACATACAAAAATATATACCAAATATACATATTCATATTTAACCAATACAAATAATATAACAACAACATAAATTCTTTCTTTATACTACATGGCCACAACCATATCAAGTATCCTTTCTTTTCCCACAAAATCTTACTCTATTTCCATCACATGGCCACCACCATGTACACCGATGCACCTAATGGAAGTCACGTTACCTTCCCTCCACATGGCCACCACCATGCATAATAGGTACATCAGGAAACCTCGTTCGAGTTCTTCTCATGGTCACAACCATGTAAGCAGTGTTCTATATCTTCTATTGAGTATCTCCAGGTGCCTTGCTGCCACACCTATCGGCCACAACTGATAGAGCACGTGCAGAAACCATGCTACGGATCACACACCGTAACGCCAGGTGGAGTTCCCAAATACGAACATAGTCCGTAACGTCCCAAGACTACCAAACACATCAGCAACCACTGAGGAGGGCAATCCATTTGGACCCATCCGTACTGGCCACAACCAGCACACTCACACTGGCACACTCGCCAACCCGAGCCACAACTCAAGGTTCCTCGTGTTCATCCGCTATCCTGAGCCACAACTCAAGGGAAGTCATTCTGGGCTACAACCCATAGAATGCCACGTGCTTAACCCCTATCCTGAGCCACAACTCAAAGATACGTTCCGGGCCATAACCCATGGAACATCAGCAAGCCCACCATCAGGATTACTTTAGAAGCCTTATAAACCACTCATTACGATTTTCGTCAATACAATAATAAGTCAGGCCTTGAACGCTCAATAACACCTTTGCTCACTTAGGCCAAAAGCCTTTGTTCCGCCAATCCAGCCTATCTCGCTTAAGCTAGATCCACTAGCTTGGGCGAGCCTCTAGAAGCTCTGCAGAACACGTACTCTCGCTTAAACGAGCTCACCCTCGCTTGGGCGAGACCCTCGCTCGTCTAGAATCATAATTCATCTCGTCCAAGCGACGAGTCCTACCAAACAGCACAAGTCACCCTCGAAATCTCGCCTGAGCGAGACGTCCCCAATAGCACGCTTCAACATGCGTGTATCCTTGCTTGAGCGAGACACGTTCGCCTAAGCGAGATGACCTGTCGCTCAGGATCAGACCCCCTCGCCTGCGCGAGATGATCACGTAACACAAGGATTTCCCCTCTGCCACTCTCGCCTAGGCGAGCCTGGCTCGCCTGAGCGAGAAATGCAGACCTCAAATCTGTTCACGCACGCACACTAGCAACCATGCCCAATTCAACACTCCAAAACATATCAGAACAGTGTACACATATTGCAACAACACATGGGCATAATTCTTGACTCTAAAAGGTTCACAAACTTCCAATTTAACACAATTTTCATCCTAGCCCGTGCATGAATCCATTATATTCAGAAACTTAGGTTACATTTTCAATAAAATAGTACCAAACTCATAAACCCCAAATCTCACCCCTTACAGCACGAATTCATGGTACAAAACATATTAGAATCACAAGCATACAATAGTTTAAACGAAAATTCGGGTTCAGCTCCCCTAACCTGAAAAATCCTTTGCTTAAAACTTGATTTTGGGAACTTTTCCCGGAACACCAATGCCCTCTCTTAGCTTCTCTCCCTTAACCTGAAAAATCCTTTGCTTAAAACTTGATTTTGGGAACTTTTCCCGGAACACCAATGCCCTCTCTTAGCTTCTCTCCCAAATGGCTCTCGATCGCTTCAGACCTCACTATTCACTCTCAATCTTCGCACTCTTTCTAAACTTCTCAGAAAATACCACTCCCAAATGGCTCTGTTAGGGTTGTCTCTACCCCTTTCATATTCAAGCCACACTAACTTTTTAGCAAAAAGAAAGTTAAATTTGAGTCCACCAAGGTTCGAACCCACACCATGCCAAAGTTAAATAAACTCTAAACCATCAGACCAACCCATGTTTCTTGCTAACACATACAATTCAAGCAATATCTCATACTGAGTGTGGCCCAACATATTATTAAAACATTAATAACAAAATACACATAATTGGCATACATAGGACTCGAACCCAAGTCCTCTCACACAATCAAAGTACTCTCAACCACTTGAGCTAGTACTTTTCCATGTCACACATAACAGAAATTAATGTCATAAATGCACAACTCATCCGCATTAATTAATTAATTAATTTATGTGGATCTTACATTACTCCTACCTTTAGAATTTTTCGTCCTCGAAAAAGAGAACCAGCGAAAAGATGAGGGTAAGACTTCCTCATGACATCCTCCATCTCCCATGTCATTTCCTGAGTTGCCTCATCCCAGAGCACCTTCACCGTTCTGATCTCCTTCCCTTTGAGCTGCTTCACTTGAGAATCCAAGATTCTCACTGGTCCAACTCCCATAGTCAGATCCTCACGCACCTGGACATCATCCTGCTCCAGCACATGACTAGGATCTGCCACGTCTTTCCTCAGTTGTGAAACATGGAAGACGTTGTGCAGATTTGCCAAGTGTGGTGGCAAGGCAATCTCGTACGCGGCTGGTCCGATCCTTCTTGTAATCTGATAGGGGCTAATGAATCGAGGGGTCAACTTCCTCGATTTCAGAGCTCTCCCTATGCCTGCTGTAGGTGTAACCCTGAGAAATACATGGTCACCAGCCTCAAACTCGAGTGGCCTCTTCCTCTTATCGGCGTAGGATTTCTGCCGACTTTGAGTTGCTCGCATCCGATCTTGGATCACTCTTACCCTCTTAGTAGTCTACTGCAGGAATTCTGGCCCGAACACCACAGACTCTCCATCTTGTTGCCAACACAACGCAGTTCTGCATCTCCTACCATACAATGCCTCGTATGGTGCCATCCCAATGCTGGAATGGTAGTTATTATTGTACGTGAACTCCACCAAGGGCAACATATCACTCCACGTACCCAGGTGATCCAACACACAAGTCCTCAGTAGATCCTCTAGTGACTGTATAGTTCTCTCAGACTGCCCATCAGTCTGAGGATGATATGCCAAGCTCATTCTCAGCTGCGTGCCTAAGGCATTCTGCAAAGACTGCCAAAACCTGGAAGTGAACCTCAGATCCCTATCTGACACAATACTCGCTGGCACACCATGAAGTCTAACGATCTCCCTGACATATAACTCTGCCAGCTTATCCAATGACATCTTCTGATTGATTGGTAGGAAATGAGCACACTTCGTCAATCTGTCTACAATAACCCAGATCGAGTCATGTCCTCTCACAAACCGTGGCAAGTGCATGACAAAATCCATGGAAATGCTGTCCCATTTCCACTAGGGAATGTCAAGAGGCTCCAACGTACCACCCGGTCTCTGGTGCTCAATTTTCGCCTTCTGGCATACTAAACAAGAGGCAACATAGTCGGCCACATCAGTCTTCATACCCGTCCACCAGAACGTCGCTTTCAAGTCCTTATACATCTTAGTCATACCTGGATGTATGCTAAGACGACTCTTATGCCCTTCATCCAAGAGCATCTTTCTCAAAACCCGACTGCGAGGTACACACACCCTCTCTCTGAATCTCAGGATACCATCTATGCCCATCCTGAAGTCTTTTCTCTTCTCGGTACCTAACTCACTCACAATCTGTTGCAGTTCTTGATCTTTACCCTGTTCCTCCCTGACCTTATCCAAGAACTCATTAGTGATTTGTAACATGCTGCACCGTATGTGATCAACACCTGTGTATAGGTTCAAGTTCATATCTCGCAGTTTCTCTATAAGCTCCAATTCTTTCATCATCATAGCTCCAAATCATGTGTGGGGTAGTTCTTTTCGTGTACTTTCAACTGGCGAGATGCATAAGCAACAGGTCGTTTCTCCTGCATCAACACACACCCCAAACCCTAGTATGAAGCATCGTAGTACACCTCAAACATCTTGGCTGTATTTGGGATAGCTAAGATTGGTGCAGTGGTCAATCTTCTCTTCATATCCTCAAAACAGACCTCGCACTCGTCTGTCCAAGAAAAAGGTTGGTCCTTCTTGGTGAGTTGAGTCAATGGACTCACCATCTTGGAGAACCCTTCCACAAAGCGCCTGTAATACCCTGCCAGGCCCAAGAAGCTTCTCACCTCAGTCACAGTTTCCCACTTCAACATCGTTTCAATCTTTGCTGGGTCCACCGAGATTCCTTGAGCTGAGATTACATGGCCCAAGAACTGCACCTCATCGAGCCAAAACTCACACTTTGATAACTTCCCATAAAGCTTATGCTCCCTGAGTACCTCTAATACCATTCGCAGATGATCTGCGTGTTCTTCTTTATTCTCAGAATATATCAGTATGTTGTCTATAAATACAACAACAAACTGATCTAGATACGGCCGAAATATCCTATTCATGTAGTCCATGAATATAGCTGGCGCATTCGTCACCCCAAACGGCATCACCACATACTCATAGTGGCCGTAGCGAGACCTGAATGCGGTCTTCTACACATCCTCAGGTTTGACTAAGATCTGATGGTATCCAGACCTTAAGTCAATCTTAGATAACACAGCTGCTCCCCTTAACTGGTCCAATAGATCATCAATCCTCGGTAGTGGGTACTTATTCTTGATTGTTAATTTATTCAATTGCCGATAGTCAACACACAACCTGGAACTGCCATCCTTCTTTTTCACAAGTAATACCGGCGCCCCCCATGGTGATGCACTCGGCCGAATAAAGTTCTTCTCAAGCAGATCCTCAATCTGCTTCTTCAACTCTGCCAACTCAGCTGGTGCCATCCGATATGGTGCCATAGATAATGGGCCAGCCTCAGGAATGAGATTAATGGTGAAATCAACATCCCTGCTTGGTGGCAACTCTAGGATTTCGTCAGAGAAGACATCTGCGTATTCATCTACCACAGGAATCAGACTAATCTTCTCTATAGTACTTTTCTTCTCCGTTTGAGCTACTATCATAAAACACGTAGCCCCCGCTTCAATCTCCTTCTCTGCTTGGTTGGAGACACCACCCTGCATTGCCCACAATCAATCATCACATGGTTGCTGGCCAACCAATCCATACCCAGAAGCACGTCTAATGTAAGACTCGGGAAAAAATTAAATAATTAATTAAGTAATTATTGGATAAATGTGGGTAAAGAGAACCTTTAAGGTAATAAATGCGGGGTGTATGACGTGGAAAAGTACTAGCTCAAGTGGTTGAGAGTACTTGGTTTGTGTGAGAGGACTTGGGTTCGAGTCCTATGTATGTTATTTTTGTGTGTTATTAAATCAATATTATTTTTGTGTATATTAAAACGTGTTGTGGATTTTTATAATTATTGAATTGTATTGGTTAGTATGAAATATGAATTGGTTGCATTGGTTAGGCATTGAGTTAGCATGTGCATGGGTGTGGGTTCAAACCTTGGAAGACCCAAATGAAACTCTATTTTTGTCATTTTTGGTTTTGATTTGAAGTTAAAGGGTTAAGGAAAAACCCTAGCAGAAGTATCAGTTAAGGGTAGCTGGAAAAGCAAGCCAATTAGTGAGCTTGAATGGTCATTACCCCCTGCTTAATGCTATTTTCGTTTTAGAGTATTAGGCCACCATTAAAACACCCCTAAAAAGCCTAATTGTGAGAGAAGAGAAAGGTTTCTGCAGAGAATATTGTGAGGTTACAAAGACAGTACGAAATTAAGGTTGAAAGGTGAGGTTTGGGTGTTGGAAAGGGGCTGAATTGAGAGAAGACAAGGGAGACCAATTGGAGTTCAAGGAAAGAAGTAGAAGAATACCTGGGGAAGGCTTTAATCCAGGTTAGGGGAGCTCTTACTTGTCTGTTTAATGCTAATTGTGTGTTTTTCGTGTTGTATTGATTGATGTAATGTATGATCTAGGTTGGGATGGATTTTGGCGAAATTCTGGAAAATTTCCAGAAACCGCCTGGCGGCATTGAAGGCCCGTCAGGCGGCTCATGCTCCCAACGTTCTTTTTTTGGGTTCTGCCATGCACTGCCTGGCGGCTAAGGGTAGTCCGCCAGGCAACACATACTAGGTTGCCCAATTTCTTCTGATTTTTCTTATTCTCGTGGTGTGCGGGGCTTGGGAAGAATACTGGGATTCGAATGTGGTTGGTATGATGGATTATCAACTGTAAAAAAATTTGTAATTGGTGGATTAATACGTTAATTTTAATGGAATTGGAATTTAGGGTTCATGAGGATTTATAATGGGAAAACAGGGAAGATCGCCGTAGTGAGTTGTGTTGATGGGGGAATAGAAGTTAACGTAATTAAGATATGAAATTTGGTTGTTGTGTGGAAGTGAAATCATGTTAGACTCAATGAAAAATGAATTTGGGTTAGTCGTGAACACTGTGAATGCTGGAAAATGGGACTGGGTGTGAAACTGGTATGAACCGCATGATGGCTCTTGGGTGCCCGCCAGGCGACGCATCAGAGGTGAGGATGTTCTGGTGACGTTGCTGAAAAATGCGTTATCGAGGGTTACGGGGGAAAATTCTGGGGGATTTGGGGCAATAGTCAGTAAATTTCTTTCTTTGGAATTGAGTGAATATACCAACATGTGGGGGCTAAGGATTAAGTTGCGGAATGACTTAAGGGTAAATGAAATCTGAGAAGATCAATATACGATAGACCTTGTATTGGGATAAGTGGTGAGCATACTAATTAAACCAGAGGGCTTGTTCTTATATTGATTTATGCAATATATTGAAATGTGATGATTAAGACTTGGGTTTAGATAATTGTACATATATCATTTTGGTTTGATGCATGTATTGTAATGCTATGAATGTATGTGTGCTAAAACATTGTGTAAATGGGAGTCTATTAAGACCTGTAAAAAGGACCAAAAACCAGTAGCCTTGCGCTACTGGTATAGCGTCTGGCGGTGCGGGGTGTACTGCCTGGTGGTAGAGTGAAAACCAGTGGCAGTGGCCACTGTTAGCGCTAGGCGCCTAGCGGAAGGGTGGTCTCTGCCAGGCGGTGATGGAGAATTACGGGTCCTGTCTGGGCCGTATCGCCTGGCGGTAGGGGTGTGACCGCCAGGCGGTTTTCGGTCAGTATCCGCTTAGCGGTGTCTAGGCGGTACCAAGCGGTTTGCATGGCTGTATAATTGTCTTCTTTTGCTTGATTAGTGGACTTGAAGGACTAAGTTCGCTTCTTTTGTGCTTGGGCTTGATGGGCTAAGTCCAATAGGGGTCTGGGATGTGCTTGAGCGGTTGAACGCATGATGGGCATGGAACTAGTTGAGTTCCCGTCGGCTACTATTGGGCGAGGAGTCCATAGTATGGTGATTGCGTGCGTGCCAGGGTCCAAGTTGAGTGAGCTTGGATGTGTTACAACAGGCGAGGAGTCTGTAGGGTTGGACTATGAGCAGGATTGGCTCGTAGGGTTGGACCACAAAATGGATAGTATCGTGGAAGCATAGTGAAAATCCCAGGACCTAGTTTCATGCATGTGACTCAGGAAGGAATCTGAGATCAAGGGTGGATAATTTGTAATTAACATTTACTAGTAAATTTTTATTGGGATGGGTATCATATTTAATTTGTTTAATATGCATAGCTCACCCTATCTGTGTGTGTGTGGCGATGATCAAATGATTTATTATCCAGGAGCAGATGTTTTGACAAGTGAGCCAGGAGACGCTTGAGATTGGAGAGCGGGATCATGTTATGGGCTTTTGAAGATTTGAATTTTTGATGTACTTATGTTTTGGAACATTAGCCATTTTTGGCTTTTATAAGTTGTAATGTTTTTGAACTGTTAAACGGTACAATGATTTGACTTTACAACTTTAATTTTCCCACGTTTTGGGAACATGCATATATAAATGAGGAATAATTTTTATATTATCATATTTAATTTCATTTAATTAATTGTTTATGATATTTTCAAAGTAATATTCCTTAGGGATGTTACATTTAACCCCTCCATTGGTAAACAGATGAGATTCACCTTGAACTTGCGGCCTGCCACCTCTATAGGGCATCCCACACAAATAGACGTGGTGGATACCTCTCTAGATGCTGGTGTCGCAACAATTAACTCGCACGCCAGCTCTCGCATCACTAGACCGAGCCTCCTCACACATTCATTGGATACAAATGAATGGGTAGCTCTTGAGTCATACAACACAACAACTTCATGGTCAAATAACAAACAAGTAGTCTGCACTAGGTTACCTGACTGGGCGGCCTCGGTAGTCATCAAGGCAAAAACACGACCAGGGGCTCTAGGTCGATCCCCTACTGGTTTCTTCGCTGGTCCACCTCCAGCTGGTTTCTTATTCGGGCAGTGTCGTGCAAAATGACCCGTCTGATCACAAACGTAGCACTTGCCAGTGCTACCACCACCACCACCACTGAAACTACCTGAGGGTTTTGGACAATCCCTCCGATAATGCTCCCCACCACAGTTGTAGCACTATAGTTTCTTAGCCGAGCTCTGTGGCCTATCATACGGCTTCTTCTGCTGCCGTGAATCAGAGGTAGTCTTCTGTGGTCGAGCCCCTTTGCTGGGCCCTATCTCCAGCTGCTCTACAGCCTTGGCCTGCTCCACCAAAACTGGGAACTCCCTGATCCGGAGAGGTACAATAAAGCGGCGTAGCTCGTGTTTCAGCCCGCCCTCATATTTTCGGCATCTCCACTCCTTGGTAACAGTAGGTGTGTAGAACCTGGCCAAATATTCAAACCTTTTTGTGTATGCCTGCACAGTCAGGTTCCCCTACTGGAACGTGAGGAATTTCGCCTCTCTCTCATGCCTGGCATTAGCTGGAAAATATTTTTCCAGAAATCTCTCCCTGAAGGAAGTCCAGGTAACCTCCTCACCCCGAGTCTACATGAGCTACTGCATGCCCGCCCACCAGTATTCTGCATCAGCTATCAATAGGAAAGATATGAATGAGAGCTTCTGGGCGTTTGTGCAATCAATCACCCGACAGATTTTCTCGCACTCTTTAAGCCAAGCACCAGCTTCATCTGGAGAAGATTTGCCCGCAAATTTTGAGGGCTTATGCCTCATAAAATCCTCCATCGACACCGGACGTGTGGGTGCTACCACGGCTCGAGGTTGCGCTGCAATGGGCTGCATCGCATCTACCATCCGATGTATCGCCTGTGCGATCTCATCGCCCCAACATTATTCCTCCTCATCCTATTTGCCATAGCTTGATTACGCCACATATAACTGTTCACATCAAACAACTTGGTTAAGACTTCATACTAAAAGTCAGATAACAAACAATGATCAAAATGATCTCACAAGCACACACATGGTAAGCTCACTCCCCATAGACCCCAAAAATCATTTTGAAAACAAAGCTTTGATACCAAATGTAATATCCCGCTTGGATATTACGAATTTAATAAAAATAAAATAGAAGTAATACGTCAGCATCATTTATTAAATCCTAATGTTAGAATAATACCACATTTCCCAAAACACGGGAAATGTAAAACCTCATTAAATTACCAGTAAGTCCATAAATACAAAATTGTGAATTTAGTCAAATAGGCCATGAGCCTTTACATCATATGTTAAAAATAGAGTGACCAAAAACATGAACATAAAAATCCCCATAATCAGCCCCTCTCCGTAGCTAAGCCTCACCAGCTCCACCTGCATCATCACCTGCTCACGTGTACCACGTACACAATCATCGCAAACATAAATCTCATAAACCCCAAATCTCACCCCTTATAACACGAATTCATAGTACAAAACATATCAGAATCACAAGCATACAATAGTTTAAACAAAAATTCGGGTTCAGCTCCCCTAACCTTAAAAATCCTTTGCTTAAAACTTGATTTTGGGAACTTTTCCCGGAACACCAATGCCCTCTCTTAGCTTCTCTCCCAAATGGCTCTCGATCGCTTCAGACCTCACTATTCACTCTGGTGTCAAAAACGAAATTTGGTTTAAGTGTGAGATTCACCAATGCCCTCTCTTAGCTTCTCTCCCAAATGGCTCTCGATCGCTTCAGACCTCACTATTCACTCTGGTGTCAAAAACGAAATTTGGTTTAAGTGTGAGATTCTCCTTCTGCTAGGGTTGTCTCTACCCCTTTCATATTCAAGCCACACTAACTTTTTAGCAAAAAGAAAGTTAAATTTGAATCCACCAAGGTTCGAACCCACACCATGCCAAAGTTAAATCAACTCTAAACCATCAGACCAACCCATGTTTCTTGCTAACACATACAATTCAAGCAATATCTCATACTGAGTGTGGCCCAACATATTATTAAAACATTAATAACAAAATACACATAATTGACATACATAGGACTTGAACCTAAGTCCTCTCACACAATCAAAGTACTCTCAACCACTTGAGCTAGTACTTTTCCATGTCACATATAACAGAAACTAATGTCATAAATGCACAACTCACCCGCATTTATTAATTATTTATTTATTTAATTAATTAATTTCCGCGAATCTTACAGCTGACACAGCTCACCAGAAATGATTAGCCTTTCTCTTGGACAATTGAGTGTGAAACTTGTTTTCAAGATATGAAGAGGAGGTTGACCACTACACCAATGTTTGTTATTCTTGACACAACCAAGACGTTTGAGGTGTACTGTGATGCCTCGTATCAAAGGTTGGGTTGTGTGCTGATACAAGATAAACGACCAGTGGCCTATGCGTCGAGACAGTTGAAAGTGCACGAGAAAAATTATTCGACGCATGAGTTGGAGCTAGCTGCAGTAGTATTTGCCCTCAAGACGTGGAGGCATTATTTGTATGGTTCACAGTTCCAGGTGTTCAACGATCATAAAAGTTTGAAATACTTATTTGATCAGAAGGAGCGGAATATGAGACAACGGATGTGGATGGAATATTTGAAAGATTACGACTGTAAGCTTTTATATCACCCTGGCAAAGCCAATGTCGTTGCAAACGCTCTAAGTAGGAAGAGAGTCCACATATCTGCTATGATGATGAATGAGCTGGACGATCTAGAAATTGTGAGATATGGATCTGGGGCTAAATATGGGTGCAGGACATATTCGGTGTAGTATGTTAAGAATCACCAATGAGTTCCTGGACGAGATTCGGGTGGAACAGGGAATTGATCAGGAGCTGCAGCACATCATAGGTTGGTTGGGCACTAAGAAGGGAAAAGACTATAGGATGGGTAAAGATGGCATCCTACGTTTCAGGGAGAGGGTTTGTGTACCTAGGAACCCGATATTGAGGAAGATGCTATTGGAGGAAGGACATAAGAGTCGTCTTAGCATACATCCAGGTATGACTAAGATGTATAAAGACTTGAAGGTGACCTTCTGGTAGACAGGTATGAAGACAAATAGCGGATTATGTGGCATCGTGTCTAGTATGTCAGAAGGCGAAGATTGAGCACTAGAGGTCAGGTGGTACGTTGGAGCCTCTAGATGGTTAGCATTTTTTATCACACATACTTTATTTTCAAAGGAAACCTTCTAACCTTTCTCTAACAATTGAGCAACACTTAACAAATTTTGGGTAATCTCAGGAACATATAAGACATCAAAAATTAATTTGATACCTGAATGAGTTTTAATTGAAATTGTTATGTACCTTTTACAACAAGTTGTTCTCCATTCCCAATTCTTACCTTGAAAATATTTGATTTATTGAGTTCCTTAAAAAGTTCTCTATCACGAGTCATGTGGTTTGTGCAACCACTATCTATAATCCACTCTTTTGTAGATTCGTTAGTTGTAACACATGATGTTGTAAGAAGTAGATCCTCCTCCGATTTATCCTCATCTAATTTATTCTCCACAATCTGAACATCTTCTTGAGAATCTTTAGATTTGCATACCTTTTCCACATGTCCCAATTGACCGCATTTGTGACATTTGACATCTGGCCTCCACCTACACCAATTGGGTTGATGACCTTTTCTCTTGCAATGGGGACAAGATGTGTGTTGTTGTATTTGCTCATTCTATTTTTCTTGACTATGAGAGCATTCTCTTCAGTGTAATTTAAATTACCTTCAACCGCCTCATAATCTTCTCTCATCAATCTTCGTTGTTCTTGTGCTTGCAAGACATGTATCACCTCTTTAAAGGTAATTGTAGACAAATCTTTTGTGTTTTTTAAGGAAGCAATAGATACCTCATATCTTTCTGGCACCGTCACCAAAATTTTCTCAATGAGTCTGGAATATGAAAACTCCTTTTCCAACAATTTTATCTTATTGGCAATACCCAACAATTTGTTTGAGTATTCTTTAATCGTCTCCGACTCTTTCATTCTTTGCATCTCGAACTCCCTTATCAAGTTCAAAACTTTCATGCCTCGAATCTTCTCATTCCCTTCATATTCTGCTTTCAAGTATTCCCAAATTTCTTTGGGAGACTTTAGAGTCATGATCCTGGTCATAATCATTTATGAAACACCTGCAAACAAGCATGATTTTGCCTTTGCCTTTCTCGTTTTCTTATCTTTATGCGCTTTCATTTGAGCCACAGTGGGATTTTCAGACAAGGGAACATCATCTTCCTCCTTAGCAATTAAATATCAACACTACTAATGATGTTTTGTGGCACTCAAACACATGGGTAAACATCACAGTGTTGTCTATAGGTTCAAATTCAAATCTTCTACCAAATCCATAGGATATAATGCACTTTAAATATTTTTACAACCTAATTAAGTGCATTTGTGCACAAACAATTTCAATTTCTTTTTCCTTTTCCTTTTGGTTGTAGGGTTTTTAATCATGCAAACCTTTCTACCACTTTTTTATCACCAACATAATGGGTTCTATAATGGTTGTTGCCTTACTATGTGCACTTTTGTCAAATTCGTGTTAGTAAAAATGACTTTTACTATTTTTAGAATTCAAATTTTGAAACTCTACGTGTCCATGAAAAAGTACGAAGTCCATCTTGCAAAACCATTTTGTTTGACTATTTTTGTTCAACATTAGAGTTTTTGAATTTCTTGCTTATTTTGTGTAAGATGTCATATTAATCGTGGTTGCTATTTAATTATTGAATTAGTAGTTGTTTCGGGTGTAGGGACCAAGAGTCTACTAAGAGCCTCTTCGATCTTACTCCTCTTCTAGAAATCTCCTCTCCTGGTAACTGCAATAACTTCTTCTCCAAGAAATCCACTTCCTCGCTCGATCGGTTGGACAGACGATCGGGGTACCTGTCTAAAAGGCTCCGATGCTTAAGTCAGTTAATGAACCGATCAGAGTATCAGTATAACTGCCGTAATAAATGCGAATTAAAAATCCTCACCAACCTACCTTTGGGCCCTATTTATAGTTTCTGGTGTGGGTCTGTGATTAGGATTCCTTAATTACGGCCCAATGATCCTCTAATCAAGATTACTGGCTTGTTTAATGTTAATTAATCCGATTGACTAATGTTGTTTGGTCGTGCGACCGATGGCCGCTTGACTAGGCTGGTTACCTTCTGATTTTAACAAGGGAATATTTTATTTATAATTGATCGACCGATGGTCACCTATAAAGCACTACGCGAATCATTTAGGAGATTGATTGACCGATCGACCTTGTGACTGATCAACTGATTGTCCTTTATAAGTTAAGGTGTTGTTCGTGTGGGACCGAACGACCGATGATCCGTTGCGGAGTAATGTGTAAATAATATATAGGTCGATCGACCGATTGTTCTTTACGATATAATGTTGTTCATTTGTGATACCGATAGACCGATGGTCCTTAACATGGTTCATTCGCGAGACCGATCGACCGATGGTTTCTTGCAGTATGATATGTGGTTCATTTGTGAAACCGATTGACCGATGGTCCTATACAGTTCATCCGTGAGGCCGCTCGACCGGTGGATATGTTTCATACACAAGCCATCCTAGCCTTGTTCGATAGATCTGAGGACTGGGCATGGCCGATAGACCGATGGGACATACAGTACAATAGTCTATATTGTACAATTTTTGGATTTCAAACTTACAGTTGCATTATTCTTTGTACAGTAGTGGTGAAAAAGAAGATTGGAACATTGTTACGTACCATAATTTAGTCTTCGGTATACGATTTTTTTTAATTCACATGTTTCTAATTTAGACTGAACTTTCTAAATTTAAATTGTTTACAAATTTTTAAGTTCATAGGTTTACAACCTTTAACTATATGAATTATTAAAAGAAAAATCATATAATTGACTCTTTTTTATTTTGAATAAAAAGTTATTATATTTCACACTCTCTACCTTATCTTAATTATGAATACTACTGATATCATATCTATAATTCTATCAAATAATCATATTTCATATTAACATTTTTTTTTCAAATATTAATATTATTATTACTTTTGATATTGTTATTATAATTATAACCTACTATTAGATTTTATTTAATTTATTTATTTAACTAATAATTTATTTTTTTAATAATTAATATTAATATTTGTATTATTACTATTATTAATTTAATCATTAATTATATTGTATTCAAACTATTTTTTAATTATTATTACTATTATTATTATTTAATCAATCATTATATACTTTAATCAATTACTATTATTATTATTAATGTTATATTAATATTATTTAATATTATTATTTGAATCAATAATTAATTATATTTTGTTTTAACTTATTTTTTTGTTATTGTTCTTTAGTTACGAATTTTTCATTGGGATTTACTCTAAATTAAAAAAAATTATTCCACTTTATTATTTTATTTACAAGATTTATTGTAATATTAAATTAATTTTTAATTATGGTGATGTCAATTTTTTTAACCACGGAGAGGTTATAAAATATTATTTTTAAATATAATATGTAAATATTTATTAATAATCACAAACAATAATTTTTAATGGTAAAATTCATATCAATATTTCATTTATGATGTTTATTAATAACTTATAAATATATGAAAAAAAAAATATTTTTCTTTATTATATGGACAGTCAGATTTTTTTTTTAGTTATATTAATATTTTAACTTTTTCTTTTTGCTTTATTTGAAAAGTTATTAACTTTCCTAGATAATGCATTCAATATCATATCATATCATAAATGTTGAGAATAGTTGAAGTGTGAGTCAAAAAGTCAAAAGTCTCAAATACTATATAAAAATAAAGACCCCATAACATCATTGTCTTAATATTTTGGGATGAAAGTGGTGTCAAATGTGTTGTATGTGTAAGACTAATGTCATATAACTACGATCTCTCAATAACTATAACTATAACCATATATGAAAAAAAAAATATAAATACCATATAAGAATCAAGACCCATAACATATGAAATAACCCAACAGTGGTGTCAGAGCCGATGGTTCGGAATGACTAACCGCATAACCACTATATATGAATAAAGACCCATAACACCATTGTCTTCAGGTTTTTTGGATAAAAGTGGTGTTAAATGCCTCGTATGTATAAAATTAATATCATATAACTGTATGGAACCACAGTATCTTAATAACTATAATTATAATTATAACCATGTGTGAAAAAACAAATATAACCCAACAATAAATTATGTTGCAACTCCTGTAATGTGAAAGATTTTTTTGACGTTGTAATAATTATTATACATCTCGAGACCAATATACACGATTTTTTAATTAGTATTATACTAATTATAACTTAACTTTTTCAATTAATACAAATCCTTAAACAAAATTAATAATCTATTAGAGGAAACAAAAGTCACGAAGCTACAAGTAGGTTCGAACTAAATCATTTATATCATTTATATAAAAGTGATGAAGCGGAGAAAGTATTTGTCAATTCTAATGTAATTATATTTACAATACAATTATTTAATGCAGTTATTTAGACCATGTAACTGTACCACCAATGTAATTGTATTTTGAATATAATTATTTCAAATATTAAAATTTGAAAGCACCACCACAAACTATATATTAATAAAGATTCATAACATCATTGTCTTAAGTTTTTAAAGATAAAAGTAGTTTCAAATAGTTTATATATGTAAGACTAATGTCATATAACCATATGAAATCAAAATCTTTCGATAATTATAACTATAACTATATGTAAAAAAACAAATATAACCCATCAAACTCCTGTAATGTGAATTTTTTTTTTGACCCTGTAATAATTATTATACTTCTCGAGATCAATATACACGATTTTTTAATTAGTATTATACTAATTATAACTTAACTTTTTCAATTAGTACAAATCCTTAAACAAAATTAATAATCTATTAGAGGAAACAAACGTCACGAAGCTACAAATAGGTTCCAACTAAATCATTTATATCATTTATATAAAGGTTTAATTATGCCTTTGGTCCCCATTTTAGACTCGAAATCTCAAATTGGTACCTGTATTTTTGGAAATCTCAAAATGGTCCCCTTTTAAGTTTAAAAGTCTCACTTTTGCCCTTTCCGTCAAGTCTGGGCAAACGGCGTTTGTGGTTGCTGAGGTGGCTTTCTGTTACTGAAACGTGTCAATTACAGGTGGATTGGTGTGGAAATCTTGATTTATTTAAGCCACCAGCATTACAAAGTGTAGAATCCCTAATTTTGTTGTCATCTTCTCCCTTCTTCTGTGATGAATCCAACCAGTTGTGTGTCTTGTGGGTCCTGTTCAAGTTTAGATGTTGGAGGAAAGCAGAAGAGCAGCGTTAATTGCAATGCAGGTGGGTGTAGAAGCTCCAATGTGACGCCTAGTTGTTATTGTGGTGCTAAGGCTGTGTTGAGAACTGCCAGAACAGCCAAGAACAAAGGATGGGAGAAGGGGGTTCTGCAAGCACTGTTGTGATGGTTGCTGGGATGGCTGCTGGGATGGCTGACTAGGAGAAGCCGAAGCCGAACCTGCTCAGTATCTTGAAAGTGATGGCTCTGTGGATTCTTCTCCGCTCTCTGATCTCTCCTTTGATGTCAGCGAGCCGCAATGGGAAGATGCTTCTGCACATTTTAACTTGCAGAAATTTCCTTCTTATGAGATCGATTGGGATTCTCTCTGAACACATGTTTTTTAAATGTTTTGTGGGTAATTATGATAATAATAATTTAGTGTAGTGGTAGGTGGTAGGGGCTCCGTTGCAATTTGAATTTTTGAAGATTACAGTGTTGCATATGTAGGATTTGGATAATTGGGTTTATTTTATTTTAGGTTTGTTTTGGTGATACAGTGATGCTTTGAGGTTGTAATAATAAACTTTTTCACTAAGTAAATCACAGAATGTGAACAAATGTTTTTTGCTTTTCACTAATTCTACGTTTTGAAGTTGTGTTGGAAGGTGGAAATTGAACTAAACCCAAAGCACAGCATGGAATCTATTCCAGTTATTCCATTGAGTGAACCTTGGTTAGGAACGGAGACACAACCTCTCTATTATCAAAAACTTTGTCCTTTTCTTCACAAATCGATACAAAACAAAACGCCTTTCACATGAACCACCATCACATTTCTCCCCACCGTTTGAGATGAATGCGATGAAGTCAATAACCTCAGATTGCACGCGTGATGACGATGGAGAAGGACACCGATCGCATTCCACAGCTTCCACCACAGTTCCCCAATTTTACCCGAGCTTTCTTTTTTAAAAACCCTAAACCTAATTTCACAATTCTAATATTTTTGAAAAATAATTATCCCACCTTAAATTATAAAAACCCTAAACCCTAATTTAATTTAACATTTTTTCTTACCCTAAACGTAATTTAATTACATATGCCCATTCCACGTCAACGTTTTCCTGTCAAGTCACTGTTCAATAACTGGTCAACCTTGCCATGTCACTGTTCACCAAACGCCGTCAACCCAGACTTAACGGAAAGGGCAAAAGTGAGACTTTTAAAGTTAAAAGGGGACCATTTTGAGATTTCCAAAAATACAGGTCCCAATTTGAGATTTCAAGTCCAAAATGGGGACCAAAGATATAATTAAACCTTATATAAAAGTGATGAAGCGGAGAAAGTATTTGTCAATTCTAATGTAATTATATTTACAATACAATTATTTAATGCATTTATTTAGACCATGTAATTGTACCACCAATGTAATTGTATTTTGAATATAATTGTTTCAAATATTAAAAATTTGAATGCACCACTGCAAACTAACGGTGTTTGCTAAACTTTGTTGAAGACAGGAATTTGGCACAATCACCATGTCAACTCATTTATGTTTTAGTTTTCTTGTGTAAATAGTCAATGTTCAAAGCTCATTAGTTTCGTTTTTTGAATAATACTAGTAAAAAAGACAATGTTATTATCTTTCTGAACATAAATGTTGCAAGTATTTTCTCCAAATGTATACCAATATACCTGGTCGAGTTTTTATGTCTACACATATTTAGACTCTTTTACTTTGCATATTTATGTTTAACATTATTTCTTTGAATATGTTAGCTTTCTTTTTGTAATTCAACCTTTGTTTTAGTATAATTATACTTTAATGGAAACAAATATACTCCTGAAGTAATTATACCCAAAATTTTAAGGAAATTATATTTGAAACTTGACAAAATAGTCAAATAGAATTTGTGTCTTTTATTTCTTCTAAGAATTCAGTTGATATTGTTAACATTTCTAATCAAATGCTATTGTGTCTAAGTTTTACAGCTAAGCTCAAGTCTCTGAATGATTCTATCAAATCCAATTCCATCACCATCATCATGGATGCATCTATATAGTTTCGACTCAAAGCATCGACTACAACATTTGCTTTCCTAGGGTGATATTGCAGCTCAAAGTCGTAATCCTTAAGAAATTCCATCCATTTACGTTGTCTCATGTTTAGCTCTTTTTGATAAAAAAAGTATTTCAAACTTTTATTGTCATTGAAAACTTCAAACCTGGCTCCATACAAGTAATGTCTCCATGTTTTTAACGCAAACACCATTGCAGCTAATTCCAAATCCTTGTCGTGAAGCATAAGCTGCAACTTTTCTTTCTTGCATCAACACACATCCTAATCCTTGTCCACATGCTTCACAATATACCTCGAAATTTTTTGTAGGGTCAAGAAGGATTAAAACAAGTGCAGATGTTAATTTTTTCTTCAACTCTTGAAAACTAAACTCACATGCTTCATTCCATTCAAAAGCTTGTCCCTTATGTGTCAACTTAGTCAAATGCAATGCTAATTTAGAAAATCCTTCAATGAATTTTCTATAGTAGTTTGCAAATCCTAAGAAACTACCTATTTATGTGATATTCTTTGGTTGTTCCCAAAGCAATACCGCTTGAACCTTTGAGGGTGTCAACTGCAATGCCACTTTGTGTTATCACATATGTCGCAACCGAGATCGCGGCGGGACGGCGAAAATAATTTAAAAAAGTACAGATGAGTCGCCACCATAGTTTATTATGGAAAACTATAGAAAAAACCTTAAAAGAATGGTCTTCGAAACAAAATTTGGGTTCGGGAGTCGATTTCGTGTGGGGAATGTATTAGCACCCCACAACGCCCGTCTTAAGACGGTTCCTTCTTTAATTAAGTGTGAAAAGTAGAATTTTGATGTTTAGAATATTTGTTATTCCCCAAAAAAATTAAACAAAATAAAAAACACATACAAAAATATTAAAGATTAAAACAAAATTATTTTTTTTATTTTTTTAGCCCGATGAGGATTGTACCTCGCTCCTACGTATTTCCATTTGGAAAATCAGGGATAACGTAGTTCTTTGTACAAATATTTGTTGTTTGATATTATTACTTTGTTCTTTTAATTTTCTAGATTTTTATGTGTATGTATATTTTATTAATATCAAGAGAACCCGAGATTCTACATGATAAAAGATTTAGTTACCAAGCAAATCCGAGATTTGACATGATATTAAAAATAATTTTATAATTTTATATTTTTATTGTTATTAATTTCCTTTTAAGAACAAAAAAGCCTACGAAGAAGTGTTTTGATCACCAAGCAAGTCCGAGACTGGTATGCAATACTTATATCAAAGAAATAATATAATTTTTTTATTATTTTATTATTTTTTGTTTAGAGAGAATTAAAGCCTACGAAAGAAACCTTTTTATTTATCAAGATAAAAATAAAGGAAAAGAGAAAGGTTGAGCACATCAACGACAAACCCAAAATCATTTAACATGAGAACCCCAAACACATTTAATCATACAACAATTCAAACAATCATATATTTAATGTTATAAGAGAATCATGAAAAGTATTAAGAGCAAAGAAAATTTACCTCTTCAGATGACCCCCTTTTTTGCGTGTACTCTCTAATAGAAAGGAGAGGGATTTTTCGATTTTTTTCTCTGTCCCTCGCATTAGAGAAATTTTGTGCTTATATAGGCCCCTTTGGGGTACCATTGAGATCCTAGTCTTTAATTATAATAAAATATATGGGGAAGGAATTGGTCTTATCAAATCATTGCATAATATCCACGGTATTGATTATAATTATTAACGAAATATTGTCTGTAATTGCTAGAATCATATTCTCTATCACATAAAGATCGTGATTAAATCATAACATATTATTCATATAATCTATTCTAATTATTACTAGAAATATTTTCTTCTAAATATTAAAATCGTACCCTTCTCTAAAAGTATTATATCGGGAATATTTGCTTTTAATTAAAATAATACCTTCCCAGTCTGACAACGCAAAGAGACACATAAGTGTAAATGCAAGATATTTATTAAAATTATTATAAAAAAATATTGCTCATAATATTATACTCTTCTCTAAAAACAGAAATTATGAAACGTCCTTTACTGATATGTCATGCGAAGAGTGTAAATAGCAAACAGTGGGGAGTAAAAATATGTAAAACATTTGGGCTCATGAAAAGAATGCGATAATTAACAATAAATTAGATTCTCCTTCTCTTGTTTTTTTTTTCTTTTTTCCCATGGTAGAATTAAAGTTTAAAAACCTACCATCAATCAAAACATATTTTTTATTTTATTTTATTATTTATTGTTATTATTATATTATATATTATTTTTATTATTATTATTATTTTTAACCAAACACATACATTTACTCAGACGAAATTGGGTGTTGACAACATGTCCCAAAAATTGAACTTCTTTCAACTAGAATTCACACTTTGACCATTTTCCATATAATTGTCTCTCTCTTAGAATTTGTAACACAATCCTCAAATGTCTCTCATGTTCTTTATGATTTTTGGAATAAATTAAAATGTCGTCAATGAAAAAAACCACAAATTTATCCAAAAATTCATGAAAAATACGGTTCATATAATCCATGAAAATGGTAGGTCTGATGAATTATTTATCCAACAATTCTTCTATTTGTTTTTCCAACTCTGCTAACTCTAGAGGTGACATACTGTAAGGGGTTACAGACACTGGTCCTGATTGTGGTACCAAGTCTATAGTGAATTCTATTTCTCTTTGTGGAGGTAACCAAGGAACATCCTCAAGGAAAACATCAAGATACTCACAAACAACAGGAAACTTATTAATGTCTGGAATTTCCTTGACTTTTAAAGAAGTTAAGATCATATATACTTGAGATCCTTTTGGGATTTCATTGTGGTTGGTAATACTCTCTTTTAATTCTTTTGAGTCGAAAGTTTCACCTATGTGTGATTCAAAAATAAAAGTCTTATCGTGACAGTTTAGGAGAACATGGTTGGAAGATAACCAGTCCATTACAAGAACAATATCCAAATGAGACAAGGGTAAACATATAAGATTTATAGAAAATTTTCTATTCCCTATAGAAATATGACAATTTTTGCATGTAAGTGAAGTGGTGACTGGAACATTGGTAGGAGTAGATACATTTAAGTCACATGGCAATAAAGAGACAAGTAACTTTAAATGTTTGACACATTCATGTGATATGAAAGAATGAGTAGCACCTAAATCATATAGTACATTAACGAGGTGACCATTTATGATGCATTTACCTTGAATTAG
>Ga0214542_1000676_pt1 | contig 63893 bp, 25 predicted proteins | sample CNSS1metaG_FD_160096 | JGI IMG/M metagenome (GOLD analysis project Ga0214542, IMG submission 160096) | Root nodule microbial communities from cowpea collected in UCLA plant growth center, Los Angeles, California, USA - CNSS1 | ecosystem: Host-associated > Plants > Roots > Nodule | place: USA...
ACATTTCAATCACGTATGGTATTTGAACGAAAATGAATCATTGGCGATTGTGAGAGTGAAACAAAGAACAAAGTCAAAACGAACCACCACCCATCGCCGTTGAGAACCCAAACCTCATACCCTACTTCTCTGTTCAATGACGTCGCGAGGCATTGCTTCTCTCTTTTCTCAAGTTGCAATTCTCTCTGCCAAATGAGAAAACTATGGGTTCTCTCTGCTGAACCTCTTCCCCATCTTCTCCCACACGTGTTTTAATTTTTTTTTTTAAAATAAAATAAATTTATAAATAAGAAAAATGATTGACAAGTCACCTATGTCAAAAGTAAGTTCAAAATATATGTCTAAATATCATTTCCGTATTTAGAAATTTAGGTATTTCCGATGAAAAATCAATGCTAAATCAAACATTTTATTCGCATACTCAAATGTGTGGATGTAAGAGATGGTCTTTGATGTGCAAAACATATTTACATTATTTTAAATCAAGAGCAAGTGTTTTAAAAAAATGAACACTGAATTTTTTTTTTCTTTTTATATAGTATAATAGGCTTCAAATATATGATGAAGATTAATATTAAATTCATCTAAAAATTTTAAACGTTAAAACTTAAAACAAAAATACTCAAGGGTTGGTGTGATATCCGATAAACATAGGTTACACAATAAAGTTAAAATACATTATGTAAATAAATTTAGAATAAACTTCGGTGGTGGTTTTATTATTGTTAAATGGATTCTAAAATTTTTAATTTTGTTAAAAATTTAATACCACATATTGTTTAAATTCTCCTATATTTATGTATTAAATTAAATAGTTATTTTATTTTTTAAAATATAGATTTAAAATTAAAATTAGATTTATAAAAAAATTAATATAAAAGAAAAATTACGGTATTAGAAATGGATCTAGATTAAAATTGGATCCAAATATTTGAATCTAGATTTAGAACTTAATCCACATATTTGAATCTGAATATTAAAAATAATTCAAACCCGTTGCATAACAAAAGTAGATATGGATCCACTATTTGATCCAATTTTCTAGATCTAGATTGAATCTTCACAAATCTGATCCATGATTACCCTTATTATAAGTGAAAATTAAATATATACTGATTAGAAGTGAAAATTAAATTTCAAAGTTTGAGGAAAATTCTATTTTATATTAATTATTTTTAAAAATAATGATACTTATATAAATGAAAGGTTGAGAGATGAAATTTTGTGTAGAATTTATGAAAATGAGTAAATTAAAAAAAAAAAAAAAACTATTGGTATGGGTAAAACGTGTTCAAAAAGCATGATTTTAAAATGAATAAAGTATTTTTTAAAGCACGAGTTTTGTTTTAAAGATGTAACTAGTATATTGACCCGTGCGTACGCACCGGGCGTATTTGTTTTATTTTGTATATTAAAATAATAAAATAGTGTAAGTATTATATAATGAAATATTATGAAAATTAAGTTATATTGTTGCAAATGTTGTTATTTTGATATATTGATACAATAATAATTTCAGTTTAAATATAATAAATAGGATTGATATCACAATATAATACAGTTAATTGATTTTACGAAATAATTATAATAATCTATGATCCATGCGAACATTTTTTTTTTTGTTTTTTTTTATTTTACATTTTTTTAGAATAATAATATAATTGTTATTATATTTATTTAACCATTAAAAATACTAATAATAATATTCATATAAATTATAAAATTTTTAAAAGATTAAAACTCTATTTAGCAATAGTATTTAGTATAACAACTTTTTCTATAATTAAAGAAAAACACACTTATAATAATAACACCATTATGAATATTAATAATAACAATAAAAATAATAATGATACCAATAATAATAATATTTATGTTATAAATATTAATATTAATGCTAACACTACGGCTAATGTCAACTATAATAATCCATAATTATATATAAAGATATACATTAACAAATAAACAAATAAAAATGACAAGTAATTGAAATACAATCACGTAGTAAATTAATTTAAGATGTGTCTAACTATAATAATAATAATACCATTATAATAATATCTCGTAGTGATAAAAAAAATATTAATACAATAAATACATAAATAAAGAGATATACATTTGTTGTGTCCTCTTTTATTTATACAATTTTATCCTCTTAAATATTATTTGTTAAATTAAAATAATGATCCATAATAAAAATTATTTGTCCATTTTATCATTTTAATAATTTTAATAACTATTTTTTTAATTCAAATAATTACACAAATATAAAAATAAAATGAATAACAAAAAAAAATAAAAAGTAAGTAATTGAGATATGATCTCGTAGTAAATAAATGTAAAATGTGTGTTTGACTATAATAATAATAATAATAATAACAATAATAATAATAGATAATAATAATAATAATAATAATAACACTAAAATAATATCGCGTAGTGATAAACATAATAATAATAATACAACTACATATATAAAGAGATAAACATCTTTGATCTTTGGTGTTCTTTTTTGTTTTTTTAATTTTACCTCTTAATTGTTATATTTTAAACTTAAATAATTATTTAAAATAAAAAAAAATATTTTTCAGTTTTATTATTTTACTAATTTTAGTATTTTTTTGAATTGAAATAATTATTCAAATGTAAAGATAAATAAACAACAAAACAAATAAAATGGTAACGTAATTGAAATATGATTCATAGATAATAAGTAAAAGTAAAATGTGCACATAACCATAATAATAAAAACAACAACAACAACCACAATAATAATAATAATAATAATAATAATAACTATTATAATAAATATAGTTCTAATTAATAATAATAGTAATAATAATAATAATATAAATAATTGTAGTTAATAGTGATAACAATAATACTTATAGTTGATAGTAATACTGACCATAATAATTATAGTTGATAACAACAATTATAGTTAATAACAATAATAATAATAATTATTATTAGAGCTGATAATAATAATAATAATAATTATAGTTATAATTAATAAATAATAATAACATAAAAATAAAATAATAAATATCATGAAATGAAATGAAGAAGTAAATTCATTTTTAAATATAATAAATAAAATTAATATCATAATATGGTGCAGTTAATTGATTATACAAAATAATTATAATAGTATATGATCTGTGTATGTACGCACGTTTTTTTATTTATCTCAAATCTGTTTAGAATAATAATATAATTGTTATTATATTTATTTAACCATTAAAAATAATAATAATAATAATAATAATATAAATTATAAATAATAAAATTTTTAAAATATTAAAAATCTATTTAACAAAAGTATTTAGTATAATAACGTTTTTTATAATTAAAAAAAAAATACTTATACTAATAACATTATTATGAATAGTAATAGTAATAATGAAAATAATAATGATATTAATAACAACAAACAAATGATAATAACAATAATGTTTATGCTATAAATATTAATGTCAATGCAAATATCAAGGCTAATGTTGATATTAAGGGTGACAAAACGGATTAGGCCCAACGGGCCAGCCCGTCAGCCTGTGTAAAAGGAACGGATTGGGTTGAAGATTTCAACCCGTCAACCCGTTCCGGTCCGTCCCGTCTAGTCCGTCAACTTGACGGACCAAAGTACGAGTCAGGAGGTCCTGAGCCGTTGGCCCGTTTTAAGAAAAATAAAATAAAAGTAATTTAAAAGATTAATTTTTTATATTATATATTTTAAATGTATAAATATATAATAGTATTGTAATTTAAATCATTAACCCCTACAAATTAAGTTTGAATTATTAGCTATAATTGAATAATTTAATATATAAATTTAATAATTTTTTTAACTTATCTAATTAAAAACATTAACTAATCAATTAAAAGTTTAAAAAATATTTATTTGATTAAATATGACTTTAATAATAATTTATATGTATATAAACAAATTTAAAAAGTAAAAAAAAAATTAAAAATTTTAAAAAAAAATTAAAAACCTTTAAAAAAAAAAAAAAACTGGACGGGCCAGTTCGACCCGGCCCGTTAACCCATTCTATACAAGACATGTTGTGATTATTGGCCCGTTTCTAGTAATTTTAATAATTATTATTATTTATTAAATTTAAATAATTATTCATAATAAAAATTATTTGTCAGTTTTATCATTCTACTAATTTTAGTAACTATTTTTTTTCAGTTCAAAAAATATCAAGATATAAAGATAAAATTAATAACAAAATAAATACAAAGAGAAAGTAATTAAAACATGATTCTCTAGTAAATAAAAGTAAAATATGTGTCTAACTATAATAATAATAATGATACCACTATAATAATATCGCATAGTGATAAAAGAAAATAATACTAATACTACTACTACTACTACTACTAATAATATTATTAATATTAATACAACTATATATAAAGAGATAAACATCTTTTGTGTCCTTTTTATTTTATAAATTTTATCCTCTTAATTATTATATTTTAAATTTAAATAATTATTTATAATAAAAAAATTATTTTTCAATTTTATTATTTTACTAATTTTAGTAACTATTTTTTTAAATTGAAATAAGTGTTCAATTAGAAAGATAAATGAACAACAAAACAAATAAAAATGACAAGTAATTGAAATTTGATTCCTACATAATAAGTAAAAGTAAAATATGTATCTAACAATAATAATAAAAGCAATAATAATAATAATAATAATAGTAATATAATAATAATTATAATTATAATTAATAATAATGATAATAATATTTATAGTTGATAGTAATAATGATTATTAGTTATAGTATAATAAAAAAATTATTTTTTAATTTTATTATTTTACTAATTTTAGTAACTATTCTTTTAAATTAAAATAATTGTTCAAATGAAAAGATAAATGAACAACAAAACAAATAAAAATGACAAGTAAAATGTGTATCTAACAATAATAATAATAAAAAAATAATACTAATATTAACTATTATAATAATTATAGTTCTTTATAATAATAATAATAGTAATATAATAATAGAAATAATTATTATTAATAATAATTATAGTAATATTTAATATTTATAGTTGATAGTAATAATGATTATTAGTTATAGTTGATAATAATAACCCGTGACGGATCTTGACCAATAATTTTGGAAGAGCCAAAATAATTTATAGTAAAAAAATTTGAACTCATCAATAATTTTTTCAGAATAAAAATCTCCAGTTATTATTTTTCGAATGTAAATAATCATATTGTGTTCAAGAAATTCATCTTTCATCTTATTCTGAATTTTGTTTTGATAATCTTGATTGTAGAAAATGGAAGACAAAAAAATAATTTATCATAATCTAATAAAAATTGAGACGTAATTACTAACAAAAATATATAATAGTAATAATATTATATATTACAAATAAGAGTAATAACTTTACTACTAATAATGTTAATAATACTAATAGTAATAATATATAATCTATTACAAATAATAGTAATAATGTTAATAATAATAACAATTATTGTTATTATTATAATAATATTAATATTTGTTATAATTTTACTACTATCACTATAAATAATATTTATAATAATAATATTATTAATAATTAGAAATACTAATACTTATAAAAATATTACAAATAATAATATTATTTATAATTAATATTATAGTTGAAATCATAAATAAATGAAAAAACAAAAACAAAATTGACTTTTGTAGGATTTGAACCCAGGTCCTTTTGTACCAGAGTTTTAAAATGACGAAAAAACTATTTTTTATGACACGTGTCAATAAAAGAGAATGGGTAATGTAGTAATTTTGGTAGTATATTCTTTTCTTAATATGTAATAGATTTTCTTTGGTTCTAAAAATGTAATTTTCTTTACTTTTAAAAATATAATTTTTTTAGTTAGGCTCGGGTTATAATCTCTTCTCAATGAATGTTCTTTGAGAAAAAAAAAATATGCATAAGTTGTATTAGAGTCTCTCATTCATCTTCGTGACCATTTTAGACCATCTACTATATAACTAAGAAAACTTAAGTCTAAGGAAATTATTTCAATACCTCAACTTATTTTCTTGATAATTGTCCATTTTTGTGGTTTTTTGGCCATTCTACATAATTTTGCATATCACTTCTCCAATTAACACGTGTCAACTTCTTTTTATACTCTATATATTCACTTCATCCTTCTTTCCACCTCATTCTTCCATATTCATCTTTTTCCTTCAATCTTAAAAGATTTTCACCTCCTACGTTCGTATTCATCTTCTTCCTTCTTGTTTGGAAGTTAGTTCATTCCTTTCTTGGTTGAAAGGTTCCTTTTGTAGATGGTTTGATATTCTTTGGTTGAAAGTTATTTTTTCTTCAACCTGCTGTAAAGCTTCAACCTTTCTTAATTTTTTTTTTGGTTGAAAGCTTCAACCTTACGTTTGTTGTTGCTTTGATCTTCTTTGTATATATTTATTTTGAACTTGCAAGATTTTTTATATTTTCTTGGTTTAGAGTTAGTTCCTTCCTTTTATCATAATATTTTTCTTACATTTCTGGATTTTTTTTGGTTTAATGTTATTGCAATCAACGTTTCTTGATTTTTTTTTTGTTGAAAGCTTCAACCTTATAATTGTGGTTACTTTGTTTTTCTTTGTATATTGTTATTTTGAAGTTTCAACCTTTCTTGATTTTTGTTTGGTTCTATGTTGAAGCTTCAACCTTTGATGATTTTTTTTGTTCAAAGTTTGTTCTTTTATTAGTTATACAATGTATCTCATGTTTGTATATTGCTTTTGCATATGGCTAGGAAACTTGATATGATCAACAAAGGCATGAATATTACAATTAGATGTGAACTTAAACAAAATGATATGTCTAGTCATGTGTTTAAGATATCCTAGTAGAAAATTAGTAGTGGTCATGTGTATAGACTAAGGGTGAGATACAAAGTGACTTAATTTATGAACCGTGTAACATATATCAGGGCGAGAAAAAGTTAAGTATAATAATTTGTCAATCAGGTGTTTATAAACAATTTGGATATCAGGAGGAGTGCAAGAAGAGATAAATTGTAATTTCATTGGCACATAAAAATACCAATTTTAGATTTTGAAAGCTGAATGCCAAGAAAAAATTTTAAGTCACTAAGATCCTTAAGTTTAAAAGTGTTTTGCAGGCAATTTTTAATAGAATGAATACAATTTATGTTAGGACTAGGAAGAAAAATATCATCCACATATACAAGAATAATAATGAAATTAGTGTCAGTTCCTTTTGTAAAAAGAAAATAACCATATTTTTATTAACAAAATCTAAACGAAATAAGAGTATTGTGAAACTTATGAAAGAAATTCCTTGAGGCTTGTTTTAAACCATATATGGACTTATGCAAACAACAAACTAAAGGGACATTGGATGTAGGAGTAAAATTATGAATATCTCCTAGAGAAATGGTCATAAAAATTTTCTTCATTAAGATTTCCACATAGAAAACCAATATTAATGTATAGTCGAGTGAGATGACAATTATGAGAAAAGGGAAGGGATAAAGAAGACATAAGGTATTTTTGGCAACAAGAGGAAATGTTTCCTGAAAATATATTCCATATTGTTAGGTAAACCTGCCCGTCATTAATCTAGCTTTGTGTTTAGCTTTGGTAGCTCGGGCTAAAATTCAGTGGAGACACCCTCCCCGAAATTCAGCAGAGTCGCCTCGGATCAAAATTCGATCGAGTCGACCTTGATCGAAATTTGATTGAGTTTTCCTTGACCAAAATTCGATCAAGTCAACGCTGTTGTTGAAATTCGACTAAGGTGGTCTAGGCCAAAATTTGACTGACTCGGCCTTGGCTGAAATTCGACGAAGTCGGCCTCGAAATAAAAAAATCATTTGACTCAATCTAGGCCTAAATTCGGCCGTGTTAGTATTGGCCAAAATTTGGCAAAGACGGCCTAGGTAGAAATTCAGCTGACTCGACCTCAGTAGAAAGTCATCCAAGTTAGACCTAACCGAAATTCGATCGAGTGGCCCTTGGTCCAAATTTCGCTAAGTCACCCCGAATTGAAATTCGATCAAGTCGTACTTGGGAGAAATTTGACTGAGTTGTCCCCAACTAAAATTCGATTAAGTCAGCCTTGACTAAAATTCAACCGAGTTGCCCCCGACCGAAAATCGGCCAAGTTTGTCCGTGCTGAAATTCTAAAGAATCGATTCTGACTAAAATTCAACCAAGTTAACCCCAATCCAAATTCGGTTTAGTTGGCCCTAATCAAAATCACTCAAGTCAAGTCGACTAAAGGTCTATCGAGGAAGTACTACTGATATTCGATCGAGTTGGCCCCAACCGGATGTTGGTCGAGTTGGTCTTAGGCAAGGTTGGCCGAGTTGGCCCGACGGACAAACGTTGGCCGAGTTGGCCCGCCAGACAAACATTGGCCGAGTTGGCCCGACGAACAAACGTTGGTCGAGTAGGCTTCAACTCCACCTAAATTACTCAAAGTTCTTCCTGGATATTACATCGACCAGATGTTAAGTCAAGTCAACTAGGACCTAAGATCGAGTCGAGTCAGACTATGTCAAAGGATTTGACTAAGTTGATCTAAGCTGAAGGGTAAAAACGAGTCAACCAAACCCATATCAAATGGATCTAATAATTACATTTATTCTCGTTACAAAGTGGATTAAATACAATTTTAATCCAATTTAAATTAGATTGAAAAAATTTAAAATTTAATTGATGTAGTTAAAATACATATTCATTTTAATAGATAAACTAAATTTAGATTATAGATCCAATCCATTTTATTAGATAAAAAATGAATATTAATAATATCCATCCTTAGCACCGCCTTCTCCTTTTTGCCTTCCATTTCCAAGATATTGGTTCCTCCTCCTCTTTCTTGACTTTCACCGGTAACACCAATATTGCATCGTCTTCCTCTTTGGCTTCCACCACAATCGCTTCGACTACCATTGATATTGCCTCCTTCAACATCACCACCTCTTTCCCCTTTACTACCTTCTTCTATGCTCCTATCACATTCGTAATTCAACCACTATCACCTTCGCTTGCATTATCACCGCCGAGAATATCTCTTCCACTTCGACTTTTAACGAAAATAAAAAACGCATTGAAATCATGCTTGCTTTCATAGCACGATTTTATATATAATCTTAAAATCAAAGTCGTACTCTTAAATATTACTTCATTTTGAAGTCTCTCCAGCTTCATAATTCCTCGTTTATGCACGTTCTCCCATCTCCTCCATTAACTAGTTGTGGTCATAGAGTCACGATTATAGAGTTGTCACATCGTCTGTTATATTTAAAAAATAATAATAATTAATCTTTTAGTTACAATATTTTATATTAGAAATTTTTATTACAAAGAATGAATTTAGTTTTATAAATACTATTAAATCCAAAATGATAAATAAATTACATTTCAAAAATTTTTATCATGAAATCTATAAAAAAAAATTACTTCTCAAAATAACGACATATGTTATCAGAAACACAAAATCAAAAGTAATCTTGAAAGACTTGGATCCTATAAGTAAAAGTTATTTTAGCACAAGGATAAGAGTTGTTTGACGTGGCACGCTATAATCCGCAACAAAATATCACGTTTTTATTCTGTCTGGAAACAAAAGTTTCTTATTAACTTTGGACTTTTCATACTTAAGAAGAACATGTTTATATTAAAATGCTCACTTTTCGTAGGGTGTAGTACAAGAAAAACTACCATTTATTCCATGACTATTGGTTTCTTTCCCTAGGAGTAATTTGGGATTTTGGTTGACCTTAACATTCTCTAGCCATGGAGGTGAAAAGCACAAACCAGATAGAAGCAGCCATGGATTCCGATTATGACAGAAAAGCTGAAATCAAAGCATTTGATGAGACAAAAACTGGGGTCAAAGGTCTCGTAGATTCTGGGGTCAAAAAAGTCCCTCGTATGTTCCATTCCGGTATTGACATAACTGAAAACATAGCCACTGACTCAAAGCTGAGTGTTCCTGTCATAGACCTGCAAAACATACACACCAACCCTGATCTGCGAAAAGAAGCTGTCACAAAAATTCGCAGTGCATGCCAGGAGTGGGGTTTTTTCCAAGTGATCAATCATGGAATTCCAATTCCTGTTATGGATGAAATGATCGATGGAATCAGAAGGTTTCATGAACAAGATGCTGATGTAAGGAAACAGTTTTACTCTCGAAATTTGAAGGACAAAATTCTATACTTTTCCAACGCCAGCCTGTACATGGACAAATTTACTAACTGGAGAGACACAGTTGGATGTTCTATGGCTCCCAATCCACCCAAACCCGAAGAATTGCCTGAAGTGTTTAGGTAATGAACTAACACAGTTTTTAGATTTTTCAGTGGTTTAACGGTTGCCCTTTTTCTTTCTATTCTTAGTTCAGTATCTAGGTGCATTCTTTGGATGGAGAACTAGTTTTCAAGTGACTGAAAAATTCATGTCTGATACATTTTCCATGTACTTGCAGAGACATAATTACTGAATATTCCAAGGAAGCAATGGCACTGGGTTATACAATTTTTGAGTTGTTGTCTGAAGTTCTTGGCCTTAATTCATCTTGTCTCAAAGACTTGAATTGTGCAGAAGGACTTTTCATTCAGGGCCATTACTATCCACCTTGTCCTCAACCTGAATTAACTTTGGGAACCTCCAAGCACACTGATATGGCCTTCATTACAATACTTCTACAAGACCAACTGGGTGGTCTTCAGATTCTTCATGACAATCAATGGTTAAATGTTCCTCCTGTGGATCGAGGTCTTGTTGTAAACGTAGGAGATGTTCTACAAGTAAGTATCGATCGTTGACTTATAATGATTAACATGGGAAAACCATGTTTTATTTTCTAGTTATACATGTGATTTAGAATGCAATGAACCTGTTAATTACACAGTCTGTGAGGAGAATATGTGTTAATTTTCTAGCTTTGGTTTCAGCTTATAACAAATGACAAGTTTTCGAGTGTTTATCACCGGGTCTTGGCAAACCGTGGAGGACCAAGAGTTTCAGTGGCTACCTTCTTTTCAAATTCACACGATCCAGAAAAGGGTATAACGAAGGTTTATGGTCCAATTAAAGAGTTATTGTCAGAGGAAAATCCACCGATCTATAGGAACAGTTCCATAGGAGAGATCATGGCTCACCATTTTGCTAAGGGGCTTGATGGGAACCATGCTTTGAACCCTTTTAGGTTGTGAAGTGAACAGATTTCGACCAAGAAAAGAAAATAAGTTTGATGAAATTCAAGTACTCCAGATTCTGATGGAGATGGTTGTATAATTTGTTATTTGTATTTGCTTTCGGTGTCTTAATTTTCCATTACAGTTACATATCTGTAAAAGTTCTGTTGCATATAGAATAAGATAAATTATGTTAGCAGTTCAGATTTAATACCTTTTTATCTGTTTACTTTTGTTTAATTCATGGTTTACATTCAAAATATAACCCCTCCCTTCACATGTTAATAAAATAAGAAAGCTAGGAGAAGAATAGCTTAAAAAGGTTTTAAGGATATGAATAATTTTATGGTGTTTGTAATATATATATATATATATATATATATATATATATTAAAAATTAGTTACCTAATAAATTATAGAGATTTGGTTGAGTTTTTGAAATTTATTTAATTATATTTGATTCTCACTATTATTAAGTTGATTCTTTCAATTTATCCTTTAAAATATTTTTAGATTTATTTTTTCTATTATTGAAGTTACTTTCTAATATAGCAATTAATCAAATATAACATATATTCTTATTAGAGATAAGATAAAGTGTAAGGTCCACTTTTTTTCTTATGCTTTTAATGTTTAAGGGTCATCATTTAACTGTTGGGCCTAAGGCCAGCCCATAGGGTACCTAAGACTCCTTACAGCTAGGAGTGACAAAATGGGTTGGACCCAACAGGCCAGTCTGTTAGTCCGTGTTAAAAGGGACAGGTTGGGTTGAACATTTCAACCCGTCAGTCCGTTTTGGTCCGTCATGTCCAGTCCGTCAACTTGACAGGTCAAAGTACAGGCCAACCCGTCCCAGTCCGTTGGCCCGTTTTAAAAAAATAAAATAAAAGTAATTAAAAAAATTAATTTTTTATATTATATTTTTTAAATATGTAAATATATAATAGTATTATAATTTAAATCATTAACACCTACAAATTAAGTTTCAATTATTAGTTATAATTAAGAAATTTAATATGTAAAGTTAATAATTATTTTAATTTATTTAATTAAAAATATTAAGGTTAAATCATTCCAAAAGTCTCCATTTTTGTAGCGAAATCTCAAGTAGGTCCCCCATTTTCATTTGACTCAATTGAGTCCCTATTTTTGAAAATTCATTGCAATCAGTTCCTTTTCGTTAGTTGTATAGTAACGGCGTTAATTATGTGCCATGTGTCAGCACGTGTTTTTTTTATTTTTTTTTAATTTGTTTTAATTTGTTTTTTAATTTTTAATTATTTTTATAATTTTAAAAAAAAATTGCCACGTGTCAATATGACATTGTGCCACATGGCAGAGACAATGTGATGTGGCAATAACAGTGCCACGTGTCACTATTGGATGTGAAAAGTATCAATGTAGTCCCTGTATTTGTTATTTTGTCTCAATCTGGTCCCAATTTTTTTAAAACTAAATCAATTTCATCTCTATATCAAATTTAATTTTTATATAAATTTTACAATGGTATTTTTATTATAATTGATATTTTTAACAAAATAAAGTTTATTTCAATATATATTTTGCATTGAACTTTATTTAAATATTGTTTCAAATATTTATATATCAATAATTTATAGACAAATGTTAGAATTTATATTTAAAATTTTATATTTGAATTTATAAAGTTTTTATTTTTAAAGCAACTTTAACATTTATCTATAAATTATAGATATATTAATATTTTAAAAAAATTAAATAAATATTAGTGCAAAATATACATTTAATTAAACTCAATTTTGTTAAAAATATCAACAATAATCAAAATATCATTGTAAAATTTATATAAAAATAAATTTGATACATGGATGAAATTGATTCAATTTTACAAAATTTGGGACCAAATTGAGACAAAATAACAAATATAGGGACTACATTGAGACTTTTCACATCCAACAATGACACGTGGCACTGTCACTGCCACAGCACATTGTCTCTGCCACGTGACACAATGTCAGATTGACACGTGGAAATTTTAATTTTTTTAAAAAAATTATAAAAAAAAATTATAAAAAAAAAATTATAAAAAAAATCAAAAAGACCACGTGCTAGCAAATAAGATTGCAATGAATTTTAAAAAGTAGGAACTCAATTGAGACATATGAAAATGGGGGGACCTACTTGAGATTTTGCTACAAAAATGGGGACCTCTGGAATGATTTAACTAAATATTAACTAATCAATTAAAAATTTTAAAAATATTATATTTGATTAAATATGCCTTTAACAATAATTTATATGTAAATATAAACAAATTTTAAAAATTAAAAAATTAAAAAAAAATTAAAAAAGTTTTAAAAAAATTAAAAAAAAAGAAAAAAAAAAGTGGACGGGCCAGCCCGGCCCGTTAGCCCGTACAATATAGAACGGGTTGTGATTGTTGGCCCGTTTCTATTTGACGGGCCAGCCCAAACTGGCCTGTTTTTTATGGGCCACAGATATACCGGGCCAAAACGGGCGGGCTGGCCCTCTTTGCCACCCCTACTTACACCCACTTGTTCCTTTCATTCTGTTCACTTTGCAAAAACAGCTCTTTCCCTCACACTCTTTTTTTTCTCCAATAGAGCTCTGCTAGGGTTTGGGCCCGTTCTTCGTCAAGTTAGTTAAACTCCATTTTTATTCCACGTAAGTTGGTCCTCAACCCATACCTTCTCTTCTCTAGCTTTATTTTCGTGATTCCAATTAGGGTACATCATGGTAACCTCGTTTTCAATCTGTGTCAGTATTGCCAGGTCACAAATCTGCTCCTAGAGCTGTAGTGCACATCTGTTGGGTGCATGTATCTTTTACTAGCATCTATCCAGGTAAGGGAAGCTAGGTTTTTCATGCTTTTATAAATAAAGTGCATGGTTGGTTTTGTTTGATGCTCTATATGGTTTTGATGTGCTTCTGATGGTGTGAAAATAATCTGCGTACTGTTTTGGATGGATTTTTGGCTTTGCACGCGTGCGAGCAAGGGGTTCTGCTGAACACGCCCAGGCGAGCTGTTGGTCGCTCAAAACGAAAAGCTCTCGCTTGAGCGAGAACAACTGCAACCCATCCCCCTCTCTGTTTCGAGGACTCGCCTAGGCGAAGGCCACTCGCTTGAGCGAGAGTAATCTCGCCTAAGCGAGATGGGCTAGCTTGAGCGAGACCTCGACGTGCCCTCTGTTGCAGTCTCGCCCAAGCAAGAGTTGGTATCTTGACCGTGGGGTTCCTCTCGCCTAAGCGAGAGCTCCTTAACCTAAGCGAGATTGATAGAGTTTGTTGGATAAGTGCACGTTTCTAATGATCAGTTGGTTTATTGCTTTAAAAAGTTTATGTATGGTGCCTTGTATGTTCTATGTGACATAATGGGACTGAAATTGATGAGCTTAGTATGAATAAGTGCATGAATCATGATTGGTTCATTGGTTGGATATTGACATGAGATTGTGATGCTTGATAAATCTATGGTTGGTTGGTGAGACATGGCTATGGTATGAGATTGACGTAATTTCATGAAACTTTTGGTGACATTTCATGGTGGTGTTGGATGTGATAGACATAATTCCATGAACCTCTTGGTGAGATCTCATGGTGGTGCCGTATGGGATGGACGTAATTCCATGAACCTCTTGGTAAGGTTTCATGGTGGTGTCGTAGTGTATATAATTAGGTAAGGATTCAAGTAGGGATTGCATATTGAAACTCTAAAGAGTCAGTTAGTCTCACGTAGAGCGGACTGACTCAAGTGGTGAGAGTAACAGGAGACCCTATTCTTTGGAAGGATAATGGCCTTAGATGTTTGTTTGAAGACTAACCTTGTGCGTGGTAGGGTGAAACACATTGGCAATGACTTTGTAGAGCAGTAGAGGCCACCACAAGTGCAAGCATCCAATGAATCTGACCGATTATATGTATTCGGATAAATTGAGTCTTAGAGTCTTGTTGTTTGCTATCACATGTTTGGTTGATTGATGTGTTCTTGACTTTTAAATTACATGCTTAATTGTATGATAAAAACCTTTTTACTCTAGCTTACCCTTTCTGTTTGTGTCTGTCTTCTTGTGTAGTTTTCCTTTTTGCAATGATCACCAACTCTTTGGTGTGAGCAGATATTGAAACCCCTTGTAATCGTAGTGAGCAGATATTTGAGTTGTTGGAGAAAATTTGGCTCGTCTAGCGAAGTTCAAGTCAGAGAGCATCAATTTTTAGGTCTTGCTAGGAGAGAATGAAGTTGCTCGACGAGAATGCCGACCCTAATACGCGATGATCATTATTTAATCATGTTTCTACGAAAGTTGAAATTCATCATTTTGCACGAATAGAAACACCTTGGGTGCTTCAAAGAGGTTCTTGGAGGCTATTAGGGGGGTTGGGAAACCATCCATTCTCGATCTTGGGTGTCCTTCTTCATACATGAGATTTTGCCCCTTTTGGGTTGGAGAGGATAATGAGCTACGAAATTGGTGGCAGAGATGCGAATTGGTGGCACAATTAGAACATGAAGCAGTTGTCAAGAACCTTGAGAGAGGAATTACTTCTACTTTATGGTTCAAATTTCTTCCTTATTCTTCAACTTTGTAAAACCATAGGTTTTCCATCCTGGAGAGCAATTTCTATTTGTTGAGATTAAATGTAAAACACTGAATTTTTGTATAAAATTGTGTTGTTAATATATATATATATATATATATATATATATATTTGGTCTTCAAATTCAAGTTAGTATTTGATTTCCATGCTTAATACTTAATGTGGATTGTTCCCATGCTTGATTTGTGATTCGTGAGGTGTTGGGAGATATCTTTAGAATCTAGACATGAAATTGAATACCTAATGGATACTTGCATCTAGGAATAGAACTTGGTTCATTAGTAATCTTAGACTATTAAAATTAATGCATGATTTTACTTGTTGAGGATTCAAGGGATTGAAATTTGATGAGTTATCATAGGCTCAAAGGTCCTAAGAATAAAATTTGAGTATTCTTATGAGTTGATTTTAACATTGTTGGAAGGGGGAGCTTTTCACCCATGAATGAAGAACAATTTTGATGATGTCTACTGATCTGGGATAAAACATAGCTTGGTCTAGTTAGGATATGCATTAGGCAAATAGTTTCTCTTTATCAATTGTATTTCAGGCCTGCTGTAGTTTCTGAACTAATGGATTAGCTGTGAAGTCTGGCACAAAGTGAGTGAAAATGTACTCACGATAATCGATTAGGTAATTTGCTAATCAAATTAGTGACAGCAAAAACCTTTGTATAAAAGCTGTTTTTGGAATCTGTTTTGGCTGGGGAGAAATTAGAAAGATCACGCAGTTTTCATCTGAGACAGAGCCATCTGAGAGTCACAGAGTTTCTGAATATTCTGGAAGATCACTCAAGTGTAGATCCAAGAAGATTGAGAGTTGATACTACTATGAAGGGTCTTGCTTGAATCAAGGAGCATCTAGTCAAATCTGCACAGTATAGGTGTATTCGTTTCTTGTTCTGTATTTCTGATTACAGTTGCTTCAGTGTTTGAAGTGTAGGCCTAGGGGCAATTGTGTGGATGCATTGCTCCTAGGGAAAGTTCTTGATTGGTGAATCAAGTTCTTGGGTTTTGGGGGTTAGAATTACATAGGTGTGCTTGTAATTCTTGGAACATTTCTGTTTAGTGGAATCCTCCTAAGTGTGTTGCTTAGGAGAAGACTGGATGTAGATTCGCCTTGAATCGAACCAGTATAAATTGTGTGTCTTGATTCCTTCTTCTCTCCCTTAATCTTTCTTGATTGATTTAAATAGTCCATTAACCCAGAACTGTGTAATTGATTAATTGAGCTTTAAAACCTAAAGATCTTTCCAAGATTCATCTTAAACCAGATAAAAGCCTATTAATCAATTCAGGTCCCTTTGTGGTTAAGATAATTAGACAGATCTATTTTTAACAAACATGAATAAGAATTGAGATAATTTATAATGCATGAGAACGAAGTGGTTGAAATCAAATATTAACAAATTGTAAATACAACATATTAATTTCTTGTTGTGCAATAATTATTTGATAAACATACAAAAAATAATTTTCATTGTGTTTTTAGAAACTTTGTGGTATACCCCCGAGTTATCGAATGTGAGAGTTGCCATATGTTGAACAACTCTCTTAAGAGATAACGATATGTAGCACTCGTTATGGGCAGTCGGTACTCTTACCGTTTTTTACTAACATTAATACTTGTTAAAGGTGAGGAGGAGAAGAAAGATTCCAAAAGAAGAGCGACGAAAACGAGAAATTGAGATCGATAATACTTTTAGAATTAAATTTTTTTAGTACAAACTTTTAACATATTACGAATATCTTTTTTAAGGTACATTTTTGAAAAACATGTGTTTCAACAAATTAATTTCAAAGGATTTTTAGGATTATAAAACAGAATATACAAAAATACACTTTTTTTACGAGTTAAAATTACTAAAATCTATATAAATTGTTTTTACTGAATAACTTATGTATATATTAATTTTAATTTATTAGAAAACTTATTTTTTTAGATTCTTTTAAGAAAAAATTATTTGAAGATATCTTGTATCAAGATAAAGTGTGTCCAACATCATTATTATCTTATTTGACATTAAATATTGTTAGCTTATTACGCATGCCAAAAAACAATCACGTTTTTATTCTGTCTTTGAAAACTTTGGTTCATCGTTATTTCTATTAGTCTGTCCTTTTCACCAAACTTTGTTATTTGTAGAATGATACTTCTCTGTCTTCTTATTTATTTAGTAAAAATGGCTTCATACATTAAGAACTTCAAATTTATTTAAGGGGAAACCTATATAATTTCTTAAGAAGTTTATTTTGCATGGATTTTTCTGTAAAATTTTTCTTGCCATTAAATAATTATAAAAAATTATGATTTTTAAGAAAATAACTAGGAAAGACAACAAATTTATCATTCTTGATATTTTGCAATTTGATGACCGTGTTTAGAAAATAAAAAAAAAGAGGAATATATATATATATATGAAATAATGAGCCAATTTAGACAAATGAGCTGTTAATATTATAATATATATATATATATATATATATATATATATATATATATATATTAGTCATAGATTATATGAGTTAGATATAATTTTTTTTTAATATTATTCAGTTTATATTTTAAATTATTTAGAATATGTTCATAACTTGTAGGTTATTATTCAGTTTTTGGTATCATTTATGTTATAAAAGCTTATTCCCTCGTTATCTATATATCATCAATGAAAAATATTAATGTTTATATTTCTGTTTCTCACTAGTGTAGGAGATACTTTCTATATAGATTAAAATTAGGGACAATCATATTATAAATTTTATTTTTTTATTTTTTGACATGTTTTAATGTGGTGGTTGATTAATGTATCACTATCTTTTTTTTCTGAAAAAATTAATAATTTACACTAAATCATGTAGTAAAAAATAGAATAAAAAAAATAAAAGTCAAACTATAATTTTTCTAAAATTAGTTTCTTTTGGAACGAGTATAGTTACAAGCTATATAGAAAATAATGGCATAAAAAAACACATAAGCTGGAATGGAAAATTTTCGAATCATTATCATACGTACAAGTCTAGCATATCCACCATGTTAGTTCCCACAACTCCCAAGAGAGGAGGAGTAGGGAAGTAACAATACTTTTAGAATTAAAATTTTTTTCTTGTTAAAACTTTAACATATTATAAATCTCTTTTTCAAGTACATATTTCATAGAATTATAAAATATAGAATATAGAAAATACACTTTTTTTACGAGTTAAAATTAGTTTATGCATAAATTAAAAACTAAAATTTATATAAATTGTTTGAAGTGAATAACTCATGCATATATATTAATTTTAATTTATTAGAAGACTTACTTTTTTATATTCTCTTAAGAAAAGTTTATTTAAAGATATCTTGTATCAAGATAACAGTGTGTCCAACATCATTATTATCTCATTCGACATTAAATATTTTTAGCTTATTACACCTGCCACAAAAACAATCACGTTTTTATTCTGTCCATTTCACCAAACTTTGTTACTTGTAGAATGATACTTCTTTGTGTTCTTATTTAATTAGTATATTGTAAATTTTATAACAAATTATTATTTTTGTTAAAATAAATTTCGGTTACAATATATTTCTCATTTATATTTTGAATATTTGATAACTTTTTTAAATGGAATATTAGTAAATTATAAAAATTTTAGTTAAATTTAAAAATAATATTTATTTATATATTTTTTTCCTTAATATTGTTATGTTGTCTATCTTAATTTCTCTCTATAATATTAAAAAAAGTAATATCTCTACAAATTCAATTAAATTAATTATTATTGTTGGTACGAGTGATTATAAGGTGTCTTATATTTTATTTAAGACAAAAGAAATAAATAATTAATTAACCATTCTTTGAACAGATTTTTTTTTTTAAAAAAAGTTTTATATTAGTGAAGATTAGTTGATATTCATTTGTAAATAATTTCTTTATTTCTTTAAATTATTATTTTTAACTTGTGTCTAAAGTTTATGAAAAGCTGACTTTTTTGTTTTTTTATCTTCCCCGGTTTACATGTGATAATGATGAAGTTTGTTCAAACTACTATGTATGATTCTTTCCCCTTGTTGACTACCATAATCTCTTCCTTTTCTCAGTTCTGCAACTTGTGTTTGAGGTAGTCAACGCTGTTCTTGTAGTTGTTCTATCTGGATATGGTGATCGAAAACTCAAACCAGTTTGAGAAAATAGATGATTCTGCATATGATAGAAAAGCTGAACTGAAAGAGTTTGATGATTCAAAAGCTGGAGTTCAAGGGCTTGTAGAGTGTGGAGTTACAAAGATCCCTCGCATGTTCCATTCTGTGAACTTGGATTTTGAAACTTCAGCCACTGATTCCAACTTGAGAGTTCCCATCGTAGATCTCAAAGACAGAAACTCAACTCTTCATGCAGAAGTGATTCAGAAAATTCGAAGTGCATGCCATGAGTGGGGGTTTTTCCAGGTGATTAACCATGGAATTCCTATCAGTGTTTTGGATGAGATGATTGATGGAATTCGTAGATTTCATGAACAAGACACTGAGATAAGAAAAGGGTTCTATTCTAGGGATGTGAAGAAAAAAGTTTTGTATTATTCCAACCTTAGCTTGTACAGTGATCAATCTACTAATTGGAGAGATACTTTTGTTTTTGCTGCTGCTCCTGTTGCACCTAAACCCGAAGAACTACCATCTGTATGCAGGTGAGAATTTCATTTTGATAAACCTTTAAGATGTTTATTAAATAACTATACGATAATTTATCATCGGATGAGTTAGAGATCTCATACCGTCTAAAAGTAAGATAGATTTTTATTATATAATTGAGTATAAATTTTATCTTACAGCTATTTATAAGGTTGAGATAAATTTAAAATTTATTTCTTAAAATAGTATTGGATTCACCGTGACATCTGATATTTGGTCATTACGGACTATTATTAATATTTAATCTCACATTTAAAATGTATATGTTTTGATACGAGGAAAAGATATTAGAAACCTTATGTTAGACTAAGATAATCAGATTTTGGTATATAAATAGATACAAAACTCACTTTACATGTCGGTATTATCGTTTTGACATAACATTTCCCAGTCAGTTGCACACTTGTTGGTACATTTCAGTGTTAATTAATCTTTTGCAATACGAGTTTATTTGAATTATTTATCGTTGATGAGTGAACTACTCTTTGGCAGGGATATTTTGATTGAATATTCAAAGAAAATAAGGGATTTGGGTTTTACAATCTTTGAATTATTGTCGGAGGCTTTGGGACTTGATGCTTCTTACCTTAAAGAGTTGAATTGTGGTGAAGGGCTCTTTATCTTAGGTCACTACTATCCAGCATGTCCTCAACCTGAATTAACTATGGGCACTTCCAAACACACAGACAGTAACTTCATGACTTTACTTCTACAAGACCAACTTGGTGGTCTTCAAGTTCTTCATCAGAATCAATGGATCAATGTTCCTCCTGTGCATGGAGCTCTGGTTGTAAACATGGGAGATCTTCTACAGGTATAATAATTCTACATTATTACTGTTAAATTTTAGAAACTCGAATGCATTTGATAGTTTTTTTTCTAAGAAATATGCAGATACTATTGGAAACCATAAAAAAGAATATTAAGCATAAGGTTTTCTGATTTTGGTGAGTTTTACTGACACCAGCAAACGGGTCAAATACGGCATCATAGAAAATTGGGGTAGCACCTATGAAAGATATTTGTGACACTAATAATTTATCAATGAAAAAAGGATCAAAGAATTATTTAGAATGATTTAAATATATGCAGATGTAGTGACTGATAAAGATAATGCTTCAAAGTATCTTAGAATGGTCTAAGATATGATAGTATATTTCTTCATCTATGACTTTCAATGCTTCAAAGTATCTTATATATTCCACCACCCTTTCTTGACTTCTTCAGTTCATTATGATTTATCTTAGCAAGACTAATGTGACAAATAATATTTTTAAACAAGTAGTTGAGTCTTGTTTTGCTTTCCTTTTGTACTGTTTATATATTATTCAATCATGTCTTGAACTAATACTTATTTAATTAAATGTTAATCTTTGTAACTTTTTTGTCATATCTGTTTCCCTGTAAAGCATGATGATAGATTTTATGAGTTTGTTTGATACTGGTGCAGCTAATTACAAATGAGAGGTTTGTGAGTGTGTATCACCGGGTGTTATCAAAGAAGACAGGTCCAAGAATTTCTGTGGCAAGCTTCTTTGTGAATTCATCTGACCCATCAAAGGTGTATGGTCCAATTAAGGAACTGGTTTCAGAAGAAAACCCAGCTATCTACAGAGACACTGCCATAAAAGATTACTTGGCACATTATTATGCAAAGGGCCTTGATGGAAACTCTTCCTTGGACCCCTTCAGGTTCTGAATTAAACTTGGGAGTTCACTCTTATTTCTCATCAATCTTCTTGTAATCGTTTTGGTGTATTAACTAAATCCTTTTGGAATATATGATTTACTACATGTACTAGTATTGTTTTTGTTTTTATGCTTTTTAACTATGAGAAGAAAGACATCCAATAACAATTCTCTACCTCCACCTCCATTTTTCTTTTAGGAGAAATTTATCTTTGGTGATCAACAAAAGTGGGTTGAAACTATCTTGTGAAGTAATTGAAAATGGATTTACAAAATTTTCTAAATTGTGTTTTTTATCGTATAGAAGAATTTGACAAATAAGATAGAAAAAAATTAAATTCTTCTTTTATGAGCAAAAAATCTATGTAACATGTTTAAAGTCATTATTAAAATTACAAACCATTTAGTACCATATATACTAAAGTTTTATGCATACCCTCAAATATCATAATAAATTATATCAAAATATCAACAATCTTTATATTTATTACTAGAAATATTTATTGCTAGAAATATATGTGGCACAATGCTACTTTGTAATTTTATATATATCACGTTTAAATGATTCAATGAAAAGGAAAATAAGAGAGGGAGCATAGACTTTAGAACAAAAAAATGATAGATATATCATAGACCAACAATAGAGAAGTCAAAAGAAAACTAAAGTAGTGCAAGACTAAAGACAAAACGTACCCATTTGTCTATTAATACTAATCTTAATTTGGAAGTTGTTAAAGTAATACAATCATCCGTGATCCGTAATAAAACTAATCATCTTTACAGTAGTACGATCTTGAAAAACACAATAAATGAAAGACAAAGTTATAGAATAATTTGGGTCATGGACAAGTTTTTCAACGAAAATAATATTATTAAAAATTTGGGGAAAAAAGACGGGTAACAAAGGAGAAGCATTATCACATCCAGGGGAATTTCTTCCTACACCCAAATATTTTTTAAAATTTTCAATTATATCCCCGTTGAAATTAATAGGATTCTTTTTTATTGTTTTAGTTGTAGTTCTGGATTTTATTATTCGTAAATATTCAAATTACATAATTTTTAATACAAATTTACATTTCGAATTATAGAATTCGTAATGCAAATTTAAAAGATAATCTGGAATACATTTCACATTGTTGGAAGTCCTATTTTAATTAGGGACAAGACCAATTTAGAGTATATATGTAAGTGCAAACCTCACCTTACAAATTGATTTTGTAAGATTAAGTTAGGTTTAAAGTCCACTTCTTAACATGGTATCAGAGCCATGAGTCTGAGCATATCTTGTATCAGAGACATGAATTTGAGTCTATCCTAACAAAATTTGTTATTTGTTAAGTCTATTGTTTCACTCACTATCGGGATGCTATCGAACCACTCATTTTGACATAGGGGAACCATAGCTTCCCCAACTTTTTTTTTCTAATTTTATATATATTTTAAAAAAAAATATTTTTATATTATTTATATTAATTTATTTAAAAAAAAATTAAAATTTAAAAATAACATTATTTTCTCTTTTGTAATTTTTTTTTTACTTTTTTATTTGTTTTCTCTCTTTTTCATCCCTCCATCTCTTATTCTTCTCTTTTTTTTATTTCAGTTTTCACCATCAATTTCTTATTATTTTTCAAAATCAAATTGTACCACAACAAAATTTATGAGTTAAAGAACATTTAAGACTGAATAATTTCTCCTTTTGAGTAAGTTCATTTTTTACAACTTTTTTTCTAAAGTATTATGTTTTTCTCTTGTAAATGGTTTTTTTTATGCTCTAGACATATCATCTATAAAATCATGCTCTAAATGTTGATAAAACTCTTCTTTTGTGTTGATAGAGCTATTTTAGGATTTGATATTGGATAAGGGAAGAAAAATATTAAGAATCTACTTTAAGATAAGGGAAGCTAATCATTCAGAAGTAATTAATTTTCTTAAAATATTGAGTCTTGATTTTAAGATTTAATTTGGGGTATTCATAATTTTATCTTTTCTTAAATAGGTGAGAAGTGTCAAATTTATATTAGAAAAATTATGATAAAAAGTAAAAGAATTGATTTTTTTTTTAAAGAGAAAGACTTGTGATGAAGATGAAAAAAATGTATTTATGTCGTCTAAACTTGAGAAACTTCATGAGAATCTAAAAATTGAAGAAAATAAATAAATAAAAAATTCTCCAAAGTTCCTAAAGTTACATATAATGAATTTGAAAATGCTTTAGAACGTGATTCGAGAAAGCTTCTTCAAATTTGGCAATACCTACTAAATCAAATTGATGAGACATGAATGACTTATCTAAAATGGGGTCCATATCAAATGCATCTAGAGAATTATTCGTTGTCTGGTAAAGATGATCATCCAAGAAGATTTCAATATGCATGGTTTAACTTATTTTCTTTATGTTTAGAGTACTCGTCATTAAAAGATGTTGCATATTGTTTATCGTACTATCTTTCTAATAAAGAACCAAACGGACGGTCGAAATCAGATGGAACACTTTGACTAAAAGTAACTTTGGCCTTTTTTTAATATATTATTGTTGATGATAAACTTTATCTTACGCTTTCATATATATTATTGTCATATTTTATGTTATTATGTGTGGTTATTTTGAATAGAAAAAATAGTGCGAGGAAATGAAAACTTTTTTTATTAAAAAAAATATATTTATTAAAAATATAATTTGACTCCCCTCAAATTTTTGTTCAAATTCCACCACTGACTTGAAGATATATATCTCAACATGTGAAGGTGGTGTTGTTAGAAGTCTCACATTAACTAGAAACCGAGCCAACCTATAATATATAAGTATGTCCAAACATTATTTTATAAGTTAGTTTTATAGGGTTTAAACTTAAAGTACAATTCTTAATACTTGGTACTCTGAAAGAAAGATACGAAGCTCCCCATGGTGTAAGTATTCTTGATCGTGGTTTGGTTGTTGATGTCTATGTCTTAAAATTTAATTGGAACAGGCTGACTGCGGTGAGGAAAAGGGTGGACAGCGGTGGACTGGTGCAGAGTGAGCAGCGTTGAAGCCACCCTAGGTGCACAGAGGCAAATCAGTGTGTGTTTGCAATCCTATCTTAATTAATCAAGTGGTGGATCAAAGAAGAAAGACATAATTAATCAACCCCCCACCCACTAATTGATAGATAAAAGAGAAGAAAGGGATAATTAATTATTTGATGCTGCCACTCTTTGATTCCAACACCCAAGGAATGGGTTCATTTTTTGTTCAATAAAGCAAACCATACTACAGGGCCATGCCAAAAAGTTCATTTTACCTTTAAAAACTTATTCTGAATCGTATAATTTGAAATACATTTTTTATATTTTATGCTCTGAATTATACAATTTGAAATATATTTAAATTTTCATCGAAGATGGTATTATTTAAAATACGAAATTTATATTCCGGATTAATTCAAAATAAGAAAATAAAAATGTATTTTATATTGTATAATTCATAATATAAAAAGTTATATTCTGGATTGTATAATCCAAAATATATATTTTTATTTTGCATAAAAGATTGCACAATTTGAAATATAATTTTATATTTTTAAATTATATACTCTGAAATAAATTTGGATCAGGTAATTAGGGATTCAAAATAAGAAGAGGATAAAATTAAAATTTTAAAATGTATGGAGGTACAGGAAAAAATACCCCACGTATAGTTATTGAAATATGAATCTCATTAAAAACAATAGTATAATTATAAAATAAAAAAAAAAGAAACATGTGAGATATTAAAGAGATGACTGAGGGATCATATTGTACTTAAGTTTAGAATTCAAAAATCCTTACATAAAGTTTCAAAAACTAAAAAATAAATTGGAGTTCTTATTTGTCGTGGTTAGAGATGAAGTATCAAAATATGACCTGCCAGTGGACTTCATAAACATTCAATTTTATCACATAATGGAAACATTTATTCTTCAATCGAAGAGGATGAAGAGTCTTGAAATAATAGAAATTTCTTAGCTGCCCTTCTCAGTAAAACATGACAATAAGATAAAAAGCTCAAACAACGAATGTGACAATGGCATCAACAGCACCACTAGCGACAACTTGAGCTAAAGCGATTAAAGTGACAATAGTGGTGTGGCTCTAACAAAAATGAAAGGGATTAAAGTAGTTTGGATTCTATACTCATTTTTTTTATTATTCTTCCACTATGCATTCAAAATACATCGATGGTCACTACTTTTGAAGTTTTAAAATAGATTAAAATTATCTTTAAAGTACCAAAACAGTATGTTTTAATTGTTCGGTAGATGATAGTACAAATACTCAACAAAGAAACTTAATTCCGATTAGAAGCACCAGTGACATAACCACAAGTTAATTGCACTAAAAACAACCCTAATAATTAAAGAAAAATAAGTACATTCCATACAATCCTAAAAAAGCAACATCGGAAGTTCTAATAACAACTTGAAAAAATTAATTTGAAAAAACTAATATTCTTATTAATTTGAAATAGTACATCACCCGCACCCAATAAATAATAATTTTAGAGAAATTTCAATAATCTTTTCCGAATGTCTAGTAATATACTTAATATCGTACTAAAAACACAAATAATTCATGGAAAATTACTTTTGTTTAGCAAAAATAGTCACTTCCTTTAATTCAAAGGATTGATTTTGACCTTTTTCTGTTGCTATAAACACAGCGTTAATTCCGTGTACACAGCGCCTATAACTAAATTTTAAAACAGAATTCTATAAAAGCTTATCCTTTCTAGATTTTAAATTAAAATCACTGAGCAGATTCCTGAACGTTTTCGGCTAAATTTTGAAAACAACTTAATGCTTCACTTGATGTTCTATTGACGAGCAAGATAAGATTCAATTTGTTTCCTCAAATAACAGATTCTTGGAATTAAAGGCTAAAAGCAAATCAAGCAAATCAAGCCAACATAAGCAATTAAATTCAACAAGATTCCAAGCAAGAGAACACGTCCATTTTCTGCTACAAACTCGAGTTATCACACTGAAGGAAAGTTATCGATTTTTAGCGTATTTTCAACATAAAAAAGTGTTGTTCCTACCTTAGAAAACGCCATTAGCACCACCTCAATTATTTATCAAACAAAACTCACTGCACTTCCATATGAGCTATTGATGTTCTTTAATAAGAATCGAATAACCTTCTATTATGCAGATTATAGAGAATTACACTCTCATTTTGAAGGAGAACATCACCAAAAATACAGAGATCTCACTTGATCAAACCATAATAAATATGTGAACAAAACAATAAAACATCACCAAAATCTGTTGATAGGCTTAAGGATTATAACAGACCCCTGGGAGTATTCATTTCAAAGCCAAATACCGCTCCAGGATTCCCCTACTACGAAACTCTTGGGTTTTGTTGATGCGTCATTTTTACACCTTAGCTACCAAAAACACCCTTATTTATAATCTTCAATTCTGATCTTTAATTAAAGAAGCTTTCAAATTTTCTCCCAAATGCCTACAGAAAAAGGTGTGTTTGCAAAATTCTCTTTCTAATAGACACTTAAGTATTGGTTAAAATTTATTCAAAACTACGAGAGACCCATTAATTGAGAAGAACGAGACCCACAAAAATTTATGATCTCCAATACATTAGAATCAATAGTAAAAGCATTTATCCAAACACTAATAAATAAACAAGAAACTGTTATCAGAACATGCAGTGGAATAATTCTCATCTTCAGAACCACATACAAAACAATTTTCTTACAAAGAGCTTCACATTTACAAATTAAACATTGCTGATTCAAAGAACTGCGTTTGGCACACAACGAGTCATCACAAAAGGAGCAATAGCGACTCATGCAAGAAGACTGAGGAGCGAATACAATGTTATTACCAAAATACTATTATTCCAAACAAGACACCAGGTATTGTGATTAAGCCCCCAGCGTTAAACACCTTTTGAAAGAAGCAATAATTATTTGTTCATCATCTCAAATTACATTACTAAACACATCATACTCCACAACAAATAATTCGACATAAAATTTCAATACATTCCATGTCTACAACCAACACATCAAATCTCAAACCAGTCATTAAATTATTGCCTATTTTTTGCTTCCACCTGCATTATTGCCTCCTGCGTCCTGTGCTGCTTTCTTTGCCGCCTTCTCCTGCAGCGCCTTCGCATCTCTGTCCATGAAGAAATAAAAATTTCACGCAAAGATAAAGGTTAAGCACAATTTATTTAAAAAATCAAGAAAAACCGAAATATTAAAATTGCAGAGTGTTGTGATGAACATCATCCCAACCTTTCCCTGCGCTGTTCAGGGGTCAACCCATCAGCTTTCGTCTGCTTGCCTTTAGCACCGGTTCTTAACTGAGCCCTTTCACGATCACGGTCCCTCTGATTACCGCGTGCGCTTCAAAGTTAAGTGCAAACAATAAAAAAAATTCACAAACCAGGCTTCAAAAACCAAACCACAGATACCCATTTGAATAGTGGCAAAGAAAAAAAAATTAAAACTTAAATAAACACATAAAATTACGAAAAACTGTTCCTCCCCACGGATCCAAATCAACGAAACTATTAATCCCAGAAAAACATATAAGATCAATAACAAAAATGGTATGGGAGCGTGAAATGAGCTTCATTTTTCCCTCGGATTTCCTAGCTGAAAGTCAACCCCATCGTTAAATCAACGAGAATTCGAAAAAAAAAAAATAGCAGTAAATTTTGAACATAGCAAAGGATATGAGTCATTATCGCAGATCAATTCTTCGAGAACGAAACGAGCTCGGAGACGAGAGGAAACCCTAAATATCGAAATTGGGAAACAATAAATACAATTAGCGAATTAGAGAGGAAAACAACGGAGAGAAAGGCGAAAAAGCAAAAAAAAAAAAAAGAAATTTACCTGATCGAAAGAAAGCGGATAGATGCAGAGTCCGAAACTCTTAAAAAGAGAAGGAAGAATGAAAGAACATAGTGCGATGCGAGAGAATATAGGTGTACTAAAATATTTGTTCCAGCTGGAACATTCAGAGCCCAAAAATTGTTTATTTTATATTGGGTAACAACTATTTATATTAAAAAAATTAACATACATAAATTATATTATGTAATTAACTAATTTCATTATTAAATAATTTTTTAATATATAAATCATATCTTAATAGAAACTAGGATACACAATTATTGTCAGTTATCAATAATTATTTAATTATTTAATTCACTACAATGGGAATGTATTATATTTCTAAGATATATTGGTTTTAATATTTTATAATATATTAATGTATTACAAAGCAACGAGACTAAAACCAAACAGAAATATGTACCGGTTTTGATTTTGTTATTTCTTTTCCGTCATTCATTGATCGTTTAGAAAAGCATGACACATTAAGAAAAATGTTGAATTGAGAAATTGAGAAATAAAAGTAGAAATTATAATATTAAATACATTTAGTGATAATTTTAGAAAATGTATAGACTAAAAACAATATAAATGAATATTTTTGTGTTATTAAATTCCTTTTTTTAATTAAGTATGCTAACCATTTTTGTATCAAAATTAAATTAATGACATTAACAATTATTTTATAACAGTTTTAAAGTGTTATGAATGATTGAAAATAGTAACAATAGAAAGGACTTAATTAAGTTTTAAAAATATAAATTTAATTTATTTTTAATTAATTTTGTATTATCTTTTTCTGTCAAGTTATTATTTAAAATTTTTATATCTACAATAGATGTTTTTTAGTTGACTGAAATGATTGTTATTTTATCTGTAATTTCACTAGAGTATTTTCACTTGATAAAAAAAATGATATTTTGTAATTAATGTCTAATAATGTTATAGTTAACATAAAATATAATTGAGTGTTATTTCTTCAGGATTGTTCTATATCAACTACAAAACTTTATAACTTTTTTAACATGAATAAAAAGTAAAAGGTTAAATTATACTTTTAGTCTCCATTTTTGTAGCAAAATTTGAATTTGATCCTTCAATTTTTTTTATCTCACTCTGGTCCTTATTTTGGGAAATTTGATGTAATCAAGTCTTTTCCGTTACTGGTATAGTAACGATGTTAAATGGGGTGTCACGTGTCAGCTTCTGGATTTTTTGAATTTTTTGAATTTTTTATTTATTTTTTAAAATTTTTTAAAAAAATTAAAAATTTGTCACGTGTCAAGCTGACATCATGTCACGTGACAGTGACAGTGTCACATGTCACTATTATGGCAGGTGTCATTTTCTCATTCTCAAATTGGTCCCTATATTTTAATTTTGGCCTCAATTTAGTCCCAATTTTTGTAAAAATGATGCAATTTCATCCCCTCCAGATTGAGATAAGAAAGAATTGAGGAACCAAATTCAAATGGGACCAAAAGTATAATTTAACCAAAGTAAAATAATGATACAAGATAATAAATAGTAATGGCATTGACTCAATTAAAAGTATAATTTTTTTTAATACCTAATAAAAAAATTAATAAAGACTTGAAAATTAATTAAATTTAAAAAAATTTACTATTCTAATAATTTAATTTTAAAAAAAAAAACTGAAAAACAAAAGGCTTTGAACTCACCAATATCATCATTCTGGATTGGAGTGAACTTTAGTTTTAAGTTTTAAAACTTTTAAGTTTGAAGAGACAATTTAATGGAGTAATTTATTTATTTAAAGAATTTAAAATTTTTTGAAGTAAAATGACTTGTTTAGATGAAGAAATTCAAAAAAAATTAAAATTGAAGAATTTCAAGAAAGTATTTCAAATAACTAAAATAGTAGAATTTGAAATTAACAAGAAAATTAAAATTTCACTCCTTTTCACTCCACTTACAAATGTTAACTCGAGTTAACCCATGTTAAAGCTCAAGTCGAGTCAACTTGAGATGAAGGTTGAGCAAAATCAGCCCGAAACGAAGGTCTACCCAAGTTGGCATGGATTGATGGTCTAGTCGAATCGACCCGAGTCGAAGGTACAACCGAGTCACCCCGCTAAAGGTTGAGCCAAGTGGTTTGGACCGAAGGTTGACCAAGTCAGTCTGAGCCAAAGTCGAGCTAAGTTGGTTCAGGATGAAGTTGAGTCAAGTGGAGCCGAGCTGAAGGTCAAACCGATTCGAGTGGGGTCGAAGGTCGAGCAAAGTCGACCTAGGTCGAGCAAAGTCGACCTAGGTCGAGCAAAGTCGACCTAGGTCGAAGGTACAACCGAGTTGAAGGTCAAATCGATTCGAGTGGGGTCGAAGGTCGAACAAAGTCAGCCTAGGCTGAAGATCGAGTTGAGCTGACTCGTGCCAAAGGTCGAGTCGAGCTGACTCGTGCCAAAGGTCGAGTCGAGCTGACTCGTGCCAAAGGTCGAGCCGAGCTGACTCGTGCCAAAGGTCGAGCCGAGTTGGCCCGTGCCGAAGGTCGAGCAGGGTCAGTCCAATTTGATGGACGAGTATAGTCAGCTTGGGTTGAAGGTCGAGTCGAGATTGCCCGAGCCGAAGTTGAGCCGAGTCAACCTGGGTCGAAGTCGAGTCAGGTCTGACAACACAAGAGTCAAGTTGAGTCTGTTTGGGCCAAAGTCGAGCCAAGTCGGCTCAAATCGAAAGTCGAAACAACCCGAGTCGAAGACCGAATTGAGTCGACCCAAGTTGGCCAACCCGAGTTGATGGGCGAGTCGAATCAACATGGGCCGAAGGTTGAGCCGAGTCTGCCCGGACCAAAGATTGAGTTGGTTTGTCTGGGTCGAAGGTCGAGTCGAGTTGGCCCAGACCAAAGGTCGAGTTATGTCAGTCCAAATTGAATCTTTGTGAATCGATCTGAACCGAAAGTAAAGACGAGTCATCCTGATTCAAAGTTCGAGCTAACTCAACTCAGACTCAAGAATAAAGTTGAGTTTGCCTTGAAATAGAAATTAAATTGCTTTATTCAAATAAAAAAATTTAAATCTAAAATATTTTAATTACTTCATCCAAACAAACTATTTAATAAATAAAAAAAATTAATTATAAGTAATTCAAATACTATATATTTTATTTTTTAGAATTTTTAAAAGCTCTCGTTCAAACACATGGAAAGTGTTTAATGTTAAAATTTAGGGGTTCTTTTTAAAGTATTCAGCAAATAAATTATTTTGTTTTCAGCTCGTGATTAATTTTCAACGATGGAAACCCAGTAACAGAAAATTATTAATTTATTAAATTAGACAGAAACACGGTATATTTTAAATATATTTAAGTTTTATATCTAATACGAATCTAAACAAAAAAATTAAAAGACAACAAAAAGCTTGAAGATAAAAAACGAATCATCATGTTCAAGATAAAAAAACGCAAGACTAAGGAAGATTTCTCGAGAACACAGGTAAGAACACCAAAATATTGTTATCATTATAATCATTATTTAAAAAAGTCAAAGATATTTGAAATCTGATGAAGCTGTTTTTTTTTTCTCTCTTCACAAATTCTGGTATAGGACGACCACATATCTAAGACATTATTTAGATTAAAAGATATTATTTGATGTTATATAAAAGAGATTATTTGATGTTATATTATCTTTATTTTAAGGATTTTGTTTCTTCTTTAACATGGCATGAAAGTTTTATTAAATAAAGATTCCTACTATGAAAAATAGTCATTAAACCAATGAAATGGATCACTTTTTTAAATAAAAAAATAGTTTACAAAACTTTCGATTGAGAGAGTATTATCAAATTTGATGAGAAAACTATAAATATGATTTGATAGTGAATAAATATTGAGATGTTTCGTAGACATAAGGAGGAGGAATTGAACTATGTGATAATTTGACGTTCTTATATTGATTCTATTTTATGTTGTTCTTTGAGACATAGATGGATTTGTTTTCAACGTTCTAATCACGTTTTATTTACTAATTTGATTATTTTGTGATCATTTATTTTTAAGTCAAAAATCAATATATTATCAAATCTATATTTTCAAACTTGTAATAGAGAAAAAAAGAAGGATAAAAGAATATTTTCTTCCAATTTGAAAAGAAACTAGAACGTTTATATATACGGCTTCCTTTCTTATTGTTTATTTGCTATATAACAACAATACCATAACCACAACAAAATGGTATATGTGACCGTTTAGACCATTATAACAATAACAACACCATAACCACAAAGGTATGAGTAGGTCATCATATACTTAAGGAAAAATATACCATATGAAAGAGACTTGCCCTTAAGAGGAGATTGTTGAAAATAATCCAAGTGTGAATCAAAGTCTCACATTGGATAAAAATGACAAAGGTAAACACTATATAAGATGAAAGACCCATAAACTCATTATCTTAAGAGTCAAAAGTGGTGTCAAATGTCTTATGTAGGGTTAGACTAATGTCACACATATATATATAACTTATCCCTAATGACACCCCTCTGTAAAATATAAACCTATCACAAGTCATCCCAAATAGGAAATATGTACCAACAATAACACATTATAACATTAATATATGTTGATAAGTTTAGCGTATGAAAATAAATTTACAATAGTTATTGTTCTTATCGAGCTTCTTGGTATCTTGGTATATATGAGAATGCTTAAGTTAATAATACTTCATGGTCGAGCTCTTTTTATAGAGCTTGTGTGAGATGTCCATATGCCCATCATCTTAAGAGTAATGACAAATAATCACTCTAAAAAATGAGAGAACACAACGACTATATGACTTTTAGAGTTGTCAAAGTGGATCAGAACCTGTGGATCAACCCGATCCACCACAGGTTCAGAACAGGTTGGGTTAAATTTTTTTTACAAATTTTAGTACAGGTTAATTTTTGACCCGACCCACCAAGAACCCGACTCACCTAAATTGAACCTGTGGTGAGCCGGGTTGGGGGTGTTAGAAGGACGCTTGCCTTCCCGTAGTTTTTGCTTCGGTCGAGTTCGATGGGACTATGTTCGAGCTTAAGTAGCTTATAATGGGGTCATCCAACTAAGTGATGTTACACCTCTTTCGAAATGCCACGTGTAATTTATAATTGCCAAACTTCCAAAATGTAAAACTATGATACCACCACCTATTAAATAGGAAACTTCACAACATTTTTTTTTTCAAAAACCACTTGCCAAAAAGGGTATCCGAACAAAACTTTATTATTCAAAATAAAGCATTAATAAAATAAACCAAATCGGTTTAAGTCGTCAAAAGAAAATGTAATAAGAAAAACAACAATTTTGTGTGACATATATCTCCAATTATAAACCTCCAAACGAAGATCACACTGATCAAAACTGAAGAACAACATGTTACTGATCAACTATCAAAATTTTAGGTGATTAATCTAATGGTTAAGAAACTCAATTTTTCCAAAACTGCGCAAACTAGAAAAAACGCACTCATCCAAGGACCTCACTAGTTGCCTAGTGAACACACCCCTCATAGCCCAAAGACCATTTTTTCCTTGCAATTTATCACACACAACAACCCAGTCACTCGCTCAACGACTCCCAGTCGCCCAATGTAACATCCCTAAGGAATATTACTGATATTAAATAAATAAAATTTGAAATACAATAATTGTCGCATTTATTATAAACTATTTCCCAAAACACGGGAAATTTAAAACTTCAATATATAATAAGCCATAAAACCAGGAGTCCATAACTTCATAAAACTGAAATAAAATCCATGGCTCCCGCCAAGTTTACATGATATTCTCAAAGTTAAAATGATATACAAAACATCCCCTGCTAGCCCTCGCTCCGAGTCTAAGCATCTCCTGGCCCACCTGTCACATCATCTGCTCCCGGATAACAAGTTATCCGATTATCGCCACACACACAGAGAAAGGGTGAGCTATGCACAATATATATATATATATATATATATATATATATTTATATATATATATATATATATATATATATATATATAAATAAACATGAATATAAATGTTTCCCAACCCAAAATAATCATAACTAAATTCTCATACTTTTCAAATCATCCCACCATGACCTCATAGTCCTTCATGAGTCATATGCATGAACTAGATCTTGGGACTTCACTGTGCTCCCACGGAACTAACTCATTCGTGGTCCAACCCTATGAGCCTATCCCGCTCATAGTTCTGCCCTACAGACTCCTCGTCTGTAGTAAAACATCCAAGTCTCACACTTGGACCCTGACACGCACGCAATCACCATATTATGGACTCCTCGCCCAATAGTAGCCGACGGGAACATAACAGTTCCTTGCCCATCGTGCGCCCGACACATGCAATCACCATACTAAGGACTCCTTGCCCAATAGTAGCCGACGGGAACTCAACCAGTTCCATGCCCATCATGTGTCCAACCACCAAGCACATCCCAGACCCCTATTGGACTTAGTCCTTCAAGCCCAAATACCACGCCACATGCATAAACATCTTATACCTAATATAAAGTAGCCAAATCATACACACAAGCACACACAAACATGGAATTTCTCATAAACTTGCTTAAGCTAGGGACCCTCGCCCAAGCTAAGCCCTCAGGCTCGCTTAGGCTAACTCACCTCGCCTGAGCGAGCTTAAAAGAACAACATCAACACATCATCTCGCTTAGGCGAGATCCTCTCGCCTGGGCGAGTCACACCTTCGCCCAAAACAACACACAGACCTTGCCTAGACGAGGTTTCAACACAAACATCACAATTGATCCCGATATCTCGCTTAGGCGAGACCTCCTCACCTGAGCGAAACCTTAGTTCGCTCAAACCATCAAACCCCATCGCCTGGGCGGAAAATTGCGCTCAACATACCTGATATCGTCGCCATCTCGCTTAGGCGAGCCACTCTCGCCTAAGCGAGAGTATCACTCACTCAACATTAAAACAACTCGCCTAGACAAGGTACAAGACCTCTAAACCAGAAACATAGCTCTGCAATTCTCGCTTAGGCGAGATGGACTCGCTTGGGCGAGACTTGCAGGGTTTTGCCTCTGTACACGCACTCAATTCACCAAAACCAATACCAAAACACTTCTAAAACATGATCGATACAATGCAATGGCATATCAAATCCAGAAGCATGTTTTATACTCATTCAATCCATACAAAATACAAAGCCTACTTATCCACCTCCATTCATTACCAAAAACCCTCATTACCAACAATATCATGCTTTACAAAATTATTGGCACAACATCAATCAATTACACATCCAATTCCCAACATCATACACGAATTTCGTGCCAACCAGTAATATTTTGAACAGCACAGACCCAAAAACCATAAAACATGTGAAACAACTTAATCGCATAAGGACAACTCCCCTAACATTTATTGAGTGATTTTTCAGCACCTAATGGTTACCCTTCTGCTAGGTTTTCTTCACCCCTTCACATTCATACCACAACTAATAGCTAGCAAAAATAAAGCTTATTCTTTGCCCACCAAGGTTTGAACCCGTGACCTCCCACACATAAGGCCAAAACACAACCACTATGCCAATTCACATTTGGTGATACCCTTCAACCAAAAGCAGTTTACATCATCAATCCCATACTCATACATATTATTAAAATTAATAATAAAATAACAACACATAATTGACATACATAGGACTCGAACCCAAGTCCTCTCACACAATCAAAGTACTCTCAACCATTTGAGCTAGTACTTTTCCTCGTCACACCAACCAACAATTAATGTCATAAAGACTCTTTTTACTCACATTTACTAATTAATTAATTAATTTCACGGGTCTTACACCCAATGACCACTTTGGTTCACAAAACCACTTTTAGAATACGAAAAATAGTGTAAAAACATCACAATTTACTCATAAAGTACCTATTCAACATGCCAAACATCCAAAACATGCACAAAAATGAACTACCAACCATGCCATATCATTTCTATTAACCCGAAATCATATAGACATCACGAAAACTATGGTACCAACATCCTCATGCTCAAATATATAAATCTTGTATCAATTATTAAAACTACAGGAACAATATTACTCATTCTTACTTTGTGCCAATTAATAAAACTTACCAAGATATTTCACAACCTATACCCACATTGCCCCATAGCATTCTGCATTTACCATTTCATGATATACAATGAAACTTACTCAATTTTCCATTATTCATACTCACAATGCACCAACAAACCTGCACTTATATCTTGAACACATAATTTTACTACCAACGATTCCATCATCATATTTACAACATCAATTCAATCTTAAAACACCAAACTATACTACTTCAATACCACAACCTTCTTTGCACATGAACATGAATCAAAATATATCAACTTACCTCCTATAAGAAATCTTCGTCACCAACAATTTCTCAGCACAAACTTTCTATTGTTCATACAATAATATTTATCCAAAGCCACCAAAAAACATTTCATAACAATTAAAATTATCCTTCACATCATTATACTCCAAAACCATGAACACCATTATATCAACATAGCCTTAAGAAATTGATGCTCAATCTCAAAAATCACCACACTAACAAGATGATCATAAAAAAATCATGTTCCTAAGCTTGGTACTCTCCCTTTATTTGAGCTAGGAATCACTTTAACACCACAACCTCTTTAATCCGAGCTCATGTGCGAGGCATAATCCGACAATCAATGTTTCATACTATGCTTATCTTTTTGTTTGAGGATCCATCCATGCTCAACGACCATTAAGCATGGTATCTCCCTTTTGTGCCAAGCATGGTAGGAACCTCAGGAGAGCAATTAGTTTCCCATTCAAACTTAGCAATTTCTTTAGGTTGTTAGAGCTCCTCATGTTGAATATGGCTTCACACTTGTTCGGGTTAACCTTTATTCCTCATGGAGTTATCACGAATCCCAATAATTTTCCTCCACCTACTCAAAAAAAGCACTTCTCAAGGTTCAACCTCATGTTGTGAAGGCGTACCTTGTCGAACACCACCATGTTTAAGGTGGTCATATGCAACTTAAGACTTGACGACCATGTCATCTACATAAACTTTAATTATGCTGCCTATAAGGTTGGCAAACACTTTGTCCATCAATCATTGATAGGTCAGCTTGAAGGACATAAACTATTGGCACAAGTAAGCTTAAAGCAAAGAATTGATAAAGCCAAATACATGAAGGTCATAGGTGTTTGATGAAGATTGATGAAGATCCACTTGAAGATTAAGTTTTAGTGTGTTAAATTTGAAAATAACATGTTAAATGTAATGTTTTGGTGTTATATCATGTTGGTAGGCTATATGACATAGGTTAGATGTCTTGTGTGCCTTAGTGTGTCTCTTTTAATCTATTAAAATGGATTTTAACAGGTTAAAAGACTTGTAGTATATATGATAGAGGACTATCCCAAGATTCCATACAAGAAGAACTTGAAGATGAACCTTTGGGTTTTCTTTTAGAAATTAGTTATGTTTTATGTTTTTGGGCTTTGGGCTTTGGGCTTTGGGCTTTGAGCTTTGAACTTTGAGCTTTCTTTTATAAATTAGTTTATGCTTTTATGTTTTGGGCTTGGGCTTCTTGTAAGGTTTTTAGGTTTACTTAAACTTATGTGTTTATAAATAGAGGTACCAAAAACTGATATAGACACTTTTAGTCATATATTGAATTTGATTTAATTAAAGAGATGATTCTCTTTGTTCTTGGCTTAGGCCTCCGGTTCTTATCAAAGATTAATATCTTTGTGGCGAATCTTCACTTAACTTATCAATCTGCTAGATTGTGGCGTCCTCCATCTCTGTCTTATTCCGCATTCTTCTCTGAATTATTTGTGTCATGCCTCTTGAGGATTCAAATTCAGAAACAATCATACTCTTTCCTGAATAGGATCGTATCAATATAGTTTCTGGTATTAATGCATTCAATTAGTTGAATTATTTTTCAATTGACTGATTTCACTTAAGTCAAGTGAAATCAACTGACTATATGAAAAATTCAATCGACTGATTTCACTAAAATCAGACTATATATGTTGTGTTTTCAAGATCAGAGGTATGTTTTTAAGTTTTTTAGCACGAAACTTTGACATTCTTCTCTAGAAAGCTCTCTCTCTCTCTCTCTCTACAATACACAACTACAACTTTTTTTTTTAAGATCTTGGTTGATCTTTGAGGCATTTTGACTTGTGAGTAGCTTGAAGAACACATGTGGTTGGCTAGAGACAACCACCATCAGGTTTTGATGTTCTTGTGCCTCTAGTTGGTTTGCCTGATGTGATTTCAGGTCTGTAAGTGTGATTCTTGTAGGTTGTGTGTCTAGATTTTTGTGAGTCAAAAATCTTGTGAGTTTCTTTGTTCAAAATCTTAGTGTTTAATTTGTAAAACTTTTGAATATAGTGGAAATCAAGCTCATGTTGTCCTGGTAAATTGGATGTAGCTCTGTGATTGAGTGAGCTAGTATTAAAACAACTGTGCAATTCTCTTTCTCTCTTCTCACTCCCTTTGAATCACTTTAAAATCTCAAGAAAATCAAGTAGTCCATTTTTTGTTGTGTTCTAATGCGTTCTTATGTAATCTGAGGTTGTATAATAGTTAGAAATATTGATTGAAATAAGTCTTGTATGTAAAAGATTGTTGTTTGAGTTTAATCTGCAAATTCTGCATTCTACATAAATCTCCAGCTCTAGTATTTTAGCTGACTGATTTGTCTTTTTAATCAATTGTTTCATAGCTCAAGAACAAATTAGTCTACTGTTTTATTTTTGTAACCGATTAAAAGTGTATTGGTCTGCTGCTTTTACATCCTAACTTTTCAATCTATTTGATCCAATTGAAAATAATTTTAAGCTTTCAAAAAAGTTTTAAATAGCCAATTCAACCCCCTCTTCTTGGCTTAAATCACCATCTCAAAACTAACATAAACTCTTAGTAGTAGTTAGCCATTTTTGTCATAAAAGTTGTTTTTTCTTCATTTGGTGGGTTCATTCAGATATGGTTTATCCGAAGTACACATATAAGAAACTTAGCAGTTGGTAGCTTGTCGTGTTGTCAACAAGTCATTCTATACTCTATACCGGATATGTGTCCTTCGAGCATGCATTATTGAGGTCTGTGTAATCAACAAAGATATACCACTTGCCATTAGACTTCTTAACCATCACAATGTTGGCGAGCCACATGGTGTATGTTACCTCCTTGATGAATTTGGATATAAAAAGTGTGTCTACTTCCTTTGCCACTACAACATGTCTCATTCCTCTCTTGTTTTCTCTTTCTTTAGACCACGGGTATGACTTGAAGAAGGATAGACCACTTGTGGTATAAGAAGTTAGGGTCCATGTCGGGCATGGCCATCGGCCTCCAAGTGAACAAATCAACTTTATGTTGGAGCACTTACAATATTTTGTCTCGAACTGGAGTACTAACTCGGGTTCCAACCTTCGTAACATGTGTGGGCTCATCTATAAGTCTAAAGGATGTTATTGGTTCATCAAAGGAAGGTCATTTTTTGTCGATCATTTATGTTCTTAGATCAAGGTTCAAAAGCTCCTTCGGTTGATTATCTTTCACTTCCATGATATGCAAACATTACTCAATGTTTCGCACTTGCTCGTCTATCGACGGAAAGGTCAGTTGTCCCAAAGATATTTTTGGAGTATTCAGCAAATGTTAAGGTTGTGGGTGATATAGCACTACTTTCAAGTATGGATGTGTACTTAGGTCAAACAGGTTTTCAAATGTGTGGCGAGGTTAGTGGTATCATTATACTTGTGGATGTTGAGGTTGATTCCCTACATGAGATTAGCCCAAGCTATGTCCGGGGTGAAGGGGTGGAAATCCTAGTCATTGGGCAAGGGTACATCCTACAAATTCATGTGTACCTCGTACATCCAAGGGTTCCTTAATTCTTATGGTCGATAGAGCGAGTGTCTTATATGATTATGTGCTTGGGCAGAACCTTGGGACTTGTTTGCCTTGAGTGTAGATGATCCGCGATGGGGCTCCTGGAGAGACGTCGTGATTCCCTTGATTGTTGCTTTGTCATTCTGTTAGCAAGCTTCTGCTCCTTTAGGTCGGTTGTCATTCTTGACTAGACCGAGATTAGGTACCGTCGCTTGTCGAGGAGTGGTATGTCTCTAATATTGCTGGCCAGATCGTTATCTCCCTTTTCAAGATATCTAGCTTCGATTGTAGTGCTCGTAGGTCAACATGTGTTCACAATTGTTAAGTCAAGGTCTCAATTTGAGTGCACAATAATGCCTCAGTCTGATCTCGCATGGCTTGTAAATTTGTATAGTATTTTTAAAGGTGGACAAATTTAACTAAACTGCACTATTAAAAACTAGAGTGAGCAAAGAAAATAGTTCGCCTGAACGAAACTGAAAATTTGTTCAGACAAACTGTCCTAAACTGAACTTTAGTGAACTACAGTGAACTTTTTTTTGTTCTACCAATTTTTCTATCAGTTTTTCTTTTCAATTACTTAAGAAGTTTGGTTCTCTACCACGAGTTGCATAGCTAAACTTGTTATAAAAAGTTCTTCCTAAAATTAATACAACAACTTTATATAACAAAAGGATAGAAAATATGAAATAATAGTAAAAAGAAAAAAATGCAAATAGGTGTAATAAATTCTTTGATTAAAATACTATTACAACTAAAAGTTTTCTACAAAAAAGCTACAAAGGACTAGATTCAAAATTTAACTTATTTATGACAAACACAATTGAAGAGAAGGAGAAAAATAAAAGTTACAATTCAGTTCAATTTTTTAAAAATGAACTATAGGACAATAAAATTCAATTTGTATTATAAATATTTAAGTTTTTTTTAGTATAATATAGTGCAGTTCACTTAGTTTAGTGTAGTTAGATTAATTTACCCAACCCTAGGTGTTATCTCTTGAGTTGATCATTCTAATCAAGGAGCATCTGGATTTAGTTTTAGATTATGTTCATGGAATTGGAATCCATTCTTGTAAGTGTAGGAATAAGTGTTGGATTTGATTTTCAGGTATGAATGAGTGAGGTAGGGGATATCTTTATTGGGGTTCTAAATGTTGTTTCCGAGTTTGTACTTGGTATCTAGAAGTCACATGGTAAGGTCTTTGAGTAGCTTTATAAGTGTGATCAAAGAAGATTCACCTGCAAAAGACTATTTAATGCTTAAGTAAGTAAAAGAATTCAAAAAAAAAATTAAAATGTAAGTGAAAATATGAGAATGCTTAAGTTAATAATACTCCCTGGTCGAGCTCTTTTTATAGGCTTGTGTGAGATATCCATTGTGTCAAGCATCTTGAGAGTAATGACAAATAATTTCCTTATAAATAAGAGAACACAACAGATATATAACTTAAGTGCTTATCATGAGTGAAACTACCGAGATGGTACATTAAAGCCTATTTCCTAACTGGGTAGGTACAATTACATTTACCTAATTCATTGTGAAAGCAGCAACATAATCATGTGGTATAAATTTATGCATTGCGTCAAAAGGAAGAAATAGTCCATATCAACATTGTCTATTCTTGAAAATATATCAACTTCATTTGATATCTTTGTGTAAAAGTTTTCACCCACGGTAAGTATGATAAAATAAAATTTAGAATGTCAAAAACTAGTATACAAGCTTATAAACATTCAAATCCTGATTGGTGATTGGAAAACCTACGCGGCAACCATTAAAAAAAGTGCATTTATTATTCAGTCATGCTATTCGTACCTACCAAAGGCAAACCAACTTTATATTACTCGTAAACTCGCGAAAATCCTTATACTTGCAATGCACTAAAGAACACTAGAGAGCAAGAAAACTGACAGAAGGAAGTGACATCATTAAAATAAACTACAAAGAATAGAATAGTCATTTTAAACATTATGAGGTGCAGAAAACAAAAGCCCAATAGTAGATCACATTTTGACTACAAGCATCCCATAATTTATTGGCTAACGTAAATAAGGACTAATGCCAATGGATATACGTATTTAACAGTATACAATTTAAAATAAGGCTTTCCTTTTCAATCCCTGAAGTAGCCGAAGATACACTTCCCATTGCTGTAATGCAGAGTTACTTGCTTTTATGACTGAGAAACTATTTCCCGTAAGCTACCTTATTTCTACAACTCGTTTAAAGATAACTTTTGAACAATAAGAAAATTCAGGTATATTCATTGCCATTATATTAAATAAATGTCAGAAACTAAACACCACAAAACAGCTTACAAATGTTGTTGTAGACGTTATACTAGATCTTGCAGAGCAGTCACAATTTCTGGAGAGAAAGCTGCTCCGAACTTTGAAGTATGCAAAATAAAAATGTCAGTTATAGATTTTTCCCTCAAAGCAACATGTCAGGATGAATTCCCCAGGTAGGACAGGTATTCATGTTACAGCCCATCACGAGTGCCTTAGTCAGCCAAGTTTCCGTCATATTAGACAAATTAGAAGTATTCACAATAACAAGAGAAAGATACTAATACACTGTAAAGCATTACTAACAACAAACTGAAAGACCCTGAAACAAAAATGCTCTCCAATCAAAATAGACTACGTCATACTTCTATGATTACGAATTGCTGCACTTGAAACTGCTGGAACTTTCCTGCTCTGAAAAATATTAATTAATAAGAACAGGATAGTTAATTTTAATGAACAATTAGAATATTAAAATGAAAAGAAAACTGTAGTACCCAGAGGCAAGTCTAAATATAATCAGTGTTTCTACTACAGCTATAAACAGCTATGTTGTCTATGCATTTCATAAATTGGCAAATTTCCACAATATTCATAATTTAAAAAAACATTAAACGCCAGACCAAGGTTTATTTGTTGGAACTAAAAGGTTGATGTAGAAGAGGAAAGGAGAAAGAATACTTTAACAGTATTCTAGACTGATAAGGTGTAATGGTGTTATACGAATACTAACACAAGGTTCCTATTTATATAATGTTGGATTATTAGGAACAAAGTATCCTCAATATTAAATAGGAAAACAATATCTTTAAAAATTTTCTATTCATTTTAGTATTTTTTATTTCCTTATTTTAAAGAAGTTGATTATTACAAAATAGAGCTGGTGAGAAAGTAATTTATGTGGTTGTTATCAATAAAATAATTGTTTATTTCCTAACATAATTCAGATTAGTATCACGACTCTTAATTTTGAAAGCTTTGTTTCTGCTGCCACTATCACTGTCGTTGTCCACTACATACCTTTGAGGTCAATGGTGGACCAAAAAGGTGTATAGGCAATCACAACTTTGCCAATCTCATAGCTAAAAGAGTCGTCAACACCACCATCAATATCGACACATCTACCCACACGCCTAGCTCCTGCATGGATCAAACTCCTAACTTCGGCTCATAAGACCAACTATTTGAGGTGAAATCTATCTTTGGATCCTAATGATCTTCCAAATGTGGTGGGTGTCTAACTGGTTAATGGCCGAAATTATTTGCCGTGGAGCTAGTACATTTGGAGGATTTTGAAGAGATGGTCAAGATCAAACCACATCGATGGTAGAGGACCAAGGTCAAATAACTCTAATTTTGGAATTTGGGATAATAAAGACTCTCTAATCATGACTTCAATGTGACATTTCTTGGTTCCTGAGATAAGTCGAAACTTCATGTTTTATTAGTATGCTAAAGAGATATGGGATGACTTAGATAACATTTTTCTTTGAAGAAGGATTTTGAATGGGTTGTAGATCGAACTAGATCAGTATCAAAATTTGAAAATATATAAAACCGATGCAGACACTCATGTTGAAGCCGTATAAAGAAAGAATCCCTAAATTTTTAGCTTGAACCATGAATATGATCCAATTAGGGTACAAATATTAGGGAATGAAAAATTGCCTCCACTATTAGAAGTAGCTTAATGAAAGGGAGAAGAAACTCGGAGGTTACCATGCATAATGGCAGAATCTTCAACACAAACTTTGCCAAAGCAATAGGAAAGAGGGTATTCAAGGGATCAAAGATCTAGGCATACTTAGGAAACATGTTTTAAACTTCATGGAAGAGATAAAGCCGTAGAGTGCATGGGAGACAACAAACGAACCTTAGAGGTAAACCCATCAATTCTTTGCTTCACCTTAACAAGATCTTAATAAGAAAACCTACAATGAGGAACTTGATCATTTGAGAACAATGATTGAATCAATGAGTGACTCCTATGATCGTGTACAATGTCCACGAGTGCATTCAACACAATTGGTTTTATATCTTAGAGTGGTGTTTGAATTATTGTTTTAGAAGCAACTAATCACATGACTTCATTTTCTGTGTTTTCTCAATTCATATGTTAAGATGAATAAAGAACATGTTACGAAAATGTTAACCTGTTCGTACAAGGACACAAAATTCCTTAACAAATGTCCCTCCTTTGGAGGCCAACACCTAGCAGCATGGTGAATTCGGAACTCCCCCTTTGTAGGAGCAGGTTCTCCACGAGGTTCGAACCAAGACATTACATTTGTTGCAAGGCTCTGATACCATTGTTACGAAAAAATTAACCCATTCACAGAATTCCTTCACAGAACACTCATTGCGTTGCAAATGATATAATGTACCCATATGCAAATCTAGGAATATAAGTTTAGAATCATCTATTATATTAAAGGATATTTTATAAAGACACTTTGACCTAAATACATATACTAATACAGATTATGCAAGTTGTGTTACAGACACAAATCTACCTTTTGGTCCTACTGTATGTTTCTTGGAGAATGATTAGTAACCTAGACAAACAAAAGACAAGATAGAATATCTCATTCACATGCAGAAGCAGAATTTTGAACCCTTGCTCTGTTGTGTATGAAGGACTCTGAATGAAAATCATAATTGATAACCTTAAAATAAAGATTGATATTCCCATGCAATTATAATAAAATAATAAGTACATGAAAGGACCTTTTAAGAAGCGAACTTTAAACCTAACTCAACCTTACAAAACTAGTTTGTAAGGTGAACTTTGCACCCACTTATATATTATAAATTTGCCTTATCTCTAGTTGAAGTGGGATTTCCAACACAACCCCTCATGCCGAGCCATATACATCTCGAGTGTGAGACTAGACATTAATGAATGATCCGATAATGGCTTGATAGCAGGTGGAAGAATAAATCCAACAAACAACAAATTTTTCTAGGACAGGCTCTAACCATGTTAAGAAGTGGACTTTAAACCTAACTCAACCTTACAAAACCAACTTCTAAGGTGAGATTTACACCCACTAATATATTATAAATTCGCCTTATCTCTAATCATCGATGTAGGATTTCCAACCGGACCAAATGTGTTAAAATTAGCATGTGCTTCATCAAAGATAAACTTTGACAAAAGACTTGTGGTTACAACCCATGTTCCTAGAGGACTTTGGATGGAGGAAATTTTCACTAAGGGGCTTTATCATGACAAATTTCAAGATCTTTTAGGCAAACTAAGAATGATTGATATTCATTTACCAATTTGAAGGGTAGTTTTGTATATTGAGGACTATTAGGATAAAAATATCCTCCATATCTCCATAGTAATTGGAAGAGAAATACTTTTAGAATCTTCTTTTTCATTTCAACCTATTTTTGTTTCCTTAGTTTAGAGTTTGATTGTTACACATAAAGGTGATAACAATGTAAGTTGTTTGATTGTTATGAATTATATAATTCTCTATTTCCTTACATAAATACTTCAAGTGATATTTATGGTAAAAGCCCAAGCATAAACATAAAAAAGTGTACTAGGGGGAGGAGGATAAGGGACCTCCAAAACAAATAACCAAAACAGAAAGAAACTAAGAGAAAAGTAATTGAGCAAAGCTTCCCAACATAAGCCCACCAAAAACATACCTTTCAAGAATATGATTCAATGGAATACAATTTGACAGGTTTCAAAGTTCCTTTGAAGTATAGATAAATGCCTGCGGATTTGGAGTTTTTCCTCTGAACTTAAGGAGCTTGATAAGTAGATAGTCATTGTCTCTAACACTCTAGCATTTTGCATAATATACCCTACAAAATCCAGCTCAGTTTCCAATCCTTGATATTCTCTGAGGCAAAACGTTTTGAGATGTAAAAGGCATTCAGGAACAAGCAGTGGATGGCTCCACCTTGACTCTTGTCCCTTCCCATATTTTTGTGATTCCTGCAATAACACACGAAATGTTCTCAAATAGAAAATAAAAATATAAAATAGAATTCACATTTCAACTCCGCAAACCTTGTTAATGACAAGAACTTCCAGCTTGTGGGAACGTTGAAGCAAGTTTGCTAACAAATCCCATGAATAGCTTCCAAATGAAATTTCCAGCTGGGTTAACTTGTCAAACATCGGAATATCAATGCCTGAAGCATGCTTCAAACACTGCATACAAAAGTTACGAGAAAAAAATATTCAAAAAACAAAAATAAATAAAGTTTAAAAAAACTGACACCTACACAGGAAATCATTACGTTCAGTCAGAAAATTAAAACCAAAATTAAACTGAAGTAACAAGAGCCCGGAAAACAAAAAGAAGGAAAAAGGTCTTCCTATAGCTTGTATAGAATTGTCTTACTAACCAAAGCATAACTTTTGCTTCAATTCCAATCTCAAAGTTAACAAAAATTTAGCACCATTTTTGAATAATAAGTATGAGAATTTTTCTGAAATTGCCCGAGTGAGATTTAGGGGTGAATATGGGCTAACTTGACCATCATCAATCCGCCATAGTCACCAAAATAATAGAAAAAATATGGGACAATGGAAATAGAAAACTTCTAAACCAAAAAATAAACATCAATCTTGTTTGTTATCGCTACTTCAAAGTCTCATTTATTACCTTCACAACTTGTAGCATATAATACTTAAATAGAATCTTATATAATATTTAATATTTCTATACAAAATGAACATATTTTCTACCTTTTTTTTGGGTTTTTTAACCAAAAATGCCCTATGGGATGATCAGCCCCAACCCATTATAACTCATTTTGAACTGGTCCTAGGCTAGTGAGTTGAGTTCTCTAGCCCCTGCCTTTCTAAAAGTCATTCCTACCAAGAGTTGAGGACTACATTAATAATAAATAATAAATACAATACAATTTACAGGACAAATTAGATAACCCCATATCCTATATACACTCAACATATTCTAATTGAATATTAATGATTCAATTTCCAACACTACCACCTCAAGCAGATGAATAGGCATTAGATGTTATTCTTTGATAAAATGTCTAACCTGTGATTAGTTTTATCATATGTTGAACTGGAATCTCAGAAAAGCTAATGACTGACGTATTACCACCGTAGAGCTTCATAAATCCATCCCATTTAATCTTTAAAAATATTCTGAAGCCAAAGAAATACACAAATACCTTGTGCCATATCTTAAACAATAGAACAAGCCACTATGTTAAACTTTTTACCAGTCTAAATTACAAGATTGCATTTAAGAAAGTACAGTACCATGTACTGGTTCTGAAGTCAATTGCTGGCCCTACATAATAAGCATCAGTATAAGCCTTAAGAGTTGCGTTACCGTTCCTTTTAAATAAAATTACTCTTCCAGGATTTCCCTTGAGATACTGCAATTTCTTTGAGCTGCCTATAAATGACCACCTCTTAGGTTATGCAGAAACTCACTAACCAAACTTACAAATGCAATGTCCAATCTAGTATAAGGCACACTAATCTCCAACAAATGTTAATACATCTTATTATCTGTCATTGCACCATCATCTACACTACCCAAGTTATGGCTCAAACCAATAGGAGTACTCACAAGTTTACGATAGATCCCATTAGTAAACCTTAGCAACTAGACTTGCTTTGTACCTCTAAATTGACCAATTTGCTTTATATTTTACTGAAGAAACCCATTCAGAACCAACAGAGTTTTTTCTTCAGATAATTAACAAACATGATTTACTCTTCTTCAATACCTTGATTTCTATATCCATGGCCTACTTCCAATTTTTATTTGACAATGGCTCAAAAGCATTAATGGAAATTGGGTAGTGTCAAGGTTTGCAATAAAGGAAATATGGGTTGGTGAATTTGTTTGAAATGATAGATAATTTGATGACCTAGTGGCTTTTGGGTGCAATTATGATGGCAATAGGGAGGTCATGATTATCCTTAACTACTGGGATTACTGTTTCATTTTGAGAAACTGAAAAATCATAACCTAGAATATTAGAATTTTTCATCTTATCAAATGTAGGGGAGTTGGGTTGGCCTCTTGGATATGTATCAGTTCAGGGATGGCCCTTAACCATCTTTTCATACCTACCATTTCTAGATCTAATATCAGGTGGTGCTTCCTTTCACTCAAGTTCGTGGGAATTTGATTTTAGCTCGCAAGACCAAATGCTTCAAGTTGAATCCCCTAATCACCCTAACATGCTAAAGTTAAAAAAAAAGAAGCAAAAATACTAGATGCCTAGACAACCAATAGCAGAAAAATTTTTAGAACTGTAGTACGGCACGAAAGCACCACTCCAGCCAGGTACGATGGCCTTTGGAGGAGTGGCAGGGTCTAGCAACTCCTTTTGAGGCCAAACAGAACCTACACAAGAATTGTGCTATACTTCTCCATATCATAATTCTTGCAATTCAGGTCTGATCTGATTCATGGAATTCATAGTGTGATCTGAACACCACCAAAATAATCGCTCACCAATTCATATCGCCCATCAATATGAACCCACATTCATTCCCTTTCACAAACAGCTTAAACTACAACTCTCAGGCAGCACAATTTTTCCCATTAAAATCAACAACCAAATTATTAATTGCCATAGAAAATAATGAGAAATCCAATCACCCTTACAAGGACAAAAGAAGAACCTCGAAGGGTAAAAAACTGAGGTCCATGAGCTAAACACACAGAAAATAGCATGGCCAAGAACCAAGAAATTGAAAACTCATTAATGCCAAAAGGATGAACTGATACCATATCAAAATAATATTTAACTGAAATCATTTATGCATTTCTGATTCTATTCAGTTTAAAAAATAGTACAAAATTCTCTACCTGAAGATTTACCATTTACAACAACTAACAAAAGTATTACTCTAATTCTTATGTCCTGATTTCGCTCCATAGTAGAAATCCCTAACAATACGATTAGTAGGCAGATTCCAGATTTCCTGTCATTCCGTATTTCTACAATATAAATTGGAAAAAATTACACATACTTTTAGGCAATAAGGTTCTTATGCCAGCAATAATATCACAGACAATTCCTCAACTAACAACAACATTTTTTGGAAAAAAAGAAAACTTCCTTCATTGTCAAGACATTTGTACTTGTAGCCTTTATGAACCAAGGAGTACCTAACAAATATGAATTCCTTTCTGAGTTCAAATTTGAAGGACTTGAAAAGTCGACAAGAAAGGATAACAAGCACTAGTGAATTGAAATCTGGAATCTGAGTTGTAAGCATTCTAAATGAAATTTGATTGCCCAAGGATGCTGCAAAACGCTGTTTGATAATAAAGGTGGCAGCTGGGACAGCATAATCCTAAAACATACTGTTAGTTGGGCTTTAAAAATGTGAAATCTGTTTCAATTGACCACTCTGGTGATGGGTATGGAGACAAGTCTACAGGTGATACCCAGCCAAGAAAGCCAATGGGTGAAGTGCCTGAACTCTCCACTTGCCCCTGCCCTCATCAATTTGAACTGACTTCAGAGATTTCAATTTTGCAGATCTGTCATAGACTTAAACTTTAGGAAAAGTGCATCTGATTAGTAGCTTTATAGGATACAACCATGTGAACCTTGAATGAGAACCAACAATGGTCAATAACTAACAAGAATCACTGATGATTTAACTACGGCTGGTCCCCAAATCAATGACCATATCTTCCAGCACATTAGTGTAACAAGTTGTAGTAGATAAAGAGGGAATACAAAGAGCTTATACTAAACATGTACAGAGATCAGACACTTTTATTTGGTTTACACAGTTGAAAATTTTTTCACAAATGCTTGTGATGAGGATATCTGCAAATGGTACATGTACAGTGTTTACTAATGAGCTGGTAATGACAGGTGTAGTGAGCGCATGGAAAAGCGACTGACAGCTACAACAAATAGGGGAAGCTGTATTATTATATAGCAAAAAATGTTAAGGAGACTGATAGAACTGATACTAGAATAAGAAAGGAAGACACAATCTTGTTTCTTGAATTTTATTGCCCTCCTTAATTCCAGTCCCGTACCAATGTACTAAGGATGGAGTTAAGGAATAGAAAGAATACAGCAGTACACAATTACAATCACAGGTTATTCGAGAGACCTTACTCTCCAACTGTCCTTCTATTTGCTTCTCTCCAAAAAGCCCCTTACTAACTCTCCCATAACTATTTATAATAGTTCAGAAACAATTACAGCTGTACTAACTACTTTGCCCTTTCCTTCTTTTATACACTATACCGAACCTATCAAAACGAATGGCAAATTGGAACTGGTGCAACAGCTCTTGAAAAGACAAGATTTGAGAATTTATATAGTTCATCCTTCCCATGTATGTCATCCAAAAGCACCGTACTCGATTCTTAAAATTTAACTAGGCAATGAAAGGGAGTAACTCAAAGGAATACATTACTATCTTGAGCAAATTGTGACAATGACAAGACTTTTGGTTATCTCAGGAACCAAATGTTATTTTTTTAGAGAGTGATATGTTGGATTGTAGGAAGATTGGAATGATGTGGAACCAACTAGTAAAAAGGACAAACTTTTCCCAACAGCATATAATAACTCACTCAGAGGTATTCAGCAGGAGGCTCCATGGATCTAAAGTAACACGGTGCAAGGGAGCCAAGTTCAAGTACCATGTCCAAGAGGAATATGTCACCAAACCAGTAGTTAGAGCAAGAGGTCAAGGGATGGAGTTAACCATAGGAGCATGAGTGTTGGCACAATGACGAATCTGATTTCATGTGGCAGCTTCGAATGAAAGATCAAGGCATAAATTGATGAGGCCATGGGAGTAGCAAAGGAGCTAGCGGGTGAACATACTATTAGCACATGTGTTGAGCTCATGGGAATATTCAGAGAAGTTATAGCTACATTGTGCTTCAGTGAAAACATAGTGACACCATGACCTGATTTGTGGCACATCAAACATTGGATTGAGCTACAACCACCAAAGTGACATCCACCTCAGCCATGAGCTCTTCCATTACAAGCTACCACCACCACTCCTCAAAATTAACTGCTATTATTAGGGTCAACCAGAGAAAGGCCATAGGCCTTTCTAGACTGGTTAGTCACAAACAACTGAACACCAGAATGAGATGGTGCATGGTAAAAACATAGCTGAACAAAGGATGAAGGCTGAACATCAAAATGTGCAATATTAGCAGACAACAGTTCCTGAAGAGCACCATGTTCCTTTTAAAACATGGGTGTAGTGCAAGGAGAAGTTACTCCATTTCAGTCACTGAGAGGATCAAGAAAGGCCAACAAAAGTAGCCTCAAAATTATTGCAACATAGAATACCGGACCTCCAATGGCAAAAAATGAGTTTTACCAGGGATCTGTGCACAGGAATTCTGAGATAAACTTGCTCATTTCTTAATCATTTGAATCTCTTAAGTAGAACTGAGTGGACTTTGATGCATGAGGGCATGAAAATGGCTATGAATTTCATTCCAAACAAGCCTGATAGGAGTGAAAAATTCCAGCAATTCAAGCTAAGATCGAATTAGAAAGTTGAGGTTCATGCCCTCCAATTACTGAGTAAACCTGTTGTAGTGACTACAAGATGTTCTTCCAATGGAGTTTGACAAGAATAGAGTGTGGTGAGAGAAGGTAATTGTTGTGGTGGAAGAGATTGAAATTTACATAGAATCATATGGTGAGGATCAAGATAAGGGAATGAATTTTGCCAATTGTTGAAATAAAAGAGAGAGACTAACTACAAAAGAGATGGCAGGACGAGTGGCTGTGAGATTATTCAGATCTCCAACTAGTCTCCTATTTCCCGTAGATCTGATTATGGCTCCCCTTGGCTTGGTAGAAGTTTAACATTGGGAACCATAGGTGTGTCAAGGGACTTAGAATTATTCAATAGCTTAGTACCCTCTTAAATATTCAAAGCATACTTCTATCGGTATATTACAATTCCATTGTTAGGATCGTGCCATCTCAATTCCCAGTAAGTATCTAAGTTTATTAAGGTCTTTTGTCTAAAAATAATGACAAAAGTATTGTTTTACCTATAATATGTCATGATAATTGCTACTTATAAGAATAATGCCATCCACATACACATAACCCCTGACAAAAACACAAGAATGATAAGCCTCGTTACAAAACTGATAGACTACTGTAGTGAATTTGCCAAACAATGTCTTAGGAGATTGATTTATATTAGGTGGCAAGACTCTCCCCAAGCAACAAATCTAGGAGGTTGCTAGACATAAATTTTCTCCAGCAAATCACTATGGTAAAAGGCAAGTTGACATCCAACTAATAAAGGGGCCAATGTTAAAGAGCATTCACGGCTAAAAATAGTCTAACAGAGGTCATCTCCGTGACCAAAGTGAAGATGTAAAAGCCCAAGATTTAAGTATAACCTTTGGCAACCAACAACTTTAAGCCAATCAATAGTGCTATCAGAGCTAACATTGATTATAAAGACCCATAGACAACCAACAACATATTTTCCAAGAGGCAAAGCAACAAGATCACAAGTACCACGGTTCTGAAGGGCATAGAGTTCATCAAGCATGGTCTGTAACCTAATAAGGGGAAGGATTACAAGTGGAGTGTGTACCATTTTGAATTTCAATGGGGAAATCAAACATAAGAGGAAGGCCTAAAACGAATGGTGGAGGTGGGATCGAAGTAGAGTCAAAAGTTGGTCCAACGGGAAGACCTAAATGTTGTTGGCAATGACAAACCCAAAAAGGAGGCGAAGGTGGTGGGACCAGTGGTATCAAAGACAAGAGGCTCGATGATAGGCACTAAGATAGCCTCATAATGTAAAGACTTAAACTCAAGTAGAAAGAAGACTCAACAAAGGTGACATCAGTGAAGATCAAATGGCAATAAAGGGTATTGAGAAACATGTATACCTAGGGTAGTTTAAGAAACCACACTTGTGAGACAGAGCTCATAGTTTATTAAGTCCAAGACTCAGATTGTGAACAAACAGATAGATCCCAAGACTCAAGGAGTTAATGAGTAGAGAAGTTGACGAGAGAACAAAATAGAGTGAGGAAATTGGTTGTTGAGGAACAACATCACCCCAAAATTGTGGAGGAACATGACCATGAAGTAAAACAGTTTGAGTTGTTTCAATAAAGTGTTTATTCTTACATTTTTCCATTTCATTTTGTTGAGAGGTATACACAGATAAAGTCTGATGAAAAATACCATGGAAGGATAAGAAAGTCTGAAAGGGATGGAAAAGGTACTCACAAGCATTATCATAGCATACAGTTAGAAAGACCAAATTGATTTTTAACTTCTTTATAAAATGATTGAAATATGAAAAACAACTCAAAACAATTTTCATAAAACAATAATCAAGTTCATCAAGAATAATCATCATCAATGAATTACAAAATATTGAAATTGTAAAGTAGACCTAATTGTCAATGGAGTTAATTACGTGATTGGCAAATTATCTCGTCATCAAAACCAGCAAAATCTATGCTAATTTTGTATTGTAAATATTATTCTCTTTTATTACGATATATTGTGGAGTAAATGTATATCTGACAATTTAGATATTTTAATGGGCAGCAAATATGTATGTATTCGATATATACATATATATATATATATATGAGAGAATTCTCCAAGAGGAGAACACACAGTGTTACCCACATATTCTCAAGAGTCTAACAATTCCCAAATATCCGATTGAATTGAAGCAAAAAGAAGACAAAGCTTGTTTGGGGATAGTCTTAGTAAACAAACTATGACTATATTTTCCTAATTGACATAACTCACAACAAAGTAAACAACTTACACAAACATTGTACAAGGTTTTTATTAGAATATAATCAACGGTTACAGATTTCTAGAAAATCAACCATTACATAATCTCGTAAATTAGAGTGATTGATTCCAAATTATTATGTGCCTTTATTGCAATTGATTCTATTCAATAGTATAAATATATATTGTGTGGTTTGCATTATACAAACAATACATTCAGAACATATACAATTTTATATGGTATCAGAGCCATAGTTAAAGCCTATCCTAGCGAGATTTGTGAGGGGGTGTGCTGAAAGTCCCACATTGCCTAGAAATAAGACAATTTCATAGTATATAAGTGGGTTCAAACCTCACCTTACAAACCGGTTTTGTGAGGTTGAGTTAGGCTTAAAATCCACTTCTTAAAATATAGTTGTCAGATCTAGTGCACAAGAAGAATATCATGCCATGGCAACGGCCACTTGTGAGCTTAGATGGCTCAGGCAACTACTACTACAACTAAAAATAGGGGACATCCATGAAACAAAGCTTATTTGTGACAATCAAGTTGCACTTCACATTGCATCAAACTCAGTCTTCCATAAAGAACCAATCAAGGTGCTCTTTGGAGAAATCACTTCTGATTTTGTCAACTCTAGCAATCAGTTGGCTGACGTACTCACCAATTCCCTTAGAGGCCCTCGGATTGAGTACATTTGTAACAAACTTGGTGCATATGACATATATGCTCCAGCTTGAGGGGGAGTGTTAGAATATAATCAGTGGTTACAGATTTCTAGGAAATCATCTATTACATAATTTCAAAACTATTAGATGAAGGGGCACCAGAATCATGTTGAATAGGAGCAACCGAAGCAAAAGTAGCCAACCAAGTAGGGCAACCACATAAGGCATAACATAGTCAATGGTGCCACCAAGTTTGTGATAAAGATCACACTAGGGACGACATCCCATGGTTTGCGAGAGCAATTGCGACCATCACACTGAGATACCAAGGCAGAGGAATCACCAAGGGGATAGAAGTAGGTATGTCCAGTGATAACTAGCACGACCCACGTAACAAGGTGAACCACGCAAAGTTCAACATGGGCAAGGCCAAAGACCCAAATATTTGATCACAAGCTGAAGAATGCCCATCGAGAATCTCGTACAACGCCATGAACAAAATGATGGTTTGACATTACTCGATTTGCAATAGGGGGCAATAATTCATTAAAGTTGTGTATAAGCATGAACCTTTTCCAAGTATTTAGCCATGGGTCAATCAAGGCGTCTACGAGTGATGATAGTCACAAGATTCTAGTAAATAGGCATTGAGTATCATTGGTGCATAGTAATCGGGCTTTCTCCCAAACCCTCGATAAGATCTACTTCAAGGTAGGTTTAATAGTTGACTTAAGAACACTACAAACTTGGACATCAACTTTGGATAATCGAGGACAATCTTATGCATCAATTGAGGTTGTTGTCTAAGTGAGATGATTAACCTAATCTTGTCCATTAAGCGAGGCCTAATATTAGATGCCCTAAATCTCATAATTCCTATCATCTAACTTGTCAATGGAGAGTGGGACATTGACATATTAATTAAAGATTGAGGATTCAAGCCTAACACTAGTAGAAGCCCTGGCACAGGAAAGAGGGAGAAAACAATAGTAGGAGAGAGAAAAACACCTACAAGAAAGAGAAGAAGTCACCCCAAAAAGAGGGGAACCAAGAATGCAGTACAAGATCAAAGGAGAACCAGCAAATTCGGCTCTAGTGAGAACCAGCAAAAAGCTGGTTGGACACACCGCCGCTGGTTGACAATGTTTAGAGAGATAAGTTGCATAATTTCTAGGTGCACATGCAGGCACATCAAAGCTCTGATGACCATGACTCCAATGACGTTGTGGTCACTTGGGCAAGGTGACTCTAGCAGTGAGGTCACCGGTCAAAAAGGCTGCAGTGGACAGCAACAATAATTGCATAAATTGCTCGATAGAGAGGAACAACAGGGGAGAAGGCCAGAAATTGGTTAGAAACATGATTTCTAGGAAAATTTGGCACCAATGGACAATTGGTCCACCAAGAGAACAAGGATTCACTAGGCTCTAGATATCATGCAAGAATATAAGATGAATATTCATATTGATGAATCCTTGTGTGTTTGAGCACAACAAAACAAACATAACATATATAGATTGTACAATACATTACATAAAGATGGGTCAATGCCCATTTTTGAAAATACATTTAATAGATACCATGATAGAATTTGGTGTGAGAAAACTGAAAGCGAGAATAATCTGTAACATTTTTTCTAAATGAAATGAATTCCACTTGATTGAAGTGCTGAACAGTATTTATAAAATTAGGATTTTGCAGCACAACCGGAATTAAACTTAAATCCTAACTGGCTAAACGAGTTAACAGGTCTAGCAAACTTAACAATCATAATACTAGATTATTCTGAAACCTTCACATCATACCAAATAAAAAATTATTCTATAATAACTTCCTCATACAAAACCAATACATTAATGAAGTTCGATATTTTTCTACAGTGGTCCCTGTTGCAGCATGAAGAAGTGAAGGCACTATTAGCAGCTCCACAATTGGTAGAGAACTTTTGCTAGGATTGGTTTGTAGTTAGGATCCACAATTGTAATGCACGGGACTTGGGTCTCACATCAGAAGTATGGGATTCTGGTGAGGGGTATATAAGACTTTGGACTCTCAACAATTACATTAGTTACCTTTTGAGGTGTGGTTCTCCCAAGGTTCTTATTGACTTCACTATTGAGAAATGGAGCACCTCAATAGCAGGGTATATCAATTGTATAGGGAGCAAAGTTTCCTGCTGTAATAATATTGAAACCCAACATTTTCCTCAACAGCACCAGTTTTGGGACTTAGTTTAGGTACCCTAATATCAATTTGAGAACTAGAAGGAGCGCCACATGAAAACAGTTGCTTCATTGAAACTAACTTTAGGTCTGTAACACTGTTTTACATCACTTCAACCCGTCTTTGCCCTTGCTCTGTCTCATTTCTAACCCTCGAATCAGTACTACATACATCCTCATCCTTCTATTGATGAGGTGTAGTCCACTGCAGCTCTTCAAAATAATTGTCCGTGAACACATACCCCGCCTTGGGATCTTTCTCCCTTCCAGTTCATGTGTTTAGCTTGTCTAACATAAGTCCTTTTTATTTCCACTATTAACCACCACAAAATCCCCATTCCACTACCACACCCAAAACAATATACCAATTCAGTGCAACACCGGGCAACAAACATTGAAACAACAACGCTAGTCGCCACCTATATCCGTTTTCAAAGAGAACCATTAACTCGTTCGTAATTTCCACAACAATCCCATAAAAACACCAAATTCAATGCAACATCTTGTTCTCTTATGCAAGAAACAATTAAACTCAGTATGAACCTTGAGTTGAAGGAACAAATTGAACCATAAACACACAAATATACACATGATGTATAGTATTTAAATAAGGGTAGGGTGGAAAAGCGTCGTACCGCAACTGTACAGGGAGAAAGCGAAAGGCACCTAACGTGAGAAAGCGCTTGGAAAATGAGAAGCATGGACTTGAGGCACCTCTCCTTCCACGAAAACCCAATTTTCGCACGCGTCAAGTGTTTCAAACTAAGCTCGAAATTACCCTCGGCACAAACGACACCTCCGCAAGCATCGTTGTAGGTGGATTCCAGCACCAAGTCCTCCAGCGCGGGGCACCCAGCGAGAAGCTTCACCACGTAATCGTGGCACCCGAACAGAACCCTATCCCCCACGTGCAAAGCCCTCAGCAGAGGCAAGCGCACGGAGAACGAGGCGAGCGCGTTGAGGAACACGCCGTTGAGCTTCATGGCTGAAACTGTGTCGCAGTTAAAGAGGCGCCGCGGGAGCGCCACGTAGCGCGAGAGCGAGAGCGAGAGCTCCACGCGCTCCACCCTCCGCCGCGCCACGTGACACAGCCACGTCGCTATATCGCGCGCGGAGGAGTTCGGGTTTGCACACCGGAGCCTGAACCGCTGGATTGCCGGCGCGTCGTGCAGTAGAAGCACCGAGTACACGAACTCCGCGAAGCCCGCGGGACCATGGCGGGACTCCGGAGAGGACTCGTCGTCGAGGTCGAGGACCGACACGGCCGGCCATAGTGGCCGCCACCGCTTCGCTAGAATGCCAGTGACCACTGCCTGTTTGGTTGGAAGAAGAGAGAGGATTTGGAGAAGCAGCACGTCCGGAAGCTGACTAATTCTGTCGTCACCGGCAGTTGGCGACCGTCGCTTCGACGGTGGTTCGGAGGATTCCACCATGGGTCCTGGTGGTGGGGTTAATCGGAAGAAGAGGAGGGTATGAAGCAGCTATTGTCTAGTTTTGTTGTTTTGTGAATAAGAATTGGCATATTACACTGCATACTTAATATTGCTGTTTTCTTTTACTTTCCTATTTTGTTTTCTATCACCAGAATCTCGCTTTACCCATGTCACCCTCATTCAATGCTTTTTCTCTGGTATTTGTTGCGTTTTTTATTTTTATTTTTACTATTTTCTTAATTTACTTTTTTCTTTTCCAAATTTTTCATTTTTCATTTTTCTTCTTCTTTCAACTGACACTAATTTTGCTTACACTTTGACTTTAGAGAAGTTTTGAATATCCGTTACATTTTTAAAACAATTTATCTATCATATCTAACTTAACTGAACTGAAAAAACAATTATACTAGTAATGTTGTGTGAACATTAAAAATATGTGTTCATTTGATTAGATTTATAAATTAGGAACGTTATTATATCCTTAACTTTGTTATTGCTTCGTAAATAGTACTATTTAATGATAAGGACAAAGATTAAGTTTAATAATTAAGATGAATAATGAATAATAAAGTCTGAGCACAAATTATGATTTTTTTTCTAATAGTTGATTAATTTTTAATATTTACAATTTTACTATTTAACTTAAAAGAAAATATTCGATCTTTAGAGTAAATGTTATGAGTGTACATAATAACTTTTATATATTCACATACATAAAGAAAAAATATTAAACCTTCTAGTTAGGTTTCCGTATACTTATCTAAATTTTTCATTGAATTTATAAAATAAGTTCTAATTTTCTTGAAAAGATCTTTACTAGCAATCCAATTCATGGTTGCACTTAGATGATAAATGAATCTGGTCAAATTTGATCCATATTACAAATACGTTTTTTTTTCAACTCATTTTAACATAAACATGTGAATTGCAATTCCTCTTCGGACATTCCTTCACCAAACTTTATTCTCATTAATGAGTTCCGTGGTGAACATGAGTATGATGTGATAATGATTAATAGTGATGTTCAAAGAGCATGGTAATAGTGATGTTCAAAGAGCAATGAGCACAAGATTATTAACAATCATAACTCAAAAAAAATCTTCTTTTTCGATATAAAATAATCGTTAAGTAAGCATACTAACCATTGTGCAAATTATAAGAAAGGCTACTTAATCCTTTTAGTTTTAATATGAAATATATATACATTAGGGGAGGTAAAACGGGTATGACTCGATGGATCGGCTCGCTAACCCCACTTGAAATAGGTGAGTCGAGTTACGTAGTTAAACTCGTGAACCTATTATAATCAGGCCTAACAGAGCTGGCAAACCGATGGGTTCATTGGGCGGGTTTTTGCAGGCCAACCCGCAACTCGTTTATGTGTTGCTTTGTGTTTTGTTTTGGGAAGCAAAAGCACGCTCTTAGACTCATAGTCTCATCTCAGCTCACACTTTTCTCAACAAAAGCACCTCTTCTCTTCCTTAACCACGCGATAAAGGTTCAATGAAGTTCATTATGTCATCACCGACGAGGCTCACCGGTGGCAAAGCTCGCCTAATAGATAAGTTTATTTTCTTCAATGGCCCTATTTCTTGAAAAATTCATGACGCTCTCAATGTCTTAATTCACCATCTCATCATCGACGACGCTCATCGGCTACGGGTCCATTGAAATAGGTTTGTCTTCGATTGACCCTAATTTCTTCAATTTGATTCATCCTAAGTTCTTGGACTGATCCTAATTTTTTCAATTTGTTTTCTCATTTGTAGTAGAAAAAATAGAAGATTTTGTGGGCAGATTGTTTGATATAGTAGTGCTTTGTTTTGATCAATTACGATTTAACATTTTTTATCACTTAAGAACTTTTGTATTTGCGTATTATTATGTTTTGTCTTAGTCTTTAATATGGTTAAATTGCATTATGTTCCTTTCCACAATCTCAAATAATTTACCTCTTCCTAGATCAGATCATGCTTATCATTATGCTCCATATTGGTCACTTTCAAATTGTTTGCACTTGGTTGATAGCTTGTTGATTGTTTATCCATTAGTCACTACATTAGGGTAATTATTTTTAGGGTTAAATATGTTTTTGCTCTCTCAAGTTTCAGCGAAATTTGGAATTAGTCCCTCATCAAAACTTTTGACCAATTTAGTCCTTCATCTTTCAAAATGCATGAATTTAGTCCTTTTAACCAAATTTTGTTAAGTTTATCTGACATTTCAAGCGCATTTCATGATAGTATTTAAATTATTTACACTGTTTGACACATTTTTGCTTTAATGTTAACTTAAATACTATCATAAAATGTGCTTGAAACATCAGATAAACTTAACAAAATTTGGTTAAAAGAACTAAATTCACGCATTTTGAAAGATGAATGACTAAATTGGTATAAAGTTTTGATGAGGGACTAATTCCAAAATTCACTGAAACTTGAGAGACCAAACACATATTTAACCCTTATTTTTAGATAGTTATATTGCCATTTTACTGCATTTTAGCATTTTACTCACAGTGTTGGTATCGCGCAGCGGAATGTTTGATCGTGTGGACAAAAACCAAGAGGAGGGTGAATTGAGTTCTTAATAAAAATTGTGCTTTTAAAATTTTCCCTTTTAAAATCAAAGATCAATTAAAATTATCTCCTTTATTTTAATAAACACAATAAAATAAAAAGAGTAGAGAAGAGAATATTGCACACAGTATTTATACTGGTTCGGATCAAAAGACCCTACGTCCAGTTGTTAATCTTTCAAAAACGAGATTAACTAAATCACTAAAATAAACCAAACTTACAATCAATGATAAGAAAGATTAGGGTTTAGAAAACACCTCTCTTGAATCACACAAGAGATGAAAACACCTCCCTTGAAATCCACAAGGGATGAAAACACCTTCCTTGAATCACACAAGGAATGAACACCTCCTTTGAATCCCACAAAGGATGATCGGCTTCTCCTAGCAACAACAGCAACACTCAATCACTCAAGATCCCACTTGATGAAAGTTATCGCTCTACCCACACTAGGTTTTTCAAAACCTTCCCATAGAGAGTTCTCAAGTACTCAGACTTCTCTAACTTCTGTGTTTTTATAATGAAAGCCTACCACTCTATTTATAGAAGCCTATTTAGAAATTAGGTTAAGAATATGAAAAGTTAAGTCGCAACTGCCATAGATAATCGATTATCATAAGTGATAATCGATTATCACATAAACTTTTATGAAAATATTTTTCTTGCTGTGATAATGTATTATCAGTCAGGATAATCTATTATCAGCAGGTGATAATCGATTATCAGCAGTGATAATCGATTATTCCAGAGGCTTTTCTCAAAAATCAATTTTAATTGAGATAATCGATTATCCCAGTGAGTTTTGCAAATAAATAAAATTCTCTTAGTGCTCTACTACATGGGTTTTGCCTTTTGACTCTTGACATACTAATTTAACTATTTCAAATAACATACACATATTACAAAACCTAAATAACTAAACCCATAAGTCTTCAATGTATCTCTTGAATCGAAGCATTCTTTTAAGTCTTCAACATTTTTCCATGCATCATCATCAAGTCTTCAATACTTCTTCATAAGTCGTCATCATCATCAAAACTCCTTATTAGAGGAAGATGTTCATCTTCTTCTTTTTGTCAACACATAGTTGCATATTACTACATTTTAGCACTTTACCAAAAATTGTTAAATAAAAAAGGTCAAGAGTGGCAAGCCGGTTTGTCTTACTCAACCCACTCCATCTAAACTGGCTGGCCCGACCTGACCCATTTTCGGCAGGTTAGAAGCGGGTCGGGCTAAAATGAGTCGGGTTGGCCTTTTTGCTACCCCTAATATATACTTATATGCCTACAACTTCATTTAACTCAAAAATCGAATGATATGAAAATATGATCCAACGATTGATGTTGTTATCTTAAGCTAATCATACCATTTGTTGATATAGTAAACTTAAGAAACATATGCTTAGTGTTGGGTATTTCTTATGTGGAGAAAATGGCTAAAAGTTGATAAGCTCATTTGATGTCTCACTTAACCTAATGGAGAGGGGGATAAAAAGTAAGAGAGAGATAGAATAGGGAGAGTAATATTCACTTAGAGGAAACTAACACATTGGGAGAAAGGAAGAGAAAAAATTGTTCACATTTTTCACTAAGCTGACTTTGTAAAATCGATACTGCATATTTATTCACCGTTGGATTGTACTAAAAATTTGATAGCAAGTTCGAGACATCATGTTCTTCATTCTGATCAATCGGATCGTTGATATGAGGTCTGAGTTGGGAGAAACTCAGTTCAAGTTGTAGCTATGTAGATTATTCATAGATGTCTTTATTGAAAAAAGCATAGAGGTATTTGTAAGACCCGGGAAAATTAAATAGTTATTTAATTAATTATTTAATTAGGTCGGGTAGCGAGAACATTTAAAGCAATAAATGAGAGGGACTATGACGTGGAAAAGTGCTAGCTCAGGTGGTTGAGAGCACTTTAATTGTGTGTGAGGACTTGGGTTCGAGTC
>Ga0214542_1000680_pt1 | contig 63725 bp, 26 predicted proteins | sample CNSS1metaG_FD_160096 | JGI IMG/M metagenome (GOLD analysis project Ga0214542, IMG submission 160096) | Root nodule microbial communities from cowpea collected in UCLA plant growth center, Los Angeles, California, USA - CNSS1 | ecosystem: Host-associated > Plants > Roots > Nodule | place: USA...
TCATATAATTATGAATTATTTTTTTTTTTATATATATATATATATATATATATATATATATATATATATATATATAAGTATTTAATTTCTTATTCACGTAAAATTTTTCTTTTCACATAAATCTTGTAAATAATAAACATACAAATCAACACACGATTCACAGTAAACTTTAATCTTTTAGTTTTTCTGCTATCTCAAAGCTCAAGTAATTAGACGTCACATATCTGCACCATTTTGCGTATTTCGTGATACTCAATTTTATTGTTTTACTGTCTTAACTTTTAAAAAACATTTTCAAATAGTTAACTAGTTAACTGATCAACTTTAAACATAAGGGGTTCAATTTTCTTTAACTAAACTTGAAAATGGTACAGTTAGAAATAGTTTAGTTTTTTTTAGTATAATATAGTTAATATAATTTATAGTTCAGTACAATTAGATTTATTTTGTCCAACCTGTATATAAACGAAAATAAGGTAATAATCCAAAAAAATTAAGTGTGTCCTACGATTTTTTATTTCAAATTAAAAATATCTTAGTGTTATCTATTCTTCTTACATTTGGATTTGAAAATGAATTTCGGATAAGAGATTTGAAAGGAAAAGAAGATAAATGTGAGATTGTTTGAATTAAGAGAAAAAAAGAATGAGAAATAAAGAGAAAAAAAGGAATTTAAGATGAGAGTTTATAAAAATTAATGAGTAATATGATGTGTTTAATAAACTAAAGACATATTTTAATGAATAAAATCTTATAATTACCATTTTAGTCTTGATAATATATGTAATGTAAAAAAAAAATGTAATTAGCATAAATCATGTTAAAATGAAATGTGAATTATTATTTAAGATAAATAAAATTGTGTTAAAATAAAATGAGATTAATAAAAATAAATTGTTTTAAGTAACAATAATAATTATTACAATTATTATTATTATTATTATTATATTATATTAGTGAAAACACATGCACTATCCAGAGCTTAAATAAAGGAAATAATCAGTTATATTTTTCATACGATCTCATCTCCTTTATGAATAGACTAATTATCTCCTCTTATGAATATATAATAATCTAATTGGAATATATAATTATAGAATTTGATATAATTTGGATTGGTCAATTAATTGGAAGATTCTCCTAAGAGAATGATACTTCTTAGAATTAGATATCAGTTTCTTTATCAATTGCAAAATCTATCTAGTTTGAACACTTTCAAAAAATTATCTTAGAAGAATAAAAATGGGGTTCATTGGACTAAACAAAAAGAAGAAAGAGGATGAATAAGTATATGAATACCTTTTCATTAGTCCTTCTCATGTGTTCTTATCCGAACATATAAAGAATTATAAGAGTGAATTATTAATATAATTCGAAAAAGGAAGTCCACATATATATTTCTATCTAGTTAGGATTAAACAAAAGGATTAACAAATAAAAGTACGCTATAACCAACTTGTTAAAACTTCCATAAAAGCCGTAATAAAGTGTGTTAAATTTTTTGTGATGACTTTTATCAATTTCATATATGATTTTTATATTCTGTAAATGTCTTTTAATTATTTAATTTTAAAAAACATTTAAATTTAAAAAATTAGTTAAATTTAAATAAACGGTAACTTAAAGGATATAAATATTATTATATTACTTTATATTATTATACAAGATGAAATAAAAAAAAAACACAAAAGCACTAAAAACATAAATTATATCACCATTATCACAACCAACACGAACCAACAAGATCCACACACAAGCCAACACACTATTGAAACACCTCCAATAATAGTCTGCAATAACACCAAAGATCACCACCAGAAGATCAAGGACAAAACCACCACCAACGAGAGCCTCACCAGCACACCACTAACAATGACAACCACAGGACCTCACAAGAAAAGGGAAACACACTACCACAACATCTACCGAGTACCACCACAAGCACCACCACCTACAAACACAACAAAAATAAAATAAGAAACTTTTAAAATGCATGGACTGAAAGAATCAATTCCCCCTCATTGTGTCAATGAATGAAGAATGGAGAATTGATTCTCCCTCACGTTGATATATGTTATAAATCTATAAATTATAAATTATATTACATTTGTTCTTTCGTAATATATATATATATATATATATATATATATATATATATATTCTAAAATTAAATTAAAGTTTACATTATTATACTAAGTTTTAAATTATTATTCTATATTGGTCGATCTAAAAGAATTTTAAAATAAACATAAACATCTCTAATATTACTCAAATACTTTAAAATAAAAAATAAAACAATATCTATAATCAAAACTTACAAAAACCTGCTCTTAAAGCAAAAGAATAACTCAGGAAGGAGGATAGAGTGAAAGTTCATGAAGGTTGAACGTAAGTACAAAATAAAAAAGGGCAAAATCAACATTTTAGAAAATAGGCATTGTATGATGAAATTATGGGTGCGGAAAGCATTTGCTATAGTTTTGTTCGTAGGAAGTTTAGAAGAGAAACGGGCTTTGATACGTGGGCCTAAAGTCAAAACCGTTGATATGTGGGCCTAAAATCAAAACATAAATATAATTGTTCATTAGGGTTTTGAAAGTGCAGTGAGGGAGGTGCGTTGTCTGCCATAGAGAGGGAGAGTTGCAGCAACAATGAAGACGATTCTCTCATCAGAGACTATGAACATCCCAGATGGCGTGAGCATCAAGGTTCACGCGAAGGTGATCGAGGTTGAAGGCCCTCGTGGAAAACTAGTGCGAGACTTCAAACATCTCAACCTTGATTTTCAGCTGATCACCGACGAGAACGGCAAGAAGAAGCTCAAGATCGAGGCATGGTTTGGCTCTCGGAAAACCTCCGCCGCCATTCGCACCGCCCTCAGCCACGTCGACAATCTCATCACCGGCGTCACCAAGGGCTACCGCTACAAGATGAGGTTCGTGTACGCTCACTTCCCCATCAACGCCAGCATTGCCAACGACAATAAGTCCATTGAAATCCGAAATTTCCTCGGCGAGAAGAAGGTACACAAATGCTCTTCCTGTTTATTTTTAATTAATTAATTTTCTCTTTTATTTGCTATTAGGAAAAATGTGCGATTAGGTTTAGTGATTGGTTACTTGTGCGTGATTAGGTGAGAAAAGTTGACATGCTCGAGGGCGTGTCAGTTGTTCGTTCCGAAAAGGTGAAGGATGAGTTGGTTTTGGATGGAAACGATATCGAACTTGTTTCCCGGTCTTGTGCTCTGATTAACCAGGTATTTTCTTTTTCCGCACACCTCACATACCCTGTTCAAACCCTTTTCAATTTTGCGTTTGTTTAAGCTTTAATCGTTATTATCTCACTTTGGTGCAGAAATGCCATGTTAAGAACAAGGATATTCGGAAGTTCCTTGATGGTATCTACGTAAGCGAGAAGGGAACCATAGTAGTAGAAGAGTAGATCATGAAAACATACATTTTCTATTTAGTCTGGAAATCTTTTCTGTTATCTTTCTTGAGTTTGGATTTTACAATTTTGTGTTGTTAAAATATCTTGTTTGAAATTTATCCTATGGAGTATTTTAGTTCTCGGTCTATATAGATTTTGCTTTTGTTGATGTGTTTTGCTATGAATGCTTAATTAAGCAGTTAATGGACTGAATTCACAATTCTGCTGTTAAATGTGGTTAGTCTGCAATCACAATTAAATATTCGAGTGTTGTAAGACATGATAAACCGAAATTTTCACTTTCCTTAATTTCATTGGTAGATGATGTGTTTAAGAATTTCCCACTTTGTTCGACACTAGGCTGACAGAGATCTCAATTGTTCTATGTGTGTTGTCCCTGATATTGTGCTCTCACTCTTTCCAATCTATACCATTTATTCACTCAATTCAGCTAAAACTTGGTTGAATGTGGTTGAGTTGATTCATTTATTAGAAGCAGGTTCATTCATGAGGAAATAAATATCAAGAGAGAAAGTCCTAAGGCAACCATGACAACGAAAAACGCTTGCTTTTATTTTGCTTTGTTTTGTGTAGACTCCAATTGCTGTACATTGTAATAGTTTTGAATTAATACGAATAGTTGAGAAGTACTGTAACAGTGTAGTTTTTATAAAATAATTAAAAGAGCATTAGAAGTTGTTCTGTAAGAACTAAAGTGATAATTTTAGTAACTAAGCTTATTTTATGTTTAGAAGTCTAGGGTTTAATTACCAATTTTAGAAATAAACTATAAGCAGTTTCCGTTAGAAAGAAACTTTGAAATGTACAGCAGGAGATGAGTTATTACACAGCTTATATTTTGTAGGATCATTCACAAACTCAAGATACACTAGAATGAAATTTATTCTTGAAAGAAGACAGTAGATAATATCGTGATTCGTAATCAATTATCCTAATAACCAAGTTATACAAAGTTTGTTCCGTGTAAATAACATTTTAAGTTTTTAACTATAGTGATGTAGTCAGTAAAAACGTTATTTTTGTCTGATGAACTCATTACCATCGGCTGGCGAATATTTTTTTCATGGAAAACTTGTTTGCCTAAAATGTAATGTGTCAACGATTATAATAAATCAAATAAATCGGTAACTCGCCTGAAAATTAAACAAAATCCTGATCCTGAATTAGCATGTAAGTTTTTATTATCCCCCTACCTTACAATAATCTAAATCCATATTGTTTTAAGTCTATTTAAATTGATTTTTCTTAAATTTAAATCTATATTTTTGGATTTTAAATCCAATCAATTTAATTGGATTTGGATCGAATAAATTTTGGAATTTTGAAAATCTAAATTCGAATCCACTTTGGATTTGAATTGGATCATTGTTTTGGATTTTGAAAGTTTAAAATCTAAATGTGTCTAAGGTCTTCGTCCATGGGTCGGCCCGATTCGTCCTCGTCCATGGGTTGGCCTGAGTCGTCCCTGATTGAAGGTTAACCCGAGTTGTCCCTAACCAAGGGCCGACTTGAGTTGTCCCATCCGAGTTGTCTCCAATCGACCTTGGTTGAATCTCGGTCGAGTCGACCATAGTCAATTGGTCGAAGGTTGGTTGAACCAAGTCATCTTTAGGGTGACATGAGTTGTTCCTGAGGATTGATCCGAGTCATCTTTGGGTTGACCTCAATTGTTCTCGAGTGAGGGTGAGCTTGAGTCCTCTATAACCAAAGTCGACCCTGACAAACATTCATTTGAGTTGGCTGGATTGCAATTTGGCCAACTCGTCCCCGATCAATATTTCATGAGTCGATCTCAACAAAGGTTGGCTGAGATGCCCCGGGCCGAAGGTCGACCTTGGACGAAGATTGGTTGAGCCAGCTCCAAGCGAAGGTTAAACGAGTTTACCCAGACAAAAGTCGGTTGAGTCGACCTCGGTCGAAGGTCGGTTGAGTCGGTTCTGTCTGATAATGTCCTCTTCAAAGAATGCACACATAAACAAATTTTTGGCTTTAGTGTTTTTGATGGAAAGCTTGTCTATGGTCATCATTCCACATCCTTCTAGGAATTATTATTTCATTCCCATCATAAAGATCATAAATACCATCCTCAATGATTTATGACAATTCGATATCCAGATTCTTAATGTAGGTCATCATTTTTATTTGTCAAATTTTATCTTTTCTTTGTCGTACATTGGTAGATGATCTGCAACAAATTTTACCTACTTTATTTTGTTTACTAGGATCACTCCTCTTGTTCTATTAAGAATTCTCTTAAAGGCAGACTCTGATACCACTTGTTGGTGCAACGTGGCTCTAGAGGGGGGGGGGGGGGAGAGGGGTGAATAGAGTTTGTAGACATTTTATAATTGTTTTGTGGAGACATACTATTGTAAATAAATTAAGATAAAGAGTAAGGTAGAGAATAATGTACACAAGGATTTATACAGGTTCACCGCTACTTCCAATCTCTTAAACAACTTGCTTAAGAAATTCAGTAATCAACACATTTGACTAGCACGAGTATCAACCTCTTTAGGTATGAAGAGTTTAACCTTCTCCAAGATATACGAGTTTAGGTTACAATGAGTATCAACCTTTTCAAGTATCCTTTCTTAATCTCCCACTGACATAGAGAACCCGCAATCACAATAATCAATATAATCTCTTACGTAGGAGAACTCAATCATGCTCATAGTGTATAACTTCACCATTTGAAAGATATTACATTGAGTTACACTAAACCCAACATCACTCTATACACAAATGAATATGACTCTAATGCTCACAAAGTATTCTCTCTTCTTCTTTTTCTTTCCTTTAAGAATTAATATGGCAATATTTTAACACTTTTGTATTTTTCCTTTTCTTTATCATCTAGGTCTTGATATTTATAGTTGTGTTATGCATTTGATTGTGGATGCATATTCAATTCAGCATATTCTTCATATCTTCTTCCTTCTTCATTAGAAGTTCTTGATATTACTTTTAGAGTATATTGCTTCTTGTGCATCATTTTTTCTTTCCTTTTGATTCATTCAACAATTTGAAATTAAAATATCATAATGTTTTGGCTTCGTTCATCTATATAATGTCTTGCAATCTTTGATTTGTAGAGTATTTCTCTTTCTCGTGATTGATTGATAAATATATGACAACATTCACAATATTTAATCAGAATGTTTTCTTATATATCTTTATGAACCATCTTTTATATTCTTCATATTAAATAATGTTGAGACTTGCTGCACAATTCTCTTTCTTGACTTGATCAATAATTTAACGTTCATATTGTGATTTCATATTCCTCTTTCGCACCGTCTGAACATGATTCATCTAATGCTTATCATCATTTAAATTGTCTAGTCATTCTTCCATTGAAGTCTTTTAACGGAAGCACTCATCTAATAGGGATATTTAACATTCAACTTTATGAGTTAACTTGGCTTGTCTGACACTGATACTCGCTTGAGACTGTTACTCGTCTAGTACCTTTGTGTGCTTGCATTGACTCATCTAATGCTTTGCTTTGACTCATCTACTACTTGTAGAAGTCTAATGCCTTGTTTCATCATGTTAACTCATTTGGTCAATGATTTTGTCAATAGAATGTAGCTGCGTTTGCACTGTTGAATGCTTTTGATGACCTTTGTCATTTAGCAACTTATGACTCTTCTAAGTTAGCACTTTTGACTCGGTTTTATCTAAGTTTCACTTTCTCGTGTTTGCTTCAGACTTCAAGCTTTATTTTTATTTGTATTACTTGTGTTTTTACGTTCACTCATTGAACAAATATTAATTCAATAAATGTATATACTCACAAGAAAGAACATCATTGTCTAATGCTATTTATGCACCCTATTTCATGTGCATTTTCTTTGTCCTTATTCTTTACTTTAAGGTATAAATACAGATTTGGTACCTCAACTTTTTCGGAAAGTTCAATTTGGTACCCAAATTTTAGGAATGTTCAATTTGGTACCCAAACTTTTTAAACAGGTTTATTTTGATACCTTCCGTTAAACACTACATAACGCCGTTTGACTTCTGTTAAGGTGGCACTGTGCTGGGGATACGTGGCAGAAACAATGGTTCAGATAAAATGAGTTGGAATCCCCCTTTATTTGTAAACTTTAAGTGCCCTATTTTGTGGAGAGTGCCCTAATAGGTGATTTTCTCTTATTCTGATTTTTCTAGACATTTAAGAAATGTCAAGGGCTCAATCATCTTCCTCTTGCTCTCACAATTCATGGTTGATGCGAAATCAAAACTTGTCCTGTAATGGTGGTGGCCGTAGAAAATAAAAAAAATCAGCACGCCCATCAACTCAAATATAAAATGTAGGAAAGAAAACTCACCTTCCACAACCAAAGATTCTTCTTCCACCGCCAAAGCTCTATCTTCCACTGCCAAAGCTCCGTCTTCCACCGCTGAAGCTTCTTCTTCCCAGCTTCGCCCTCTCCAACGAACGGAAGGAAATCTTCGTCCTTCTTCTCTGATCACCGAACGCAAATCAACCATTGAACCCTAATTCCCAAATTTTGCTTCTGCCCTAATTTTCCATTCTGCAAAATTTTCGATTTCACATCCCTTATTTTGCCCCAAATCGACAACAACGCTTTTCTAAAATTTTTTACTTCACAAATTATTTACTTTGAATTTTTTTTTTACCACAAAAACCACGTATGCCCTACACAGTGTCACCTCAACAGAAGTCAAACGGTGTTATGTAATGTTTAACGAAAGGTACCAAAATAAACTTGTTTAAAAAATTTGGGTATCAAATTGAACATTCCTAAAGTTCGAGTACCAAATTGAACTTTTTAAAAAAGTTGAAGTACCAAATTTGTATTTATACCTTACTTTAAATAATTTGCGTGCGTATTATTTAAATTTGTTTTGTGCTCTATTCACCCCTTCTAAATTTATATTACACCAACAAATTCAAGTTGGGATTTAGTGAGTTCAAAGTGACCGCCCATAAATCAAAGAATAAAAATGAACCTTTACGAAACCTAATAAACATCAATTGAAGGTTGTTTTCGGGTTTAAAGACTTTACTTGCTTTCTTTCTTTGCATAAGAGCCTTTACTATCAAGATGTTGGTACACATGCATTTGGTGCCAAATCTGGTTTGCATAGTTACTTTTTTCTATATTCCAGAGTATTATTATTAAACACATTTTAAAACCATAATTAGTATAAAATACAATAACTACAAGTAATAAATCTACGTATCAAAACTCCCACAAAAGCATATTAAGGCATTTTAAGAGATACAAGAACAAAATCACCTATACAAGAGTTTGCATAAAGCACTAATAAAATAAAAAAATCATAATATTAAATTGTTTATAAGTCATTCAAACAAAATATTAAGGCATTTTAAGACATACAAGAACAAAATCACATATACAAGAGTTTACAGAAAGCACTAATAAAAAAAATCATAATATTAAATTGTTTATAAGTCATTCAAACAATATATATATATATATATATATATATATATATATATATATATATATATATATTTTTTTTTTTTTTTTTCTTTTTTTATATATATTTTTTTTTTTATAATATATATATATATATATATATATATATATATATATATATATATATATTCTTTATTTATTTTCATTGTATCTTCGAATATATTGTTTTTAAAATATTCAATATCTACATAATATTTGAACATATTTAAATCTTCTCTTAAAATAATGTTTACATACGTTTTTTCAATCAAATATAATAACATTATTTTATTAAAAATATCATATATTATTAGAAACGCAATCCATTCAATATTCTTAAATTATGTATAACCATTAATCAAAATACTTAATTCATAAAAATATTGTTTAAAAAGTATGCATCATTTGTTAAATTCTAAACTATGAATCATCAATAATCATTATTCTGTTACACTTTACTATTTATAATATAAACCTATATAAAATAATAGTATTTACTTTTATTAATTTCTTTTAAATAAAAATAAAAAAGTATAAAAGGAAAAAAAGAGAGGCACATGTGTCATTAGTTGAGAGTATAATCTACTTAAAATTAAAAAAATATTATAAATTAAAAATAAAATAAAATAAAAAAAAAAAAAAAAAAAAAAAACTAAAAACCTTTTTTTTTTTTTTTCTTTGGTTTGGGTGGAGCTCGAGCGGAGTCAAAGCAGCATCCATCGAACAGTTGAGTTGAGTCACAAAAATACAATGACATTGGTTGACGAGGTGGAGGTGGAGGTGGAGGTGGAGGCGGAGGCGTCGGTACCAGTAAAGAAGGTGCCGTATGGTGACATATTCGAGGCGTCCCGCGCCGGCGACGTGGAGCGGCTCCGGTACCTGCTGGAGACAGGCGTGAACGTCAACGCGCGGGACCAGTGGGACTCGGTGGCCCTCTACTACACCTGCCTGGTCGGCCACCTCGACGCTGCTCGCATGCTCCTCGAAAACGGCGCCATCTGCTCCGAACACACCTTTGACGGCGACCGCTGCCACTACGCCGCCCTCAATCTGAAGGTCCGGAAACTCCTCAAGGCATTTGAGGCGCGGCCCCCGCCCTTGGAACCCTTGCAGGCTGCTTTGCGTGACACCTTCCTCGCTTGTATGCTACTCTATTGCCCAATTTCATTTCACTCTTGTATAGACTCTAGGTTTAATTACTGGGTTTAAGTACCTGTAATGCATGCAATATTCACATAACTATAGATCAAGAAGTTTTCAAGAATTTCGATGCGCTGTATTGATTAATTTGTTGTACAATGATAGTGATACAGCTCGGATAGAGAGGTTTTGACGCAGTAGGATTTCTTTATTCATGGGTTTGATGGAGAAATGGAAAATTTACTGGGTTTGTGCACACTCAAGGAAGACGTGTAAAACATGTAATTCTAACATTGATGTAATATCCTACCTAAATACAAAATCATATTGAAACTGTAAACCAAACCAGTATGTTAGCATCTAGGGTAACATAAATAGGCAAAAATATCCACAACCAAAGGGCAATTTCACCTACCACCAGTCCCAAGTTGACATTTTCATACCAGAAAAACTAGAGTTTAATTACAGTTAAACATAAACAGCATCAAATCATTAAAACAGGGGCACAGTTACATGAACATACCAGCAAGGACATAATGTAGAAACATCAAACACTGAAGAGAAAACAAGCCAGTTAGCACTCACCCAGATTGTGCAAGAGAAGAGTTCGGCCATAACTGAGATCAGCCAGTTAAACCCAGGCTACCCAGTAACAACAAATGCAGTTGAACAAATGTTGCACTAGGGTTTGAGGTGAGAGTGAGGTCCAATGGAAAATTCAGTCACACAGAGAAACAGATCAAATGGGATATCCTGGGTTCAGCTACACTTTGTCTTGTGTTTTCTTTTTCAGAATTGTGAGTTGCTCCACCACTTAAATGTTATCTAGATTGGTCACAAAATTTGGCATATTTCACTGGTTACACGAACTCCCGGAACAAACCTTCCACTAACTCTCCAAATTGATTTTGTGTTTAGCATTGAAGTACATGTGATCCATTGAGGAATTTTTTGTTGAAAATTAGTGATAGAACAAGTCAAGGAGGATAATACCGCTCTAGTACCTTGTTTAGGAGATAGAAACTGAGAAGGAATATAGTGAATTTTGTGTGTTGTGTACTCGCATGAATATTCTTATTGATAATAAAGAAAAGATACAATAATAGGGAACAATCAATATCTAATAATGTGAAATATTTGGTAAGATATGCCCTTATCAAATCATATCTCTATCGATGTAATCAAATCATATCTCATGACAATTTTGATCTCAGGTCTTAACAGTCAGATTTGGGGGATACAAAAATTTCTGAGAGGAGTCCTCCACTTCAAAATTGTAATGTAATGCTATGTAGAAAAGAAACAATGCGTGATATAATCTGTATTAGTGAATTTACTTCACTAAATTTTACTTAGTTCCTGTTCTGAATTCTTGAATTTATTATTTTACTCACTATTTATGTTGAACTGCCCGAATTGTGTGTGGTTGAATCAATGACATTGGATTGAATTTTATACTAATTTTAGAAAGTGTGATACTGGACCCAATTCAATCTTACAAAATTGACTTGTAAGGTGAGGTTCGCATCTATTTATATGCTACACTTTAACCATATCTCTTACCAATGTGGGATCTCCAACACACTTTCGCCAAGGATTAAAAATCTTTAGCATTGTTTGATAGTCGGTGGTAGGACAGGTTCTAATAAAGGGGATCAATAGATGAGAATATATAGAGGAAATGAGTCATGAGTCAACTACACAAGGAGACATAACACCACTCTCAACCCAAAATCTTAAGACAACATGTCTTTGGGTCCTTGTATTTATATATTGCTTATCTCTTTTACATTGTAAGCTCATCCTCTGGTGGAAGCTGTGAGTACTTTTAGTGTGAATTACCATGTTGTCTGAACTAGATGTACTTGTCAGTCACTAGGTTGAATTTGACTTTAATACACACATGAATATTCTTATTTATAATGAAGAAGAGATGCAATGATAAGGAACACAATCAGTATCTACTGATTGAAAATATTTAATAAGATATTTCCGTATGAAATTATATCATATCACCCTATTTAACATTGATAAATCATATATCTAACATAATCAACTGATATATTTAACATTGTTTCTAGATATAATTAACTTATCAAATCATGGAAGGATAAAAATGATTCTTGAATTGGAAAAATACATATCATGTGATTGATAGAGCATGTTTTGGAGAAATAATTGCTTTTAAAAAGTAGGTTCTTTGCTAGGCATGCTAGAGGTAGACTTTCAATAATACAGATTTAGAACTGAACTACAAAAACTCTTAGTTGACTTGTAAAGAAATTGTGTTACGAAACATCCCCCCATAACTCAAGTTTACTTTCATAAGAAAGCCTTGAAAATAAGAATAAGTTAATTATCCTTGTATTTATTGTTACCTAGAAAAGTAGGAATACGTAACTTATCCTATTTATTTTTGTTTATCTAGAAAATAGGAATAAGTTAGGTAGCTTTCTACAGTCATCTATCTATATCTCTATCCTTAGGAAAAGAGGGGAAGGGAACCACTGTATATAGGAGGATCAGCAGAACTGAGGGAGGAAGCTGGGTTTCTAGTTTCCCTGCAAAATCAGGAAGGGGAACCCTTGCTTACAAGGGAACTCCATTAGAAGTTCTTTCTCTTTTACTTATGATCCATTTATTTCAGAGAATAAATAAAGGTTCCCTATTCTTACAAAGCATTAATTGATAGGCATCGGATCTCTATCATGATGTCATTGGTTGTAGCTATTGTTTTATTTTTTTTCCCCCAAAAAATAATGATGTCTGCATACATAGGCTGGGACTCAATATTATCATGATTGAATAGGTATTTCATCCACTCAGGGGTCCATTTGCAGCCACTTCCCTCCAGATGTAGTATTTATTGTACAAGGAAAACGTATTCAAACTCACAGAGTCATACTAAGTGCAAGGTCGCCATTTTTCAAGAAAAAGTTTACTACTGATTGGAAGGATCGCAATGAAGTTAGATTCTCAAAGGAAAGGTTGTCATATCCTGCACTTTATAGCCTTATACACTTCTTTTATTCAGACAGATTAGAGATTGCCATTGATGACATGGAGGATCTTGTGAGAATCTGCAAAGTATGCAGATGTGAATCACTGCATAAAGTTATTGAGAAAGAACTAATTCATCAAAAATATGCAGACTATAAAGCGCTGGGAAATGTAGATAATTCTCAGAAACGGTATATTTTACAAGGTCTATCCCTTCCTGAAGAGGACAGGCTTCCCGCTGCCTTGCATCGAATCCTTCTGACCGCCCTTTCAAATTCAACCCATGAAAGTGGTCAAGAAGATAAATTGATTTCTATGATGGATGCCATGCAGATGGCCAAATCTGTGGATGATCTTGCTGATGTTTGTGTAAAAGTTGATAGAAATATTTTCCGCTGTCATCAAGTTATTCTAGCATCCAGGTCAGAATACTTCAGAGCAAGATTATCACATATGAAGAACTTCCATGAGGGGAAACATGAGGTATCTGTTGACACTCTTCCTTGTCTTGAAGAACATGACTTAAGCAAGGAGGCTTTTGAGAAAATGATTGAATATATGTAAGTCTCTTCCCTCTATATAAAATGTGGAAATTGAAAATTGAAAATATTTGAGGGATTTCATGTGGCACTTTTGCCATGGTAAGCTGAGGATATTCTATAGAGTCTGGTTTGTCTGATTTATATGTAACTTAAATGCTCTACAATGACGATATTGCATGCTTATGTCTAGAGATTCACCTTTATATTTATATATGTGTGTGTATGTATGTATATATATAGTTGGGTTTCAACTTGAGTGCGATAAGATAACATTGTCAAAGTCAATCACCGTACCAAAGTATTGATTGCATTGGAACTCAATGCTTTTGTTACAGTTTTGTTTAAAAGACATCTTAGTGAGCTTAGAAAGGAGGTTATTTATAAATTGTTTATAGTCTGGATTCCTAAATAATGTGAGACTTTTGACATACCAAAACCAATTGAAAGTAGGAATTATTACTAGATAGACAAACAAAAGAGATTGCTGTATTCATATTGGAAGTTTCTTAAGTAGTGTTCTGGTTGAGTCCAATTAGTTTGAGATTGATTAATAAAACCTGTTTATATTGATTTAGTTTTATGAAGATTGCTTTTGGTTCTAGGTCATTTATATATTGTATTGTTTTATGCTTTTGTTGCCCTTCTTAGTGTCTGGAGTGCGTTTAACATGATGAAGTTTTTTTATGTAGTTTGTATATATAACATCAATTTTCCGTTCAAAAAGATATTTTCATGAATTGTATTGTCCGTTGTTGGACCAGGTACACTGATCGTTTGCAGGACATAAATCCAGATCAGGTTTGTATACACCCGTATAACTTATGTGATAGTGGTTTGTCCCTCTGTTGTCTAATATTAATATGTTTTGAACAGGCTGAGGAAATGTTTGATGTTGCTTCTAGATATTTATTGTTTCCTCTCAAGCGTGCAGTCGCTGATGTCTTGTTGCCACACTTGGAAATGGTGTCACTTGATGAACATTGCCATTGGTTAATACTAGCAGACATGTATTGCTTTTCTGCCGATCTCCCTCCATTTTACAGTAATGCATACCAGTATAATTGTTTCATTGATATTTGCATGAAAGGACGGATGGGATCTACGAAACATGAACTCCAACATAGACATAAACACTCTTGCACAATTAATATATAAAATGTGAGGCACTATTACACCGTGCACACTCACCTAACTGAAATGAAATGTGTAACAACAAAATATCTATATTGATAATCAATATTTGTATTATATGTTCTTGTGTATCTATCTTATTCTTATAATATTGAGCCTCAGTAAAGAATATTAGTAGACATTACAATGAAACAACATACTTTAGAAAAAAATACAAAAATAAGAGGTTAAATGGTATATTTACCTTCTCAAACCGACTTTCTAGGTCTTTTCTATGATAACTACAAAAGGGGGTTGTTGTTTTTTTCTTTTTTATATTTTAACCTGACTTTTGTAGAAGATAGAAATAAATATATTTTCAATAATATTAGTGTGTGCACCAGTGAGGACTACATCTTCCTTTGTTTAGCCCTGTAAAAAGAGAGTCTAACCAAGAAAGATATCGGAGGAAATATAAAATTAAGAGAGACCTTATGGTAAATGATATCTCTAAGTGTTTAGCCTCTTAGAGTAAAAGTTAGGAGGACAATACTTAACCTATGTTCGCTCAAGGTCTTTGATGATATTAGTCATTGCTTTCAGCGATGAGTAATCCATACCAATAACAGGGTTAGAACAAATGGTATCATGTGAGTGTGATCCATGTAGCTGACATCACTGTGGCTTGCGGGATAAGGCATCTGTTGTCCATTCCTATGGATTGAGCTGTGTAGAGGTGTTGACTAAAGTATTCAATCTGAAAAGATAATCTTTTTATTGGATACTTAATGAGAAGTGTTTAACACTTGTCCCTGACAGGTGTTGGTGTTGAAAATGTGTCCTGCATTGTGACACTTCAAATAGGAGAAATTTTTGTGCTTCATGGGAGGAAATTCTTCCTTGACTCTTATGTTTTTGTTACATTTTGGTGATTAAGGAAAAAATATAGTTGATAAGCTACAATAAGATATTGTAATTAACTACAAGTGTGTTGTTAGATGCTGTTAGAAGATTTTAGAGATCTATCTGTAGTCATTACTTTAGGGTTAGCATTCTTTATATATAGAGAGGCTGATTTACTGTTTTAAAATTCAATTCATTAAAAATCTTTTCTCATTGAGTTTAATCTTTTTCAAGTTATTTATATGATTGTTTCAATACCTTTCAAATCTCATGCTGTACTGCTTGCGTTAAAGTTTATTAGACTCTACTTGTGTTTGTACAGCTTATTAAGATAAGTTCTACTTGACTAAAATCCTTTTTTTCCGATGAAAATAGGTTTACTAAAAGCATCACTATATTGATTACTATCCCAATTTGGCTGACATCCTAATTGACATCAACTGTTTGTAGAATACCTGAAAATGTATTTAGAAGCAAGAAAACAGTACAAGGGGACTGGTAGGTAATTGAAAATGCAGACTCTAGAATTCACTTTATTTAAGCTATTTATCCAAATAGGTTATTCAACTTTGTAAGGTAAGGTAATTTAAGATTTCAGATATTACTTTGCATCATGAGGAGGATGAAATTTGAAAGGAAGAACCAAAAGTGAATGGATTAGAGATCGTTATCTTTTGGAAATTATTACTGCAAAAAATTTGGGAATAAATATGAGAATGGAAAAGACATTTATTTTGTTTACTCTTGTCTGTCATCCCCGCACTAATTGGATTTAAGATTGGTGTAATGAAAATCATATTTTTGTAAAATGATTCCTTGGTTCTAACTGCAAAGTGTTGCAAGTCCTGCTATTGTGAATTACATATGTTCCTTATTTTCCCACTGGATAAGTAGTTAGTCGTGTCCATTGAATATTTGTTCTTGTCCAGGTATGGTGTTGTGAAGATTCGGGAGTATTGTCTGGACACCATTGCTTGCAATTTTGAGACTTTTGCTGAGAGTAAAGAGTTCAGGGCAATGTTGCTGACTTTGCCTCCACCATCTGGAGACTCGTCCCTTCGCACCACTGTCCCTAGTATTCCTGGATCTTCTCTTAATACTGATCAAGGAAATCTTCTTGATGATTTACGTGAGAAATGGCTTGCAATTGAAGCGGCTGAGCTTGACAAGAGAGATGAGAGTGCTTTGCAATTTGACAAGCGACTAGAGATGCTTATGCTTGTTGCAGAGCAAGAAAAATCATCACACAATGCTGATTCCGATTACGCTCCTGCATTTCTTCCCAATCACCACTCTGATTTAAACTGAAAAAACCCGGATTTCTGAAGCAAGATATTAAGGTCACTGTGTTTAAGTCGAATTTTTTGTAACTTCATTTGCTCGGGCATTCCTTAATTTTTAAATTTCTTTGTACTTTTAGAAGAAAAAAAATGAATATATTGATTGTACCTACCTGGCTCATATAATTATATTTTTAGCAGACTCAAAAAGGTTTAATAAATTAAAGAATAATATTAGATTCATTTGATATATTAATCATCTTAAAATAACATGCCAAAAGATATATGTTTTACCCGATAGTGCAAGAGAAATGTAAGGTCCACCCAAAAGTTATGAGAAAAGTATAGTCGGGGAGTTTATTAAAGAGCAACTCATATGGAGACCTATTTTGCAGAACAGGAGTAGGAAGCATGTTTATTATACTGACAGCAGAAGTAAAAGCTTCTCCCCAGTAATTCATGGGTAAAGATAAAATAGCAAACAAAGATAAGCTAACGTTAAATGATGGAAGATCCCATATTCACGTAAAACAGAAGAAAAACACAACAGGAAGGGACGCATGGATGCTAGAAGAAGATGTCATCTTGAAATAAAAACAACTCCAGGAAAAATATTTAAGAAAAATGAGAAACAACGCCTTAATGGCAATAGAATCGAAATCTATTTGGATGAATTTAGTGACAAAGAGTATAATTTTTTTTTTCTTCCTACTCCAATATTAATTTTTATAAAATAATAAAATATTACAGTAAAAGAAACATAATATTATCAAATATTCAATATTAGAAGATGTTTGTTTTTTCGATATCAAATACTTTGAAATAAATTATAATTGTTTATATTTTATATTAAAATACAAAATAAAATTTCACGAGAACCAAAACATTTATTAAATTTGCAAACTACAAACATTAATGAAATCTAGTTGATAAAGTTTAAAAAATATAAAAGAAAAACAAATATTCAAATTAAAATATATTTTAAGTGTTTGTTTACTTTAATTTTTAAAATTCTAATGAATCTTTTTTTATACACTAATAAAAGTTATAATACATCACTTGATCAAAATGATGTAAAGAACAAATAATAAACATAATAATAAAATTTTCATAGATCTTATATCTCTTGAACTTCAATGTACGTTGGATGATGATAAAAAAATATTCATGACAATTACATTAAATTTTTATATTGTAGTAAATAAAATTTATTTATACAATTATAGTGAAAAATTATATTATGATTGATAATGAATTAGAAAATAAAAAATAATTAGATAAAATATATCGAAATAATATTGTACATGATGAAAATATACAATAAATAAAAATATTAAAAAGTAATAAAAATATTCAAATGTGAGACATAATTTTTTTTTTTTAATTCACATACATCATTTTAACATAATTACATAAAGATTATGATAAGATGAAAAATATATTGAAGATGCGAATGAGTTTCATGACAAACCAAATAATTAGAAGAAAAAAAAATACATATATATATATATATATATATATGTATATATATATATATATATATATATATATATATATATATGGTTACATAATTAATTATGAATATTTTAATAATTTAAACGGAGACAGAGATATGACGAGAACGAATATTATGGTGGGGATATGTATATCCCCATACCCAATTGAAAAAGTTGGAGATTTCTCATACTCATACCCATACACAATCAATGCGAATATTTCCGTCAAAATAGAAACGAGTTTGGACAATACCCATAAAATGAATTTATTTACTATCTCTAGTCACAACATGTAAAATCTTAGATAGAGTTTAACATCTAGCTAAGGAATCTTTTCATTACAATGATGATAACTATTGTTTTTATTAGTAATTAACTCTCATTAAAAAAATACACAAAATATTACTCTAAAATTAATTTTTTATGATATTATTTCATTCTTTTTAAAGAGCATTTGTTATCAATTATGAGTATACCTTTTTTCCCAAAAGACAAAAAAAGGGTTAATAGTAGAATAAAAAATATACTTTCATTAGTTTCAATTAAAAGAAAAAAGTGGAATCAAGATTTAAAAATCAATATTTAAACTCGGGTCGGACTGTCAAAAATGGGGTGGCCAAGTTGACCCATTCTTAAAATTTTATTTCTATATATACTTATAAATAAATAGGTAGTTAAAAAATATATTTAATTATATAATATTTTAAAAAACATTAATTGATTATTTAATATTTTTAATTAGATAAATAAAATAATTATTATATTTATACATTAAATTATTTTTGTTATAATTAATAATCATAAATTAAGTCATAAGTTTTAATGATTTAAATTATTATATATTAATATAGTTTTAAAAAGTAATATAAAAAATTAAAATTTTTAACTATTTTATTGTAACTTTTAATTTAAAAATAAAAAATAAAATGAGTTAATGATAGACCGGTTTGTCTTTGCCCATCAATTTGACGGATTATGATAGTCGAATCAAAATAGATTTGCGAATTAAAAATTCCAATCCGATTTATCCTGTTGTGGAGGATCGGCAGGCTAGCCGCCTATTTTGACACTCCTATTTTAAGTTATTGTATTATTCTAATACCTTTATAAGTTTTTTTTATTTTTTACATCTTCTAATCAAATAACATATTTTTATTCTAAAATAATTAAATTACTTAAAAGAAAATGTTTTATCTTCTAAAAAATCTATGTTTAAACTCCCGAATTTCATCTGACTTCCACGGCCATTAGGCAGTTTATCATGATGGTATTTTTGTGAAAGGGGTACTTGTGAAAACAATTATTAAAAGGAATAGTGATAAAATGGGTAGTTGCAGATATTAACTCCGAAAATAATAATATGGGTTCTTCTAAAGTTGTTAGTTTTGGGCCTAGCCCAGTTACTGTTTTCTGTGAGATGAAATAAGATAAAAAAAACGAATGAGGGAGAGAAGAAATAACTAGGGTTTTGCGTCAGTGTTTGTGCAAGTGAGGGGAGGCGTGAAGCGGCAACAATGAAGACCATTCTCTCATCGGAGACTATGAACATCCCAGATGGCGTGAGCATCAAGGTTCACGCGAAGGTAATCGAGGTTGAAGGCCCTCGTGGAAAACTAGTGCGAGACTTCAAACATCTCAACCTTGATTTTCAGCTGATCACCGACGAGAACGGCAAGAAGAAGCTCAAGATCGAGGCATGGTTTGGCTCTCGGAAAACCTCCGCCGCCATTCGCACCGCCCTCAGCCACGTCGACAATCTCATCACCGGCGTCACCAAGGGCTACCGCTACAAGATGAGGTTCGTGTACGCTCACTTCCCCATCAACGCCAGCATTGCCAACGACAATAAGTCCATTGAAATCCGAAATTTCCTCGGCGAGAAGAAGGTACACAAATGCTCTTCCTGTTTATTTTTAATTAATTAATTTTCTCTTTTATTTGCTATTAGGAAAAATGTGCGATTAGGTTTAGTGATTGGTTACTTGTGCGTGATTAGGTGAGAAAAGTTGACATGCTCGAGGGCGTGTCAGTTGTTCGTTCCGAAAAGGTGAAGGATGAGTTGGTTTTGGATGGAAATGATATCGAACTTGTTTCCCGGTCTTGTGCTCTGATTAACCAGGTATTTTCTTTTTCTACGCACACCGCACATACCCTGCTCAAACCCTTTTCTATTTTGCTTTTGTTTAAGCTTTAATCGTTATTCTGTTACTTTGGTGCAGAAATGCCATGTTAAGAACAAGGATATTCGGAAGTTCCTTGATGGTATCTACGTAAGCGAGAAGGGAACCATAGTAGTAGAAGAGTAAAACATACATTTGCTATTTAGTTTGGAAATCTTTTCTGTTATCTTTTGAGTTTGGATTTTACAATTTTGTGTTGTTAAAATATCTTGTTTGAAATTTATCCTATGGAGTATTTTAGTTCTCAATCTATATAGATTTTGCTTTTGTTGATGTGTTTTGCTATGAATGCAATTAAGCAGTTAATGGACTGAATTCACAATTCTGCTGTTAAATGTGGTTAGTCTGCAATCACAATTAAATATTCGAGTGTTGTAAGACATGATAAACCGAAGTTTTCACTTTCCTTAATTTCATTGGTAGATGATGTGTTTAATAATTTCCCACTTTGTTCGGCACTAGGCTGACAGAGATCTCAATTGTTTCTTATGTGTGTTGTCCCTGATATTCTGCTCTCACTCTTATCAATCTATACCATTTATTCACTCAATTCAGCTAAAACTTGGTTGAATGTGGTTGAGTAGATTCATTTATTAGAAGCAGAGGTTCATTCATGAGGAAATAAATATCAAGAAAGTCCTAAGGCAACCATGACAACGAAAACGCTTGCTTTTATTTTATTTTGTTTGGTGTAGACTCCCAATTGCTGGACGCTGTAATAGTTTTGAATTAATACGAATAGTTGAGGAGTACTGTAACAGGGTAGTTTTTATAAAATAATTAAAAGAGCAAATGAGAACTGCTCTTTAGTTTTATGACATGAAGAACCATTAATAAGCTTTAGAAGCCCTGTAAGAACTAAAGTGATAATTTTAGAAACTAAGCTTATTTTATGTTTAGAATTCTAGGGTTTAATTGTCAATTTTAGAAATAAATTACAAGCAGTTTCCGTTAGAAAGAAACTTTGAAATGTACAGCAGGAGATGAGTTGTTGCACAGCTTATATTTTGTAGGATCATTCACAAACTCAAGATACACTAGAATGAAGTTTTTTCTTGAAAAAACAGTAAGGTAATATCATGGTTCGTAATCAATTATCCTAATTACCAAGTTAACAAAAATTGTTCCGTGTAAATAGCATTCTAAGTTTTTAACTACAGTGATGTAGTCAGCAAAAATGTTATTTTTGTATGAACTCATCTCCATCGGCTGGCGAATATTTTTTTCATGGAAAACTTGTTTGCCTAGAATGTAATGTGTTATATATATGGTCAACGATTTGAACAATGGACATTATTACACACAAAAAAAAACCATCTCAACGTTTATAAAAATCAAATAAATCAGTAACTAACCTGAAAATTAAATAAAATCCTGATCATGAATTAGTTGAATTAGCATGAAAGTTTTATTTATGCCCCTACCTTACATGTCCGCTTTAAATTCAGAAAACGCTTATTAAAAATAATTAATACGTAAAAGTTTGATCAAAGGAAATAAGATTAGTCTAAACGCCCGTGGGTTCATTTTTTTTATCCAAAAACGTCATGGACACTAAATGCAAGAGATAAAGGGAGTAAGATTATGGATATACATGTGAGACGACAAAATATCTTTTTTTCTTTTTTATTTCTTTCAATTATTTCCTCAAGAAAGAAACACAAAAAGTGAATTAAAGAAAGTCCAGTGATCAATATAACGTGTACCATGTGATGAATTCCACAATAACTAGCAATGCAAAGTCCCTCCTAACTCTTTTGCTTTCTTCTCTCCAAAGTCCGAATTCAATTTACTGTAACATCCACAAGCTAAAAGAAAATTGAATTCTTGGAAATAGTAACTCCTACAAATCAAAGACTATTCCCTTTTTGGTGGGGTCTGAAGTGAAAATCCAGATTTTCCATGATAATCTTGGCTTTCATTAGTTACATTGGCAGTTGTGGAGGTCTTGCCTTTAACCTCCTCCTCCCCCGAGGTATCATTTCCTTCCAATTTTGCTGATACTGAAAGGGGCATATTTCCACCCTGCTTATCACTAGAAACGTTGCCAAGCAGGCTTTTATACATAGTAAGCGCTTGGGCCATCATGTTAGCAGGATTTGATGCAGAACTAGGAAGCAACATTGTTGTGCCCTGATCAAACAAGTAAAGATGAAATGAAAAACAATTTTCGAACTAAACAAATTATGTAAAGCACGAAATTGAATATCAATCAGTTTATGGGCTATATTACCTCCTTGGCTATGTTACTGAAAGCTTGAATATATTGCTCTGCAATCCTTAAACTTGCTGCCTGCAAAATCAAATGACAGTATCATTCCCTTCCCTGTCAGTCCATGAGACACAATAAAGCTCAAAAGCAGATGTACCAATTAAGAGGCAATTTTATCCACCACATTCACCACCTAATTTAATTTGTCTCCCATTTTCAGTGATCAACCAACATCAACATAATAAACCCTTCTACCCTATTTATATGGACAGATGTTTGATTGTCTTCAAGATATCAAATACTATAAAAAGTCAACCAGATCCTGTATTGAAAACTGACTAGGAAAGGAAAATCAATAACCTGGTTTAGCAACAAAACAAAAGTCTCCCAGTTACTGATATATCATTATATGGCTGGAATGCTAATCCAAAAATAAGAAATATCAATCATCAGAGCTACCAACCGAAATAAATTAATCCAAGAAGTTTTCATCATACACTTTCTTGACCAACACAATCTAAACGAAGGCTAGAAAAGTACAAAACCGATATGAATCAAACGTATAACAAGAAAAAATGTCTTAAACTAATCAATATAAAAAGCTAGCACTGGCTGTGATATACAAAATACGAACTTGAAGATCTCACCTCAGGTCCTCCATTTTCCTTTAGGGCGGTTGAGACGTGAGCTAAACCCTCAGCTGTTGCTTTTGCTTTAGCTAGGATGGCTTCAGCCTCACCTGAAGAAGAATAATGCTAATCATTAGATTCATCAGGCTTCGAAGATATCAAATCAACCAACTGAAATTGGTATATGAAGAAAGCAGAAGATATCATATCAACTAGATCGGCACATTAATCATGGCATGTTATTAAATAAAACACAAATCAGATATTCATTAGACTATGGTTCAATCCACAATTCATTATTATCTAGAAGTGCATAAGATCATTCCTCTCAACAAGGGAGTACACGTAGACCTTGATATAAAGGACAGTGTGAAATAATATGAAGGGATATCATATCACATCATGTTCACTATACATCAAAGCATTAATATTGAAACATAAATGGAAGTTGGAACTAAGTTATCAAGATGTTAATAACCTTGAGCTCTGTTAACTTGATCCATCTTCGCAGCTTCTGATGCTAAGATCACTGAAATCTTCCCAGCTTCTGATGCTAAGATCACTGAATTCTTCTTTCCATCAGCAATGTTTATATGAGCCTGTCTTTCTCCTGTTTAATAACTATAGATATTAATACTAGAAGCTACATGTAGTTGTTGGATCAGAACATATCCCTTTCGGTTGAATGACATGATACTAAAACTAATTTCATGATGAAAAATAATGCAAAAAGTATAAACTGAGCATACGAAGGTTTGGAATATCAAATTGATTACCTTCAGACTCAAGAATTTGTGCTCTCTTTTTTCTTTCTGCTTCTGCTTGCATCTCCATAGCTGCCCTCACTCCACGTGGAGGAGATATATCCCCTAAATAAGAAAAACAGCAAAAAGAATTACACAGAAACATCAAGTAAAAAATATAGTAAAATTATTTATGCACGGCTAAAGCTTACTTATTTCATATCGAAGGCACTCCAGACCCCAACTTTTTGCAGCCACATTAATGGCCTCCTGTAATAATTTTGTCACACAATTAATCATTATATGGTCAGCACAAGACTAACTCTGTGAGTACATTTTTTTAGGGTACGTCAGAAAGAAAACACAAGGCTAACTCTTATGGAAGGGCTATGCATAGCTGTTAGATCATATTTATTATATCTTCCTGTCCTTGTTAAATACTAATTCCTTGGCACCAGCTAGCTTAAAAATCATGCTCATCATGCCAACCTTTCTAAATAAGTCTAATATATAAACCAATAACCGATTGTAAAAAATTATTCCTATGTTATCATAAGTTAAGGACTTAGGCAACGTTGCACATTACTAGGAAGGAAACTAGTGTCACCAACCAGCACAACCACTACAAAATTTTCATCTTTAGCTATTGTCAGGTTTCTCCTTTTCATTCCTATATATAACTGGATTGAAATAGGAGTGGGAATTTTTATTATTTTCAATTTTTTTGTTTCTCACAGGTCAACTTCTTTTGAGACCATCCTATCCAAAACAATAGCTCCCACTACATGTGAATATCTCTCCAAGCAAAGATTCAATTCAAACTTTATTTAGCCATGTTATGAGGAACTAGCCGCTTCTATTAGACCCAACCCATGTAAGTATAGGACTACGAAATTTAAGGTACTCGATCATCCTTCCCATACTTTGCACAGCCCCATCTAAAGAGACATGTCTTTACTTTTCACAACTATTTTCTGTTCTGCTATAGAAGCCTTCCACCAACACCAACATGATTTTATGCGTGACTTGAATTTAAAGTATCTAAAATGGAATAAAATGAGCAGCACAGACAACAAATTCAAAGAACTTATAACTAAACTCACCACAATTTTTTCATTGAGTGTGTCTCTTTCCTCAAATGTCTTATCAAGGGTAATCTTACCAAGCTCACTACGCATTGTCGTTTGTGCCAGCTGAATGACAGCATAAATGGGATTCTCCACCCCATAAGACGCGAGCTTAGGATCCACAATCTGCACTCCAAACAAAATTAATAAAAAAATAAATAAAAATATGATCTGGACATAATTTCAAAGAAGGAAATAGAAAGTCAAAATGAACCAAAACCACCCATAAGTTCAAACTAGCTTATACATAAACTAAAATCAGCTCTTATAGAAGCTAAATGAACTGCTCATTGATATATTTAACAAAAAGTAGTTCACTACCACTGACCACTCAAATACACTAACCGAATACATAGACAAAAAGAAAACCTTGTAAAGCACACCAAAAAGAAAAACCAGAAACCTTGACGTAAAGCACACCATCGAAGAGGATGGTGACATTGTCCCTGGTAATTGCACTCTGATCAGGGATGTTAATAACCTCCTCCTTGAGGGAATGCACATAAGCGATACGATCAACAAGAGGAATCAAAAAATGGATTCCAGATGGAAGAGTCTTAACGTACTTCCCGAATCGTTCAATCACAAACGCCCTCTTCTCCGGCACAATCCGAATCCCCCAATTCACCGGTGGAATAATCTCATATGTCCTATTCAACCACACCTCAACATTAAAAATGAAAAAAAAAAAAGAAAAAAGAATTGTTCGACGGCGAAACCTAGCAGCAAGAAAACTAACCTGGAACTAGGATCGCGACCTGTGCGGAGATATCGAACGGAGGAGAAATGAGAGGGAATTGAAGGAGTGCGAGAGGGAATTGAAGGAGTGCGGCTAGTAGAAGCCAACGATTGGCTCAAACAACGCACTGCGTTTCTTGCGGCGTTGGTTTTCCAAATGGTCGCCATTTTCGTGCTCCGGAGTTCTCTGCAGTTCTAGTGCGCTTAAATTTTCTTCCTCTTTGTTAATTGTGAAAACCCTAGTAAAACCTCTTCCTTCTATTTTTTCTTAGTTTGTTCAGATTTTACACGTTAATTTTCGTGATGAGCAAGTAATTCATCATTTCTTCTTCTTACCCTAATTCTCCGCTTAGATTCATTATTTTTACATTTTTTATTTTATGATCTCATTTTATTTTTATCAAATTTTCTCATTTTTTCAATGCTTCATTTAACCCTTAATTTGTGTATTAATATTTTTAAAACTGTAATTATTATTGTGTTCTTTTTTATTAGGATTTTAATCTACTTTTGGAATTAATTAGATTCTCCTATTTTTTGTTTTATTTTTTAAATATTTAGTTTTATTTTTTTCATTTTATTACTTGGTTCGGCGGTGTGTAATATTCCTACTTATATTAATAAGAGAAGTTTTTTGCTAATTTGTATATTTGTAAAATATAATTAGATACGTAAATTTAATAAAAAAATAATTATGCATTTACGCCGTGAGGAAGATTTTATTAACCAAAGCGGACAATAGATAGTTATTACTTGTATTTAACTTGACTCATTGTCATTCCTAACAATAATATCACAAAAATAAAGAATAAGGTAGTGAAAATTGAACAATACTACATAAACCAATATTGTAATCAAATTAGAAACTAATAGTTAAATCAAAATATCATATCTACCACACAACAAGATCAATATCCCATCTATTTATCACACTTTTTGCATATCTATAATAAATTTGATTCAATAAAAAAATCAACTTTGCAAACAAAGTTTATCATCAACTTCAAATCAACAGTTAACAACAAGAATCAAATGCTTATTGAATAATACAACCTCTAAGGCTCAATCATCACAACACACCCTTTATGGATCAACCCTAATGGCTAAATCATAACATAGACATTTAACTCAACTTCTAGAAGACTAGTTTATTGAGCAAACTCAGATACTCTCTATAGACTTCACATTGGGACACCAATCCCTCTTGAGATGACACAGGTAAATTCCCTACATGTTTTTGGTATGATCTTATTTCATATTGAAGCTCCACATGTGTGAAAACCTTCCTTGGCTCTTATAACTAGATATATTTTCTCTATGTAAGTTCGATGCTAGTAGAGTAATGATAATCTATGTGGAATCCTTCTCAATGCACCACCTAACATCACATCAATGCAATACTCCTTCCCTAGGAGTCACTACATTCATCACATCTACATAATAATTTACACAAGATCATCACATTCTCATATAAATTTAAATCATCACACCCCGTCATACATATGTATCTTATGTTAATCTAAATTCATCATATATCATCAATCATATATTCTCCATTTAAATTTAATTGCTAATTGCTAATAACTCATGATTTTATTTATATTGCATTAATGTAGTATTCGATTACAATATTTCAATCAAATATATTCAACCCAAGGAATGTTATAATCATTTTAACCTTTAAAGATATATAAAATACAATACTCTCAAACATTTATTCAAATATATTCATATCTTTAGAAGTATAAATAAAACATATTTTTAAGGTTTTGGCTCAACCAAAAATCTTGCCTACCCAGCCAGAGATCTAATTTGCCCTACAAGCTTACATACTTGCCTAGTGGGAAACCACTAGAGTTGAACTCGTTCGACTAGCCATACACTTTGCCGGTGAAGATAAAACAAAGGCACCTTAGATTTGGAGTTCTAGGCCACATTCAATGCCACCAGCGTTGCACCCAACGAAAGACCAAAATCTAAGCTTATTGATTTTAAAATAAAAGCTTTCGGCTCAACAAGACTCCTTATTCTCTAGAATTCAATAAAATATTTTCGCTTAGCGATCCAAACCTTGGGAGCCAAATTTCACTTGGCTTACCCAACGAGGAAATGGTTCACCCAACGACTCTAAGATCTTGTCCAATGAGTCTTCATAATGCATAAACAAATCATGTGTAGTATATTAATCAATTGGGTTATCTAACCCATTTTTACTTTTTTATTTATCAAAATATATTTAGTTCAATAAAAGATCTACCTAGATATTTCAAATGGTAATATTAATACCTCATAAATTAATTTACTCTAATTATGCAATCCAAACTAAGTAAATTTAGCACAAACAAAATTCAATGTCATAACACATTCATCATCACCATAAAATTTCAATAGTAGTATTCTAAATTTTTATTAGCTTCTCTGATCTCAAAATATCTTGTCTTAGATTAAAACTCCGCAGCTTAATAAGTTATTCTCGATTAAAGGCCTATTGCAAAATATTTAAATAAGATAAAAAATTAGTATATGATAAGTTAAAATTAGAGGACCATTTCTCTCAAGTGTCCGTATTAATTTTAATGACTAAAAGACTACCAAACTAAAAAAATAAATGATTTTATGAAATATATAGAAACTTACACTATTTTAAAATATTATATGTTTAAAATACCCCTTATCTCGTCAATTTAAACAAGATGGGATTGGAACTGAATTAGAAATAAAGAAGTAGAGTGCTTCTGAAAGGGACCCGGAAATAAAATGATAAGCACAAGGTAGAATGTTTTCTTCTCTTCCGTCTTTCCTTTATTTTATTCTCTGCTTATTTACTTAATTTTTTCTATACGTTAAAAAATCATTTTGTTTTTTTTAACTTCTTTTTAAAAAAATTAACCTTATAGATTCAATAGTATTTGAAAATTATTTTAATATTTTCTTATATTGATATAACACTATTATCATTAACTACAAATTCATTCCAAATTTACTAATTGAGATTCAAATACATTCAAACAAAAATATGCTCAAAATCAAACAATTAAAAAACTTATAACTTTTTAATGCCATTGATTTTCATGCAAGGGTATCGGATAATCCCAAGATCAATTGTAATCTAAATTAGAAATCTCCGGTACCTTACTTTTTTTTCCCTTTTGTCCTAAGAAAAACAATAATTTAAAGAAGAAAATTACAACACTAATGAACTCTTTTAATAGTCGGAAAGATCATACCTAGTCATTAATAACTTCAATTTCAAGTTCAAATTTAATAACTTCAATCTCAAGTTCAAATATCAGAAGTCTAACATGCATGAACTTTACCGGGAAGAAATAGAAATTGAAGAGAGTAAAGTTGTGGAACTTACCCTAATCTAGCTCTACATTGATGCTCTATACTGTATCTTAACTAGTTTCGAGATTAATAGAGGATTTTTGGTTTGTTATCCTTAAACAAAAAGAGGATAAGAATGTAGAGAGAATGAAAGTGAAGAAACGTGTTAGGAGAGAATTGAAGTTCTTCTATAGGCACCCACAATTTCTAAGTTCAACCCTCGCTCTTCTCATGTCTATTCTTTCGCACCAAACCCGAAATCACGGCTCAACTGTTTTTCATTTGTATTTTCTAATTTCTATTACCCTTTCCTGTTTAAACAACATCGTATATACTTTCAAATTAATTTAAAATTTAAACAAAAAATATAGACTTAATTATCACTTATAAACGATTTTATATATTTATTTATATATAACAAAGAAAAAAGTGCTTACAACAACCGTACAATCCGTCTCATTTTCCTTTTATTTTAATACAAATGTTTTCCGGGAGATTATATTGTTCGAATATTATAAAATAATTATGAAAGATATTTTTTTTATTTCAAATATTAACACAAAAATATATATCTAAAATTTATATTTAATATAACTGATAAATTAAACCATTAATGTAAGTTCAGAAACCACAAAAAGTGTGATCTATTGTAATTGCTAACATATAAAAAAATGTGAGCATGTAACAATTATATAAATATATCTCTGCTCAATAATGTATATATTGTTGTATATATTATGTTGTTAGGAAAAACATATCGTTCATTAATAACATTATCATTTTTATCTCAAGAATTATCTTATTAACATATAAAAAAAATAAAAAAATTATAACATGAAAACTTCAAATATATAAAAAAAAAATCACGATCGTTGTTCAAAGACAACTAGAGAATAATCATTCTGCAAATATTTACAACACACAGAATACACTTTCAACCCTTTGACCCCAAACTCCAAGTACATCAATACTCTCCATAGCAAAAATTTAATTACACCTCACAAACACCCTACTACAAGAGTATAAGAAAAGTCATACACTAACTCAAAATGTCTTGGACTTGGGATAAGAAACATCATGGACTTAAAAACCTATTTTATAGTCACTGACACCCATTCCATAACTTATCCAAGGTGATATGAGACTTTTCAAGACGTATTATTTTCATCAGTCATACATTCTTCAACCTGATTAAAATCAACACATCTTTATTGCCTATACCAACAATTATACTCCATCATAAGGAGTATACTCACTTCGAATTAAACCATCCTAAGAATTTTCACTTGAAATTAAACCATCCTAAAAATTTCCACTTGGAATTAAACAATCTTAAGAATTTTCACTTTGAATTAAACCATAAAAAATTTTCACTTGAAACTAAACCATCTCAAGAATTTCCACTTTACATCAATATTACCACACACTTTGCATCAATATTAGTTAATGTCCATGTACAAAATTACCGCTAGAAAAATTCATCCTAGCAATCACAGTTTGCCCAACCATAAACAACCATGTGTCATAGTCATCCACTTCTAAATCTGACCAACTAGGAGCTATCACGTCATCTCCTTCTTACTCAAGCAGATCTACAACACAACCAATATTCTTCATTACATATCCACCACTGGCCTTCCACGCAGTCATCACAACAGTAAAACAAGCACCCTTCGTCGAAAACCACGCTGCCATTGCACCACCATAGCACCACGACACAACACTAGTCGCCGACGAAGCATCGCACAAGCCACTCAAAATGCCGCCACTGGAGATCTCGATCTCTAAACATTATCAAACACCACAATCCACCGCACACAATAACTCAAATCCATGAGTTACACTGTAAACCGTAGACAACTTCCTCCATGCACATGCCACAAATCGGGATTCACATAGATCAGATCTCCATCGATCACCACTCATCGGGTCACGCAAGCATCAACTCAAAGAAAAAACCATGGCCGCTATCCAAAGACAACCAAAGAATAATTACTATGTGCAAATTTTTACAACATACAAAAAAAATACTCTCAATGCTTTGATCCCAACCACACTCTCGAGAGTAAGAATTTAACTATACCTCACAACACTCTACTACAAGAGTATAAGAAAAGTCAAATACTAACTCAAAGTGCTTTTGACTTGGACTAAAGAACATCATGGACCTAAAATCTATTATATAGTCACCGACATCCACTTCTTAACTTATCTTAGATGATATGAAATTTTCCAAGACGTATCATTTTTATGAGTCCAACACAAATGTGATGTGTGAAATAGCCTTGAAAAATGTCCCTACTTAATTAATAATGCATGTATAAAATACATGAAGCCAGAAACATGGGTGACACGAGAGTTTCCTAACTTACGGTATAGTTTCTACAAAAGAAATGTATGGCATCTGTTATCATTCTCTACCTTCCAAAACTCTGCAACTTTTACTTATGCTTATGCTTTTTGTACCATGTGTGCGATCTCAATATTAGATTCTCTTTAGTTAATCTTTTTCCCTTTTTCATGAGCTAATCAGAGATAACACAAAGTTCAGTTCCTGATTCCTGTGCCAACCCAAAGAAAACCCTTTTTCTGCCCACATTTTTTGCTTGATTCTTTTCTATCTAGATAAGGAGAATTGAAAGAGAGTGTTATAGAATAGAAGAATGAAAGTTGTTAAGGAATGGTTGAAGGGTTCGCAGACTGTGCTTAGCATGTTTTTAGTGCAAGTTTTTGCAACGGGGATGCAGATTCTATCGAGGGTTATACTTGTTGAGGGCACTTTCATTTTCGCACTCATCGCCTACCGTCACGTTGTTGCTGCTGTTTGTGTTGCCCCTTTTGCTCTCTACTTTGAAAGGCAATATATATTAATTTCATATTCATCTTCTTCTTATTATATACTCTTCTGCATCTATCAACTTTCTTCCACATTTTCTTCTCACTCTTTACGATGTGTTGTCATTTGCAGAGGCCGTCAAAAGAAGTTGAAGTGGTCGATTTGGTTCTGGCTCTTCCTTAACGCCTTAGTGGGGTACGCATGCATTAATCTGCTTATTTCATTTTTACAACAAAAATCACTGAAAAATGAACACAGATATTAGCTTATCCAGTTTCTGTCAAAACTAGCTTTCTGTCCATACATAATTTCATAGCATATTCCATTGCAGTGTACGAAATTTGATATTTTCATCTTCAACACTCGATTTTTCAAGTTTTATAAGGATGGCACTGATAATTGAATGTATCTTTCTCTAATTAACTTTTGCAAATCAATGTCCGTGTGGAATTTTTTTTTTTGTGAGGAAGAATCAAATTTGATGGCTGGAAATTTCTTGGTGCGTGCGTGTAAAAGAGAAACAATTATCTTTTATTCTCTTTCAGTAAATGAAACAAATTAAAAAAAAAAAACATTATTTTTAATAAATTTTAGCTTTTTTCTTTCATCTATAGCTTAATGGTAAATAATGAAGTACAGTGGACATGCATGTCTTATTCATTGTTACAATACAGACATAGAGACATATCTTATCTTATATATACAAACAGAAAATTGTCCTCTGAATGTGCCCCATTTGTTTTGGAAGTTTATTTTTTGTTAGTACCAGTTCAAAATACAAACGAAACACAATGAAAAAAAAGGAAAAAAGACAACCTTCTACTTAATTTGTCAAACCTGACATGACAACCACCCTGCATTTATCGATGTCGAGGGATAGGTGACACTAGGCACGTACCTCCTAAATCTAGTAAATAGTGCAACACTGACTTATATGGTGATTACGAAACTGATTTTTAATGGTGATTATGAACTTGTGCTATGTTCTTATTCGTTTGGTTGTGTGGTGAGAAGACACCTTTATTTTGGAAATGACATAAGCTTCAGATTTTCCAAAGAAATCTATAAACTAAGTTGCTTGAAGTCATTAGTTGGGTATCAGCAGCTTTCGGTTACTCTAATAATCAATGTTTTAATTTTTCCACGTCACGTAACTAGTGGAAATTAGGGTTTTCAAACAGCTCAAGGAAATAGAGAAATTTGGTTTAACAGATGAATATAAAAAATGTGTGGATGTATAATTATTAAATTATTTCTATTTATTTTAAAATAATAAATACCGATAACTAGTTATATATGACCGCACATAAATCCTTAAAAAATAATGAGCATATAATCCATCATTTTTTTTTTCATTATAAAATATATTTCTATCCACATAGTTTTGAGAAAGAAAATAAACTGTATCCACACATAAAGTGTTATATTTCTATCAACAACATATGCTTTCTCAATCTTATAATCTTCTTCATTTATTCTTTTCTACCTTGCTTTACAAAAAAGGTTTTATTTTCATATGTTCTTTTAAATATTCAATATTATTATTCTCATATACAGATATGTCAAAAATATTTGTACCCGCGGATATCCACGGATAAAATTCGCAATGAGTAGGAAATGAATATTAAAAATGTATACTCGTTATCTGCAGGTACATGTATTTTTGATACCCGCATGTTAACGGGGCGGGTACGGGTATCATAGTATTCGTATCCATGAATACCCGTACCTGCTAAACTTTAATTTACAAAAATATCCATATATATATATATATATATATATATATATATATATTAGTAAAAAACATTTTGACCTAATTTTTTTCTCAAGAATCCATCGGAGAAAGTGGGCTTGTTGATCAAAGCACTAATTAAAGAATTTTCATTGTGTTGAACGTCATTTTATATTTATTTTCATGATTATTTGGACTTGTATGGACTTGAGTTTGTTTGAACTTTATTTAAAATTTATGACAGTAATGTATTTTATTTTATTTGAATTTATGATTAAATACTTATTTTTTAAATAACTTTGTAAATACCCGCGGATACTCGTGGATACCTGCAGATATGAAAAAAATAGACGGGTACCCACACAATGGATACCCGACGGATATAGGTACGGGTACGAAACAAATATTTATATGGTGGATAGGGTGCGGAAGAGCTACTACCGTACTCTATCCGCCCCGTTAACATCTCTACTCAAAGGAAAAGAATATTAGCAACTTAATGGATTAGAGTATTTAGTTCGTAATTAATATAAAAATATGATACACTTAGAGCTGATGTCAAAATTGTTCAAAATTGATGTATTTTACGATTTTTAGAAATCATATTTTAGATTTTTGAAATATAAAATAAATATTTGTTTTTTATCATTAAAATTAAAATTAATAATAAATAAATGTGTTTAGTATACAAGTTATATTATAATTAAAATTTATAATAAATCAACTTGATTAAACAACATATTTATAACATATTTATGATATAAAATTTTATATTGTAATACTAATTTATTAATGTTTTTTAAAAATAATCAAAATTTAATTTAAACAGAATAAATTGAAAGAAATATATATTAGACATTATCATTTGCTTCAAGGGGGCAAGAAAATTGCAAAGTAAGAAAAAATAATGTTGAAATTTGATATAAAGTGAAATATTATTTTCTTTTTTGAGTTTTTTAGTTCAACTTTATTCTCTCTATTTTATTTCCACTTTTTAAATACAAAAAAAAATGAAAGTCATTATTCTATTTTTTTCCTCCATACAAATATGCCATTAAGAAAACAAAATATAAAATAATATGATTATATGGTTGATAAATTTTTTAATTGTCGTTAAACCAAATAAAATTTAAGGTTAAATTTTAAAAAGAAAAATTAATATTTAATTATATAAGAATTCATAGATAACTAATTCTACAAAGAATGAACATAATTCTTAAAAGCATTCTCGAAATAAATACTAAAAATACTATTGTTCAAGAATAATCCTTAAAAAAACAAATATGAAGATTATATTTTACAATATAAGAGTGGATGGGTTATATATATTTTTTAATTGTTTTGCATATGATTAATTTTAACAAATTCTATGAGTTTTATTTTATGATATTTTTTAAAATTTTAAGAAAACACGTTTTCATTTCGTTTTATTACTTGTTGAATAATTTGAATACATTTATCTGTTGTAATTATGATCTAGAGTTTTTAACTATATGATGATATGATCGCAGGATAACACTGGGCATGGGACTGTTCTATTATGGTCTGCGAGATACATCAGCTACTTACTCTGTCAATTTTCTCAGCTTGGTTCCTATCTCCACTTTCATTTTCTCTATCATATGCAGGTATATATACGCATATACAAAGAACATCCATTATATGTATAAACATATACTAACTGAATATTCATGTATTTCTTTCTATTCGTATGAACTAATTAATACTGATATGATATAAGAAGTTTATACAAAGGAGTTAGAAGTTTCAGTAATATGCATATGCTAGATTCTGAGTGATACATGACAGAATGGAGAGGGTGGAGTTTGGAAGATGGACGAGTAAAGTGAAGACAATAGGAGCAACCTTGTGTGTTGGGGGAGCATTAACAACTTCTCTCTACAAAGGAAACGAATTCTATATTGGTTTATCTACCCATCATTCACACACTCCAACACTTGAGTCTTCCAAACCAAACATGCTTCGTGGCACTCTTTTTTTGCTTGGTAGCTGCTTCTCATACACAGCTTGGTTCATCGTCCAAGTATTCATTCATTCCCTCTTCTTCATATTCGTTACTTTTTCTTTCTCTAAAAACTCTACAATATTGGATATTTTTCACTCTAAACAGGTTAAGTTGCTTCAAATATTTCCATTCAAATATTGGGGAACAATGCTTACGTGCATTATAGCATCAGTTCAAGCAGCAATAGTCGGAATATGCTTAGATTGCAGAAAAGTTACTTGGAGTTTAAAGTGGAATCTACAACTTATCACAATAATATACTCGGTAACATTGCTACTTTATACTTCATATACACCAATATCATATATAAATTATTAAAGCTAAACATATATATTAAATTGATGTACATGTGGTCTAAACAAATATATCCAGAGGTATAATTAACAAGTTTTTAATTAGTACTTGAGTGGTAAAGTTTATTGTTTGTGCAAATTGATAAGGTATTTGATGTTTGTGCAAATTAAAGCAATATTGTTTGAGTTTACTAATTCAACATGGTAATGCCTCATAGAAACCCCTTTATATATAATTGTGTATTAGTGTTTTTAACAGGAACTACCCAAGATTCCTTGGCTTTGATCAACTTTTAGTAATGAGAAAATGCAGTAACCTTAAGTTTTGAGAAAGGAAGTGAAGATGTGAAGTAGTATGATTCTGCATTATTAATGAACAAGGGTTGTTTGTACAGGGAACATTGGCCACAGCTGCTACGTTTTGCTTAATTTATTGGGCAATTTCAATCAAAGGACCAACTTATCCCACAATGTTCAACCCATTGGCTCTTATTTTTGTGGCCATATCAGAAGCTATCTTACTGGGTCAACCAATCAGTCTTGGCATGTATGAGTGAATGCTTTTCCTTCAATCACACGATATTTATGCATCCGTGAAAGTGAGTAATGAAAAATTGAAACTTATTTGCAGCTTGGTGGGCATGCTTTTGATCCTAACGGGGTTGTACTCATTTTTGTGGGGCAAAGAAAAAGAGACAGAAAGTATGGTTGAAGCCTGTGGAGAGGTTTCAACAGGCATGGCACGAGAGTCTCTTGGAGTTCATTCCACAGCCATGGTGGTACCAAGTATTTCACCTGCCAATGAGAAGACCGATAGAAATTGAAAAATATAAATTATTATTATAATGTTCTTACGAAGACTTCTGCTTTGTCTATAGTTAGCTTACGAATACATATACAATAAGAGTGTAACCAATAGATAGTCATACTTGGACATATCTTTTATATTTATATATTTAGATGGCTTTTACTTTATTTTGAGCCTATCTCTGACCAGACCTTATGATTACCTTATATTTAAAGACGGTAAAACGGGTTGGTCCGGCCTATTTTGGTATGATCCATTCTTGACTTATAAAAAATAAGTTAGACTCGACTAAACCATCACAAAAAAATTCAATTATAGGATAAGTTACGACAGGCTGGTAGACTGGCCCACCACCTTTTTTTTTTTTAATTTGTAACTTTAATTTTTAAAATTTATTTGTATATTAGCAATAAATATTTAAAACATATTTAATCATATAAATATTTTTCAAACTTTGAATTGATTAATTAATATTTTTAATTGGATAAATTGAAATAATTATTACATTTATATATTAATTACTCTACTATAACTAATAATTGAAACTTAGTCTGTAAGTGTTAATAATTTAAATTATGATAGTATTGCACATTTATATCTACAAAAATTTAATATAGAAAATTTATTTTTTTTATTTTAATTTTTAATTTAAAAAATATAAAAAACAAAGCAAAACGGGCCGGTGGGCTAGGAGAGCTAGTCCACCAATTTGGTGGGTTATGTAGGTTGGATTAAAACAGGTTGGGAGGTCAAAAATTACAACCTGACACAACCAATTTTGGTAGGTTAACGCACGAGTCACAACCCATTTTTACACTTCTGCTTAACTTTACATTATGGAGAAGGTAACTCCGCGTAAGAGGAAAGAGATGAGGAATTTGAATGGGGAACGACTTGTGTACAAAACGTGTAAAATGACATGTAAATCGTGCATACACTACAATGGAACATCGTTTGATACATTAGAGAGAATTTAATGTCGTTGAGTGGAATAGACTATATATTCAATCATTTCTAAAGTTGGGTGTTCCAAATAGAATCAAAGTTTCAAGAAAAGATCAATTCCAATTTTGCGTTATAATTAAGGGATAAAAAATATATTTAACCCTTAATTAATTTCTCTTCTTATGTTGGCTTTATTTTGATTTTTTTTTATACCATATGTAATCATACATTTATTAATTTTGTCCTAAATATCTTTATCTTTCAAAGTAGTCCTATCCTTTCGAAGTACTTATCTTGGTATCATATATATATATATATATATATATATATATATATATATATATATATATATATATATATATATATATATATATATATATATATCCAATCTCTTGATTTCGATACCCTCAACACAATATGTTATTAATTATAAATTTTATATAGTTCTTACTATCATCAAATACCAATTTCTCAATGTGATGATCATCTCTCTTTGAAAAGAGAGAAAACAATCAATTAAAAGAGTAGTTATTTGACAGTCAATTTTTTTCTTACTTCCAACTTACACTTTGAAAAGTTATTATTTTATTATAATATTTAATTTATTTTTATTTTTATTATGTTAATTTATATCATTAAAATTTGGTATCAAATGAACGTCAAAAATAAAAGTGTGTCAAATCACCATTTTCCTAATTAAAACTTTGTTGTGTTTTTGACTTATAAAACATCATAACTAACCCGTTACTTAAAACTAAATAGAATTTGACTCCACGAATTAGTTCCCTGTACTACCATTCCCCGCATTAATTTTAGAAGTTGAAAAGCTTATACTAAAATAGACCAACTATAAATCAGTCCAATTAAACTAAATAGCTAATATAACTAATATATAAAGATTAAGTTTTTTTTTTCAATTCTTATAAACAAGAGAGATTTTTTATTTGATCTCAAAAACATATCCATTCTAATACTTAAAATAGAAAACATGTGCGATGTTCTTTCTTATGTTCACGAATTTGGATATATAATTGATTTCAATATTCTTACTCGCGAAATTGAATGTATAATTCATCATTGCCTTTTCTTATTAGTGCTTAAAATATTAATCTATGTTTTGTAATATTCTACAAATGAAATATTTTGTTTTTTAGAAAGTATTTTTTTTAACAGGAAGGGACAATAAAAAACTAAATCGACAGACAGATAGATTATTAGTTTATTATTTCATTATAGTTTGTGTGTGAGTCACATTTTTGAATTGTTGAACTCAAATATAGTGTTAAATGTTTTGAAAAGGAATGAATCGCATGATTAACGTGATACGGTGAGATACTCGTTCGATTGAGTTGGGATTGGGTTGGCAGTTAAAATGGGTTGGGAAATTCGAAAATCCCTATTTATGAGACATAAAATCCCAACGTTTTCTATTATCGAACATTTTCTCAATTCTTTTTCTCTTACTTTCTCTCTCTTCAAACCTCCATCATCATCATCATCATCATCATCCTCGTCGGCATCATCGTCTTTCGTAATCGAACCACTTCATTTGCGGTTAACGTTTTCATCATCGTCATCGGTAACATAGGAAAATAAGAAGAAAGGCATCTTCAGGGGCAGGTAGCAGCATTGGTGGATTGGGTTGGGACGTAGAATGAGAACGGATAGGTGGGCTAAGAGCATGGGAAGGATTTCAAGGTTTGGGGGTTTCTCAGTTGCTTCTTCTAAGGAAAACCAACAACAACAACAACAACAACCTACTATTACCTGCACCACTTTTAACATTCTCGCTCCCATTTACAAGCGCATCAACCATGAGGTTCTTATATTTTTAACATTCTCAATAATACCAACAATGTTAATCAATCACCGTTTCAAAAGGGTAATCTCAATTTTCAATTTTTTTTCTTTTTCATGGAAGCAGGATCCGAGTTGCCGCGAGAGCGACTACAGAGCGTATTGGTTGGCGAGGAACCACAGGATATTGGACTGGTTGTTGAATGAGATGTCTTCAATTATCTGTCTTCAGGTTTGCGTCGTCAAAAACTGAAATTCATTGCTGGGAGATGTGTTATTATGATTATTATTATTCTGTAATGGGTCGAAAAGCTAATCATTACGTGGGTTTTACTTTCGCAGGAATTTTGGGTTGGGAATGATGAACTTGTTAATTTGTATGAGAAGAGACTTGGGGACGCTGGTTACGTTAGTTTCAAGCTTGGAAGGACAAACAACCGTGGGGACGGTATGATAATATATAATGCACGTTGTCCCTCAATTCCTATGAAGTCTATTTGGATTTTTTACAATCGGTTTTGTCGGAATTTTGTCGTCTTCTTTATTTGCAATTACATGCTGTTTTCTGAATTTAAATGGGTAGTTATCTCTTTTTCAATGGGACTTTGAGTTAACAATCCAATATTATTGTTGAAACATTTAATACTTTTCCGCCTCATTTAAGGTAACCTGCATGCCATTATTCTTCAGAATATTATTGGAAAAAAATACATTGTTGATACTCTTAAGTGACAGATGAATATTGCAAACGTATCAAAATAAAATGAGACTGAAGGTGTATTGTTAGATTCTTCTTAGGCTGAAATGTGTACTAACATTGTGTTTTCTCTTCGTAATTATTATAATTTTGATAAGTCTTTACGTATTCATTAGACATGAAGAATGATAGAAACAAACTTTTCGTTCTTATGTGAAAATTCAACTCAGAGAAGCGAGTCCTCCCATTTGGGATCAGATAATAATTTGTTCGAGTTGGCAAACTGGATACCACAGAGAGTATTTATCTAGAAAGGGAACAAACAAGTAAAATTCTTTTGAAAGGAAAAACATGTTCTGTTTTTAATTTTCTTCTGAATACAAGTTTCGTTGAGTACTAATACGGCTTTCATAATGTGCCTAGTTTGTTCCTCCATAACTGCCACTTGAAGATTTTTGTACAAACTAAGAAGTAGAAATTTTGATATAATTTCCTCCGGGGTCTGCAGGTCTTCTAATAGCAGTGCTAAAGGAATACTTTAATATTTTTAATTACAAGGAGTTACACTTCAATGACTTTGGAGATCGTGTGGCTCAGTTGTTACATGTTGAACTAGGTTCTGCGTTTTCACAATGGCGAAGCAGTAATATTAGGCAGGAGATTTTGATTGTTAACACTCACCTGCTATTTCCCCACGATTCAACTCTATCCCTTGTACGACTGCAGCAGGTATCTAAGCATATCAACGTGACATCTAATTTAAATCTCAAACCAAATATCAAGTTTGGTGTCTCGCTTAGACTTACACACGTTACTATTTTCTTTTCTGCAGGTTTACAAGATTCTTCAATACGTAGAATCATATCAGAATGATTTTCAACTCAAGCCAATGCCAATCATGCTCTGCGGGTAAATTGGAAACCGATTTCCATGTACTTTTTTTTCTTAATAGACTTGAATCATGGTTTTATTTACTGCTTTTTATTTCAGTGACTGGAATGGAAGCAAACGTGGACATGTCTACAAGTTCCTGAGGTCTCAGGGATTTGTATCATCTTACGATACAGCACATGATTACACTGATGCAGATGCGGACAAGGTCATAAATTACCGCTGTCTAGTGTTTTCTTTCTTTTGTGTAATGTGCCAACTGCCAATCACTTGCATTTATTTTAACATTGTGCAGTGGGTTAGCCACCGCAATCATAGGGGAAATATATGTGCTGTTGATTTTATTTGGCTCCTAAATCCTGACAAATATCGAAAACTACTAAAAGCAAGTTGGAGTGAAGCAGTGTTCGGTATGTTCAAGGTAAATCATAAAATAATCTGACTGGAATTTTTGATGAAAGGTGTTTCCTGTAAGATTTAAATATTATTTTCTTTAAGCAAAAGTAGAGTTGGACAGTTAGTGAGGCAAAACATTCATATATTGGACAAGGATTCTGATTAGTTGTACTCTCCTAAACGTCAATACATCTAATTGGTGTATTAGTTAAACTTGTTAAAAGATAGTGCCAGGTGTAGATGTACATTATATAATATTGTGGAACAGAGAAAGCAATGAGGTAGAGTTTGTTGTAGAGAATCTGTATTGCTTATTACACGTTGTTAGGGTAATGATGTTTTTTCTATAGCTCCATTTCAGTGCAATTTTACTTATCAAGTCAAAGCTAGCACCTACCTCTACTTTGGGTTTTTTTCTTTCGTGAAACAATTGTCATTGACCATAAATTTCTACTTTTTCAGTATTTGGTACGGAGAGCTTCATTGACTGAGAGTGATGCATTTGCCTTTCTAAAGGCTGATAATGAAGATTGTATCACCTATTCAGGTTTCTGTGAAGCACTTAAACATGTATGTTGCTAAGCACTGTGAAATTTCCGTCCATGCTGGTCTCGCCTGAGAAATAATAATCCTGATGGTTGTGGGTTTCTTCATTCCATGCAGCTCAGTTTAACTGGTCATTGTCATGGATTAAATGACGAAGAGATCAAGGACTTGTGGCTCCAAGCAGACGTAAATGGAAATGGTGTTCTTGATTATAAAGAATTCCTGGTAAAGTAATCGATACTGAAATTAGTTCTTGAGATAAATACACCACTATTGTGAATGATTATAAAGAATTCCCTTTTATTATTTTTATAATCTTTTCTTCCTTGTTTGGTGATACGATTGGGATGATGCAGCAGCAGATCTGGAATTCAACAGCTCCAGAACAGAGTGATGAGAACAAAATTGGGGAGCAGGATGAGGTTGTAAATGATTCACAGGAACAAACAATTGGTTTCTGTGTAAAAAATGCAGTTCTGTTTCCTCCAGAGGTGGAGAAAGGTAGATGGCCTGAAGATTACTCTCTTTCTGATCATGCACGACTCACTGTAGTGTTCTCGCCAATAAGAATGCCATGCTCCCAGTTGATTTGCTAACAATACGCTCCATTTTGGCTATTCTTGCTAATGGTTTTGGAATTACAGACATGTGTACATAAGGAATGGGCGAAGCAGTGGAACAAGTAAGGAAAGATTCAAAAGTTCTTTTCTGGGGAGATTTTATAGAGCCCTGTGTTGTGATGCTGCACCATCATTGGCCAGAAAGTGCTCTCATGCTAATCATCAAGTACCACTAAAGTATCATCTCTGGCATTGCTCCTCACCTTTGCAGTGAGCAACACTCATCACCCAGTTTGTTTTCCCCATTTATTCTTCTCCGGTGAAAGATTAGAGACAAAAGGAAGAAAAAGAAGAATGATCTGTATCATAGTTGTGTATAGGTCCTAGGTCCTGTTTTTGTAGTTTGATAAGATGCACCGATTCAGACACATTGTAACATTTTTTTTTTCCCCTTGATAGAGTTGCCATGAATTCAAACTGTACAGAGTTTGATAAATTAGTTTCACACTTTCACTTGTAATAACATAGGTCCCTTCCCTCCTAAGAAGGTAAATTCTTTGAACTTTATAGTTTGGAAAAGTTCAGAAAAAAATTTACAATCACTCAACCTCCTAAAACAGACTTAGATTTGTGTATTAAGCAAACATGGTTAATCATTTACATAGAGCCTCTATGAAAAATATTTACATGAATAATATATTTATCTAATCTATCGAGTGAAAAATATATTTACATGAATATTCGAGAGTATCATAAGAGTTTTGGTGTAAGGGGCTATCCTTGAAACCGATTCGGTGACATGTATGCATGTGAGTGAAACTAGATTGCATGCGGCTCTTTCAAGTTTAAGATGAGTCTTTGTATACCAGTGATATGTAGGGTATGTATCACTAATATGAAATTGTTCTTTGTGTAAAGTAGTACAACCCATGAGAGTGCTTGTTGGTAAAGTTTGAAAAAGATGAAAAATATTAAGCATAGGTAAGAGAAGCTAATTGTTTGTTGTTATCTTTGAGTTTGATGGTCTCCTTGTTGTGTGATTTTCATGTTGATGATTAAATGTGATGATGTTACATGTTTGTTGCCATAATGATTTGAGAGTTTTGATGATGTTGCATGTTTGTTGTATGGTTAATTTGATAAAAGTGATGATGTTTTGGTTTAAAGGTTTTTTTTGTCAAAAACCTTATATTTATATGAGATTTTTGAGATGTTGAACAAGTTTAAATTCTTGAAGCATATCAACTGAGTCAAGAGGTTATATTATAAGTAAATCTTTAAATTATATGAAATCTTTTAAGTTTAGAAAATAAATACAAAACACCTAAATAAATGAAAAGAATCAACTGATATAATTGAAGAATTTATATAGTTGTGCACAAAAAACTCTAGATGATATGGCGAGTGTGTGAATTTGGAATTATTTGGTTTAAAGTAATTTATTTTAGAACTAGACGATGTGCTTTTTAAAGGTTAAAAGAGGGAGAAAACGTAAGTAAAAGCCAATCATACAAAATTGATGTACTTATCAATTGCAAAGTAGAGTAAATAATGTATTTGTTGGATGAGCCATCCACTTGCTAAGCGAGAGTTACAATTTAAAACCCAGAAAGAGCTTCAAATGATACACTCATTGGGCAAATCAAATCTGTTAGACAACTTAGTGGATTTAGCTCCCACGGGTTTGAGTAGTTAAGTGAGTGGTGTTGTAACTTAGCGGAAAATGTTTTGCCAAAATGTAGAGAGCTCAAGGTGGTTGGGGCGCTAAGCGTGGTATGCATTTGCTAGGCAGGTCAGTTCCATCATTGAGCAAAAATACATTTGTGAAAATCTAGAGAGCTCAAAGGAAAGTGGACCCTAAATGAACTAAGTATTGGTTGGATTATACACTCGCCACATTATACCTTCTTTGGACAAGTATATATGATGATCTCATTAGGTAAGAACGAAGAAAATTCTTTTCAAAATGTTGAAAACTTTGTGATGAGATGAAACGAATGAGAAGTGTTAGGTTGAGTAGAGCATGGACACGAGGTCCTAATCTACTATCGATACATACATATATATATATATATATATATATATATATATATATATATATATATATGTGTGTGTGTGTGTGTGTGTGTGTGTGTGTGTGTGTGTGTGTGTGTGTGTGTGTGTGTGTGTGTGTGTGTATTGTGTATGTGTGTGTGCGACTGAGTAGAGCTAGGGCATGAGGTCCTAATCTACTATTGACACACACACACACATTCATGTTTTGTATGTGTGGGGTTAAGTAGAGCTAGGACTAAGGTCACAATCTACTCTGATGGTTAAATTGTGGTGCGTGTATGTAGGGTTTTTGAGGAGGAAATGTTATGTAATGTGATCATAAGGTGTATTGAATGATCATTTGATAATTTAGACTCTACTAAATTTGGACTCACATAGAGGAAGAATTCAGGTAATGAGAGTTGAAACAGGCTCTTGTAACCTAGTCTAAAATATGAAAAAATATTATGTCTAGTAGGTCGTAAAGAATTTACCCTATCATATGATTTTATGACTTAGCCTACAATGTGAAAAAGGATTGTGCTTAGTAGGTTATATGAGTAGGACTTAGGTTTTGAGGGCAAGTAGAGCTTGGGTTGTTTTGCCAAAATCTATTGTTGAGAGCAGATGATAGGTGCAAAAATCTCAGAGTCTTTTCAATGCACAAATCTTTTGGAAGTTGATCATGTTATCATGAATAAATAATGTTGTTAGATTATTATATGCATTGTTGAGGAATGTAATAGATAATTTGTTGTTATATATTTTTATTAAATTAGCTTCCTCTATCTTTTATGGTTGTAGTTTTATTTGCTATGATTGTGTGTAACATGAAAGCATACGACAATGTAGGTAGGAGTGCTCAACGATGAGAAAATTGAGAATTGTTTCTTTTGTATAGAGTTTTGTATATGTATGTAATATTTACATTCCTCTCGACAATTTATGGAAATTGTAAATTTATTTTGAAAATTTTTAAAGTTCATGAGGATTGTAAATATGTTAATAATATAAAAATTATCCACCAATGAAAAAGCATGTAGTAAACGTATTAAAGGATTGCTCATTAGATAATATATCTCTAGACAAATAATACGACAAGTATGTAAACATGTAGTCAAAATAATGTGATATCATGCGAGGAGTATTACAAATGGCTTAAAATTAAAAGTAAGAATAAAATTATATCTTGGTTTAAGTGTATAATTTTAACTTTTATATTAACTTATTTAATTAAAATTAAAATTTAATTATTTAACTAATTAAATAGTTCATCTATATTTTAGTAATTAATAATTAAAATAATATATATATATATTACAAGAAAATATATCATAAAAAAACTAATTTTATTAACCAAACGCTAAAATAAAAATTTATTAGTTATTAAAATAGTCAATATTATAAATAAAAAATTATAATTGGTCGCTGAATTTGTCACTAATTAATTAGAAACTAATTTATAAATCAATTCCTTTGATAGCCAAAACCTTGGTAACTAATGTTTACCCATCAATTTTTTTTTGGTAACTAAAACCTTGATAGTTAAATTTTAGAAACCAATTTAGACACCATTTATAATTTTTTATTTATAATAGTGATTATTTAAGTAACCAATAAATATTTATTTTGTAAATTAGTATCTAAATTGATTATTATAGTAACTAAGAACTTTTAGTCACTAAAATTGATTGTTAATGAAATATTTTCTTGTAGTAATATCTATATATGAAAAACCAATGAACCAATTACAGCAATAATAATTAAAAGGGAGTTATTTTTCATTGTCTCCTTTATTTTCTTGTAATCTAATAATTAAGATAAGTTAGTACGTAGAATATTAAATTATAAGACTAGATACTTAAGATTAAATTTACTTATGTAATATCTGATAAAAAAAAAACAAAGAAGATGAAAAAATGATTCAGTGATGAAGGAAGTCGTTGAATTGAAGATGAAAATGGTAAGTAAAAGAGGTGAAGATATGAAGGTTGGCCTTGTGTCAATCCTACAATCCACATGCTTTAGTTTCCATTATTATTAAAGGTATTAAAGTCAGATTCTCTAACCCAATGTTTCTTTATTTTTCTTTCATCCTTTTTCCTCGGAAATCGCAAAGGAAGAAAAAGCTGTGTGAACTTTAATGTTTCGGTCAATCCTTAACAAAGATAAAGTTGTTATTTCCTTACTTTTGTGGTTAGAGTTTGGAAGCACCTTAAATCGGTTTCATAATATTTTAATTTATTATTTTAATTATTTTTAGATTATTATATTATATTATTAAAAAAATTAAAATAGATAATTTAAGAATGATTAGAATGATAAGAGTAAAGAAAAAATTAAAATATCATTATCTTTGGGGTTATTTTTTCCTTCGTATACTCTCTCGGATGTAAAATTATTTAAATGCAAATTATTTTTTAATAATTAAGTTTTAACAACTTTTTTAGATAATTTTTTTAATTAATTTTTTATTTTTTTATTTTTTAATATTTCAAAATTACTTAGAAAACGTATAGTTAAAAAAATTGTCAAATTTTAATTATTAAATAATTATTTTCCATAAAAAAATAAAAAACACAAGATACGTTAGAAAATAAAATATTTGTTCTTGCTTTAAGCGAAAAAAAAACTGTACGTGGAGAAAATCCTACAATGTTTGTAGTGGGTTTGTAGTGGATGGCCTGAAATTTTAGCTGTTTCAATCTGAAAAAGAAGAAAAAAAGTGTTGAAACTTATACTTTTAGATAGTTGTGGAGTGCAACTAAATAATATGAATAAATTATTATTTTATGCACCTTAAACTTACTTTTCACACGTGCTTCTCAACAGGGAAGGATCGTTTATCTTAAATTTCTGTTTTCAGTTCTGTACCTTCTGAAATATTTTGAGGATCAAAGATTTTAAAAACAATTACCCCGATATTCATATATAAGCCAAAGCCACAATTTTGTGTTTGAAAGTTTTATTGAATGAGTATTAATATTGAAGGTTTTTTCTACACAAATAAAGTGGTGTCAACCATGTTAAAGATTCAAGAGAAAATCTACAAAAAACTTTTTCAAATATTTGAATTCTGTACAATATCTTAAATGATCAATGCAATTTATTGGTTTACTTAAAACCTTGAACTAATTTTTTATAAACGTGTTATTTTTAATTAGATTAATACTTGAAAAACATAATTTTAACAAACAAAATTTCTCTAATTAATCTAACCCGCTCAAAAGTGACTTATTGAATTAAACATAAAATAAAATAAAAAAACTCCACCCAACCCAAAACCATTTTTGTTAAGTTGAATAATAAATTTACCCAAATCGTAAACAACCGAAACAAAACCTTAATCTTATATTTCGTTTTTCTAATTTTCCATATTCCTTGAAACATACTTATCTCTTAAAATTAACAAAAAAAGTTATAAATAATAAACAAAGTACAAAAATACGATTGAAAAAAATAAGACTAGTTAAAGCTTGTTTATGTTTTAAAAACATGTTTTATTATTTATAAATAAGAACAAAGAGAGTACTTCGTTTATATCATTATTATAAGAAGGTAGAACTGTAGTACATTTTTTTAATTCATTTTAATATCATATTTTATTTAGATAATTTTTGTTTCAATAAATAAAAAAAATTATTATTTAATAAAATAAATAATTAAGTAAATTTTATATTCAAATGTAATTACATAAATTTTCCATTTGAAAATAATTATTATATAATTTATAAATTATAATTTTTTAAAATTTATTCCATTTAATATAATAAAAAAAGAAAATACACACTAAAACGATTTTTTTAGTTAATATAAATAATTATACTTACATAAAAAGTAATGAATAATTGTATTCATATGTGAGTGATTTATAATATGTATATTGTTTAATATGTATAATTATTTTTAGCATTTGAATACTTTATTTTAATTTTTTTAATTTCATTAGCCATTAAAATTGAAAAAAAAATGTATGGCATATAATCTGAATAGGTAAATAACTTACAAGGGAATTAAAAAATTTCATTTATCATTTAAACATAATTTATGATCCATGATGAATATGCGGGTACTATGTATCCATTTTCTTGTTATAAAACATATCAATGGCTAAAATATAATAAATATTTACTGTATTAATATTTTTTTATTCTATTATTACATTTTGCTGATATATATATATATATATATATATATATATATATATATATTGTAACTTTTATTTTAAGAGGAATGGTTTAGAAATTATTGTTTTTATTATTATTATTGAAAAAAAAGTGTGTATTTCTTTTTTTAATTTTAAAAATATTTTTTTTAATTTTATTATAAATATTTTTTTTTATAATTTTTAGATATTTTTTCTTTAAGGATATTTATTTTATTTTGAAAGTAATTAATTAAAATGAAAAATTAAATTAATGAAATAATTTATATAATAAAACGATCATTTAAAGAGATAAAAATAATAAAATAACTATTTTAATTAAAATAATGTTATTTATTATGGTGTAAAATTAAAAATAGAATTTTTATTTATATAAAAGTATATATTGTTATTATTATTATTATATTTTTGTCACTTTTTCCAATTTTTTTACACAATTTTATCATCATGATTATGTAATCATTATCACATTAGTATCTACCATGATTACTATACTATTACTTTATCAGTTAGTTCATAATTTTAATGTTAAAATGACATATGCTTTTCCATATTAAGTTATTAGAGTTTATCTTTCAGAGTGGATTAATTTTTCTTCTTATATTAATACAGCTCGACTTTTACCTTATAACAAAAGATAGAACATAAGGATGGACAAAAAAACCATTGTAAAATTCAAATCATAATATTTCTAATTCATATTATTTAAGTTAATTTAAATAAATTTATTTAAATCTATATTTATACTTTTAAGTTTTAAGTTCAATTAATTCGGATTGTATTTGGACATTGATTGGATTGATTTTAATCAGACTTAAATTAGATCAATTTTTTATTTAAAAAATTTAAAATCAAAGTGCGTTTAAATTGAATTAAAACAATTGAAAACTAGGTCGAATTAAAAACACAAACATAAATTAAAAACAAAAATTGAAGAGAAAACTACTACAGATAAGTTTATAACCTGGTTTTAACTTATAAATTGATAACTTTTTTATACTTTTCTCTCCTAAAATTCCTTCCTCTTGCAAATGAACTTACCTTATAAGGAAGAAGTAAAAAACTGCATTGAAACGTGTCCATAATCCGCAAGTTTTATTCAGTAGATTCATATTGATGACATCGTGGCATATGGTATTGAATTTTTTAGACGATAAAAAGTTGAGTATCAAATATCAAAATGTTAATTCCAAATTTATAATTAAAATCACGAATGATTATTTAAATTTTGGATTGATTAAATAAAAAGAGTACAAAAAGTAATAAAAAATTTTGCTTTTACATTTAACTTTTTTAGAAAACAAATACAAAACACACACAAAGTTAAGGAAATAATCATCTATAAACCAATTTTCAACGATTCGATTTATTTTAAATAAGTTATGAAAAGTTCTATAGATTTCAATTATAAAAAATATATAAAATTATAGTAACAAAATTGTGTTTAAGTAAAAGAAATTAGATGCAAAAATAAGTATTTATTTTGTCACAATTAAATGTTTGAGTTTAAATGAAGTATAAAATTGGTAATATTAATTTTTCTTTTTCAAACTTGATTTTTTGTCTAATTTAGTGCATTCATTTGGTCACTTAAACAATAAAACCAGAACCATAGAAAAGGAATTAGGTAAGGACTAGAAATTCATATCACTAAACACGAAATGAGAATATGGACTTATGTTTTGTCTTTTTTTCAAGACAACCTAATCATGTTAGACCTTTAATCTAGAGTCTGTTTCGTCTGCGTGAGTGTGTGTGGGTGGGTGGGTGGAAATTCTCTCATCGATAAAACCATCACTAGTATTAGAATCAATGGTTTGTTTTAGTGACCGACTTAAAAGTCTTCCTAGCAAAAGTTTTAGACATGTGTATCTTGTTAAGATAAACACACTACAAAATGAATACTCGTGGCTGGGAATACTTCCGCTCAATGTGAAGTAACTAGGTTGAGAATACTTTCGTTTGAGGGGAAGTGTATTAATGCGGAAAGAGTCATCCTTGAATGGAAGATTGTTGAGATGGTTGAGAATCAAAGTGTAAATTTAAGTCCCACATTAAATAGAAATGATAAAGTTGATTACCTTATAAGCAAAAGACCCATAAACTCATTTTTCTAAAATTTTGGGTTAGAGATTGTATTAATTTCTTATGTGTGTTAAATTCAGATGGTATTGTTGTTGTGTCTCCCCATGAATTCCTTCCTTAATAGACCCATCAATATATATTATTCTTTGTTGATAAAAAAAACACAAAAATAAAATAAAAAATTAAGGTGAATCAAATTTGAAAGCATTGATATTAGATTTAATTTTGTTTCACCTAAAAATTTCTAAAGATGCGTTTCAATTTAATTTGACTAATTAATTTATCTTATAATTTATTTAAATCTTAATTCTGTAAAAAATGTACCCTTAAATTACTTATTATATGAAATCAGGAAGTAATAAACATTCGAATTAGAAAGTCCAGACAAGAGAGAATAAGCAAATTCAGCGTAAATATACAAGGAGAAATAAGTATTTAGGTAATAAGCAAATTCATATATATAAAAAAAAAACACTTGATCATTTAATAACAAAGTATTTATTTAGTTATAAGTTGAAAATAGCAACAACAAAAAAACGAAAAAGGAGAAAAAGAGAGAGATCCATAGATGCTTAAAGAGACATAGGTTATCATTCTAATCATCCTTCTCCTATGTACCTATAAAGTTCCTAGAGACAAAACAAAAATCTAAGACGATGAGTTAAAATTGGACACAAAAAGAAAACATTCCTAACCCTTTATTTCTTTATTCTTTATTATATGAGCCAAGTAATTAGCACTAAAGAGAAAATAAAGGTCCAGGACTCTTGAAAAAACTATTCACTTATATTGAATTTCTTTCTTCATGAATTATAAATCTATCTTTTGCTTTTTGTTTTAACTAAGATAAAAAGGATATAAGGAAATAAATATAGAAATCCAATAAACTACAGAAAATAAAATAAATATCCTCTTCCATTCCACTGTTTTAAAGTTATTTATTTGAGGAAAGCGAGTTACGAATTAAAATTAACAACTTAAAATATCTCTAAAATAATATATATAATTACCTACAACTTTATCTATGTTTTTTTTTTATCTTTTCCATACATGTTTTAAAAATGTCAAAAAGGAATAACTTTTGTTGTCTCATTCACAAAAATTTCGTTTTTCTTTTTATTGTGATAGTAGACAGCAAATTGAAGCAAGCAATGATATATACGACAACATATGTAAAGCTTGCATGTGCACTAACTTCAAATGTGTGACTTCTTAACCCATCAAAGTAAACAAACACTTATCTTTTACAACTTCGGACTCCAAAACTCAAATTTCTTCAATAAAGTTTTGTCAAAAATAAACTACAAATTTGCAAAGTTACAATAATTATGAAAAGAGTTATTCCATGTATTCTGGTGTTTTATATAAAAAATTATAAAAATTGATAGATTTTAAGAAAAAAATTATAGTGATTTGTTCTGTATTAGACAAGGTTCTTAGGCTTCAATTGTTATGAGAAGAATTATTTCATATACTGATTTTTCTTATTATTTTTGTATAAATTTGTAAAAAGGTTATTGAAATTGGAAAACTTAGAAAAAAAAAACAATTACAACGATCGATTAATCATGTTTAGTGTTCACGATTTTTTATTGAAAAAGTTGTGTTTACGAAATACGACTTTATCATTGACATACAGAAGTTGTGTATGACAAAAACGAACGTGATTTGTCTTTTTTCTCTCCTATAACAGTTATGTGACGACTTTAATTAATTTTGTACGAATGTGTTAAAACCGTGAATGGTAAAAACGATTTTCAATTTTTTAAGTGAAATCATGCACTAAGAAAGTAGTGAGGATCTCATCTATCTTTTTCTTAAACTATAAAACATTAATTAAGCTTAATTATCTATTATGTAGAAGTAGCAAGGATCGTAACGATGTGGAAGTGCATAATAACTTCTCTATGCGGAAGAATTTGGATTAGACTTGACAAACATAATTCGAAGAGCGAAAAAATACATCTAAAATTTATACATTTAATTATTGTCACTAATATAATAAAAATGAATGCATAATGTAGTATAACGATAACTAAAAAAATCACACATATCTAAAAGATTGTCAAAAGAAAAATTTGATGATAATCAAACCACATTTAAAATCCAGTTATAAAAAATACATAGTATAATTATTTTTTCTTCTATGTTTATAAAATAAAGGTTAAAATACCTTTTTGGTTCCAATTTTTGTCAAATTTTTTCAAATAAGTCCTAATTTTGATTTTGTGTTCAAATAGGTCCAAATTTTCGTCAATTTTGTTTAATTGAGTCCTTTTTTACTAACACCGTTTAAATAATTAAGGGCCATGAACAGTGACTGCAACGTGTCACTTCGTGGTTTTTTTGAATTTTTTTTATTTTTATTTATTTTTTTTTTAATTTTTTTTTAAAATTTTTTTAAATGTACACATGTCAACGCAGGAGCGTGCCACGTGTCACTTCGTGTTTTTTTTGAATTTTTTATTTTATTTTTCTTTAATTTTTTTTGAATTTTTTTTAAATATCCACGTGTCAACCTAGCAGTGTGTCACGTGTCAAAGTCATTATTCTATATTCAATTTGGTCTCTATATTTGTTATTTTTGTTCAATTAGGTCTCAATTTTTGTTAACATTAACCAATTTGGTCCCTATCGAAAATGTGACCAAATTTAATTTTTATATCAAAGTTATTATGATGTGAATTTTAATATATTATATAAAAATATTTAATAAAAAATGTGAATTTTAATATAAAAATTAAATTTGGTTTTAATTTGGAGAAGGACCAAATTGGTTAATGTTAACAAAAATTAGGACCTAATTGAACAAAAATAACAAATATAAGGACCAAATTGAATTTAGAACATTGACTTTGACATGTGGCACGCTACTAGGTTGACACGTGGACATTTTAAAAAAAATTCAAAAAAAAAATTCAAAAAAACCACGAAGTGACATGTGGCACACTCTTGGGTTAACACGTGTACATTTGAAAAAAATTTAAAAAAATTTAAAAAATTAAAATAAATTAAAATAAAAAAATTTAAAAAACCACGAAGTGACACGTGGCAGTCACTGTTCATGGCCGTTAATGATTTAAACGGTGTTAGCAAAAAAAAGACCCAATTGAACAAAATTGACGAAAATTAGGACCTATTTGAACACAAAACCAAAATTAGAACTTATTTGAAAAAAATTGACGAAAATTGGGACCAAAAAGGTATTTTAACCTAAAATAAAAAATTAATATAGAAAATGTTCACTAAATAAATTATTAAATTAATATTTCACTCTCAAGTGAGACGACCTTATTTTCTTCCTCTTTGGAATGGAAGAGAACATAGGAAAAATAAAAGTAAAAATAATATATCTTTTTTATTTTTAGAAACAAAAGAAAATAGGTGAGAGTGAGAATAATTTGCATAAAACTTAAACTATAATGAAAAATAATAATTAAATATATCTTAATAAATATTTTTATTTTTATTTTCTATTATGCTTGATTTTATATTTTATTATTTATTACCATTAATTATTATGTTTATAAAAGAAATAAAATATTTGATTTAATTATCATTAATTTGTAATATATTATCTAATATTTATAATATAAAATAATTCAAAATATATATAATGTAAAAAGTATTTTAAAATTTTTGGGAGAGGTCTACCCTGTCCCATTACCACAATGTCCCGTCACTGGAGATTTTACTGAGTTTTTCTATATTATTTTTTTGTTGTGTCTTTAAAATACATTGATAATTACTGATTTTGAAATTTTAAAATATATTAAAAAGATTTTAAAGTACGAATATAATGTATTTAACAGATAACAACACTACAAAATATTGTAAAGAATCTGGACTCGAAGCAATGAGTGAGATTGATATGGGTGATTAACATTGCTTACTTTGCAAGTAACAAGAATTGGTGAGAAGTTAGCAATTATATAGTTGAAGAATAATGAAGGTGGCGAAAGGGTATTAAGGTGAAGCAATAGTAATAGACACTGAAAAGGATTTGTATGAAGGTTGAAATTGAATTTTGCATGATTTAGAAGACGAGATAGCACTAGTTTAGTAGTGCAGTATGATATGGCTTTAGCTTTAACTTGCTTTCTTTTTTTGAGAAGTAGCTTTTCCTACTTTTCTTTTTCCTCGGATTCGCCTTTTTGGCACGTGAACTCACATCCTATCATTTTCATCTCATTGCAACTTACATTACGCAAACTGCAACATATGGGATATAGTGACCTAATTTCTTTCGCTAAAATTCACAATTTTTTTATATTGTTGTCTCCTCACTTCCACTTTTAAGAGAAGAATCTACAGTTATAATTTATAATTTTTTTTAAGTTAATTTGTCATGAGAAATGTAATTAAAGAACAAAAGATGGAGATAACATTTGTATAGTTAGCTTCCAAATTTTATGTGGTATGAAGAGTTGTTAAGATTTTAGTTTTCAAGTCTACATGACCTGTTTTGGTTAAATATGCGTGGCAATAGTCACAGGTTACGTCATCTAAGCTCATTTCTAATAATCCTCTTTTATTTTGTTATAGATTTCAAACTATGATAGTTTTAAAAAAATGTTAATGTTTTAAAATAAAATGAGTATAATTAAATGCTGTTAACTTTCTTAGTTAGGATGAATTTTTTTAACACCTTAATTATTTCCAGATTTAATATAACGTACAGTCTTAAATCTAGTCGTCTTTTAATACATATATTTAGTTATTGCATTATCAAAGAGGAAAAATATATGGAAGGATTATAAATATATACATAAGTCAAAACTAAAACATTATAAATATATATATATATATATATATATATATATATATATATATATATATATAAATTTAATATTATAAAATTTCTATGTTTTCTTCTTAGTTTATTAGAATTATTGTTCATGTGTCAAAATATGATTATGGGTGAACTAATTATTTAATTAAACGTATAAATAAATATATTAATATATAAACAATAAAATGTTATAGTTTGCCAAAGAAAATTTATTTCATATACAAGATCTACAAATATTAATTACTTTCACAAGAAACATTAAGTTTGAACACAGAGTAACACATGTCATAATATCTTTTTGTTTAGTAAATCTCATATAAAATTCTCCTATAATAGCTTAATTTCTTTTATGTCTTATCAAATAGGTGACTTTTATCCCAAAACTTAATGTTAGAAATCTCTCTCAGTGTCACAGATTAAATCATTCATGTGAAATTTTAAGGGTGTGTTCTTTTGGAACGAATGATTCAAGGGAGAGGGAGAAGATTGATTTGGATGAATTTGAGGATTAAATTTGTGTTGTTCTTATGAGGAGATCGTAAGATGACAGTGGAGTTGATTTGAAAGTAAAATTTGAAAAAAATTGTGAAAAATTCATTGATGTGATTAATAAAAAATAAAATTTAGTAGATAATAAGATAAGATTACCTTATTGATCTTAGTGTTAAAAATAATATAAAATGATATTTAGATAAATTATAATTAATTTTTATTTTTATGGTGAAAATATTTATTAATAATATTTATAATTTGAATAAAATAAAAATTATAATATAATTGATTTGAAAAATTAATTATTTTAATTTTTTTTCTTTATTAACGCAAAAAAAATTGTAATAATCATATTTATTATTTGAATAAAACAAATATTTTAATATAATGGATTTGTGTTTTAAGTCATGATTTTGTAATTAATATTTTAATTGGTTTGTGTTTCATTCAAATTAAGGAAGAAAAGTCATGATTTTGAAATTGGATACAAGAAAAATGGAACTGGGTAAATATACCAAAAACTTTTGAAGTTGTGATCGGATCCAACTAAAATGTATTAGATTCCATTCACTTCTTCAAGAGCACACTTCTAGTAATTCAGTTTGACTTTGGCTATTGTTGCTATCTTCACACATCTCTGTCAATGACTAACAATGGTGGAAAGGTAGGAAAATGATATGGAACATCAAATATCAGGGAAGTAGAGCACTAGGGCACATCAATAAATAAGAACAACCATATGTTCTCACCACAAACATATAACTCACCTCGTTACAACTCAAACCTATTCACAGCCATGGAGAAGCTTCCTTTTTCTCATGTAACATAATAAATCAATTGACTTCTTAATTACATTCAATGGTTAATTCAAGAGGCTCAACAACACATAATACACGGACAAACAATTCAAAATTCAAACGAATTAGGAATCTCTCCTATTATGCATTAGGAATCCCTACTGTGTGCATCAGGAATCTTCCTCTTTATACAAACCTCGAGCCATGAGAGTGCAATGTGGTATTGTATTTTGTAGTATAATAATGAGGGCATATTGATAAAATGTTAAAGTTCACTCTCAAATCTCGTCTTGGTAGCGGGATGTAATATGGTGAGGTATCTCCCAAATTAACACTTTCTATTCCTTTTCATTCATTGAAAACGAATACGAAAAATCTCTCCAATTATCGCTCCTCATCACCTTTCAACACTAATTCATTCCAAATGAATACGTCCTAAGCCTTTCATAATAAAAAAAAAAGATTTTAATGCAAAATAAAACATATTTTAAAATAAAACTTGATAGGCCAAAAGTAATCCTTATTGAACCACTTTCTACTTGGTGAAATTGGTTAGTGAAAAACAATACAAAATTACATAAAAAAATATGACTAAATCAGAAAAAAAGGAAAAAGAAAAGGTCAGATAAAAAGAAAAGTTTAAAAATAGAATAAGAAAAAGAAACGATGCTTACAGAATTCATTTATTCCTTTTAATTTTAATAAAGTGACATCATCTAATTTTCTTTTCTTTTTGTTCTTACATAGATGAGATCGAGATGAATTCTTCAATTCCGATATCTTCTTTCTCTTCCTAAATCGAATCCTTCTTTATTACTAAAATCTAGAAAGACACACACTGCAACAACAGTCAAATAAATAATAAATGTACAATTAAAGAATAATAAATATCTTAAAATTTTCATCAATTTATATAATCTTAATATGGTTTTTTCCGTTATAGGCATTTGGGATGATGTTATCCATGTTTTTATTTTGGAATTAGGGGCCATCTCTTTTTAATAAATAATTTTGTTTAAGTTTCAACTCATTTGGTACAGTTTTAAAAGAATTAGAATTCTCTATTAATTTTTTTGTGTATTCAAATTATACTCATGGACTCATTTTAAAGTCTTCATGTATCCTCTCTTCAATTTATATAATAACACAACTTCGTATTATTTTTCGAGAATAAGTATCGATAATATTAAATAGACTAAAAGTGAAATAATAAAGGAGAATTATTCATGGTACACAGATGTTTGAACTGAACCATTCAACTAGAGCCTGCTTCTTAATATAGAAGGAACAGACGCACAGAGTAAACAAGAACACCAATAATGCATAATTTGGCTTCGTTTTTAAGAAAATTAATTTGTTTCCATTCACGTACAAATTGTAAAATCAGATTTACTTTCATTCCTAACCTTTTCTGCTGTTATTCCTTTATAAAAGAATAATTATTTCAGAGAGTGATATATTTGTGTTTTTTATGAGAAGAAGTGTTATATAATTTTGTTAAGTTATCATTCTCTTAACAATACTAATGTGAATCTAACATAAAAGACTATATTATTTTATTTTAATAATTATTACAACTATATTGAGTAAAAAAATTAGAGGAAAATATTTACAAATATTATATTAAATCTTAAATTATTATGTTATAAGCACTTAGTCAGGAATATGATGATTGTTATATATATATATATATATATATATATATATATATATATATATATATATATATATATATATATATATATATATATATATATCGCTAAGCAAATTTAATCTTAATACTTAATGTTTTTTTTTCAGTAAATAAAATTTTATCTAGTACTTTTTGTCACTTTACCTTTTCCTTTATAGATCAAAGTGAAAATGTTGTGTTTTTCGTAATCTTAGCTCTAGATATTTTAGGTCAAAGTGAAATTATTAGTTTTTGTTGTTATTGAATAACATCATGTTACTCGAAGTTGAGAGTTTTGGTTAAAATTTTGTCTCCATTATTGGCGTCAGTCTTGTTGTAACTAATGAAAATGACTGAAAAACATGTTTCAAAACAATTTTCATGTAATACGTAAATTTCTTTTTAAATAGATAGAATATTTCTTTCTCTTTCTTTTTCTTTTCTGAAATATTCATTACTCTTGTGAGATCCAGTTCAACCATATTTTCTATTTTATTTGTACGAATAACACTACAACACATTTTCATGAAGGAACAATCTCTAACAAACTCTAACTGGTTGTAGCAAATTCCTAACAAAATATTTATAGCAAATTCCTAGTTAATTCCTCACAAACTAGTTGTAACAAATTCCTAAACAAACTATTTATAATAAATTCTTAGCTAATCCCTAACTAATTGATTGTAGCTAATCTCTATCTAATGTCTAGCAAAGTGATAGTACCCTTGCAAAATATTTGTAACAAATTCCTAACTAATCTCAAGTAAAGTATTTATAGCAAATTCATAGTTAATCCCTAACAAACTACTAGTTGTAGCAAATCCCTAGTTAATCACTCGCAAATTGTTTGTAACAAATTTTTTCGTTAATTTTTCTCACAAGTTAGCTACGAAATCTTTTTGTCGTTGATCTCTCACTAAATAGCAAGAAATTAGTGAAAAATATATTCGCTCACTAATTTCTGTCGCAAATTAACTACGAAATCTTTTTATCGCTAATTATTCGCTAAATAGTGAGAAATTAGTGGAAAATAAATTCCTTACTAATTTACAATTTTGTTGTAGTGTTATGGTCATGATGTAACTAATTAGTATAAAAAAACAATTAATTGTATAAACAAAAAAATAATTGATCAGTTAGTTACTAGTTTAAATATTAATTGACAAACTAAATGTTTTTTATTTAAAATATAGTGAATAAAAAGTTATAATTATACTTTAAATCAGTCACTAATATTAATTACCATAATTTATACTATTAAAGGAATACGTGTTTACATGGGTAATTAATTATAGACCAGTTTAATAATTCGTTTATAGCTAATTAAAAGTTTGGTAGTCAAAAGTTTTGATTTCTAAGATTAATTGATATTTAAAGATTTTTTTTAGTGAATATGTGTTTCTCACCAATGATGCTTTAAAAGTCTATTAAAATAAAAAATATATTAATATATGAAGTTGATAAATAACTAACTGAACATCGTTTAATTAACGGAGTTGCATAACATTTTAATCAATTTACAGAGGTGTATTATTTGTATCATATATCTATTATATATAACCACCCTAACGTTGTGGTTTAAGAACTAGATTCGAGAACATATATACTTGCTATTTAGTTAAGTATTAACTATGCAATATGAAGTTTTAAGTTCGCCATTTAGTAAATATAAGAAAGTAAAATAAAATATCTTATGTTAAAGAAAGACTTATAAGTATATTATCTTAAAATTTTAGCATATTAACTCCTTTAAAGTTGACTTTTCTTTCCATAACCACGAAAAACAACTCTTTGAAAAGTTTACTTTGTGGTCAATTACTAATTCAAAGCTCTTTAACATAATGTAATTAATAGCTCTATGTTCTCTCTTTTTTCCTTACCTACCACCAGAGATATCAACAGGATATGTGAGGTAAGGGTAGTAGCTTTCTCGTACTCTATTTGCTGGATAAATAGATAAATATTCGTCACATACTTGTATTTATATCCGTACAGGTATCCGTTATGCGAGTATCCACATATTCTTTTAATACCCACGAGTACCTATGAGTATTCAAATAAAAATACAATGCATAACATTTATAAATTTCATTTCAAACAAAATGTAACAACTCATTTAAATAGTGTTGAATAATAGTTTACAAAGAAATGAAGATTTTTTAAAATTAATTAATAAAAAATAAACCATTCAAAATCAATGTATTAATGTTTTAATCATTTTTTAATTGAAATTAGAATATAGCAGGTACATTTATCTGTGGGTATGGATACTATATGATACCCATACCGACCTTGTTAACATGCAGGTATAAAAATACTTGTATTCGTTATTCGCGAGTATCCATTTACAATATTCATTTTCTACCTATTACGGATTTTATCCGTGAATACCCGCAGATACAAATTTTTTTGACATCCTTACCTACAACTAATGTGTCAATAGTAGATTACATAATACTTACTTTAGCCTTATCCATTCCTACATACCATAAACAAATTCTTCTTAATCACCTCTCTCACGAATCTAGTAAACCATTCTCCCATGACAATGAATAGTGTGGGTGTGTGTTGTTCACTTGATACAATCCTAAAAGGAAAGATGACGATATTTTCTAACTTTGAATTTCTTCTATAAAAATAATCAATATAAATAAAGAATGCAAAATATAAATGATATGGATTGCGTCACAATTAGATTGATAAACAAAGGAAGATTCATCAATAAAATGAACACCAACTTTTCTACCTTTTGTTTTGTTCTTTGATATTTGTAATAAATTTTATCAATAAAATTCATCAGTAACATTTGTCAATAATTAATTTTTTTTTAGTAATTTTTAGCTAAATTTCGTTCATAATGTAGTCTATCAATTTATTTTTCCAAATCCGATAAACTATGTCTTATTAAACCCAAGTTTTGGTGATGGGTGAGAAAAATAAGAAAAAAGAATAGCCATAGGATGAGGGAGTAATAGCAAGAGACAAAAAGAAGAAGAAAATAAAGATGACGAAGAGAATAAGTAATAGGAAAGAGGGAAGAGAAAGATGGAGAAGAAGGAAGAAAATATAAAGAAGAAAAATAATTATCAAATAGTGATAATTACCATTAATAATTACCGACAAATATTTGATTGGTAATTATCAATAAATTTCTTATAATCATTAATAAATTTTAACAATAAAATAAATATTTTGTCGATAAAATTTATCCATTAATAATTCCATTAGTTCATCAAAATTTGTATCCAACATTTGAATATTTGATTATCTTCTTGACTGTCTTTCAAATTAGCCTATTCCAAATATCTCTTTAAACCCTCTTCAAGATACTCTCATGTTTTCTTGTACCTCATTAAATCCGTCAACCATATGATGTGATGACTTAATTTAGTATCATAGTTTAATAGAGCGAAACTAATTTAATTATGGAAGTTAAAATACTACATGCATCTTAATATATTTGAAAATAAAAATACACTGTTAGGAGGAGAGAGCCGCGTTTAAGTTAAATTGCTTCTAAAAATAAAATAAAAAGCAATAAACCCTTTAATTTAATATGAGTTTTGTTTAGCCGTCTTTATCACGAACTCTCTTAGAGTTTGGTAAATAGGTTAGAAAGGGATGAAACATATTCGTTTTGTTGTATATTTGGGGTCTTTTTTTGAAAATGAAATCAGAACAAAACATAATATTAAAGTACTATATTTTGATTCCGTTGAAGTTTTATAATGTGAGGACAACGAAAGAGGATGAATTGTTGCATTTTATCCACTTCACACGTCAAATTATATCACAACCAAATTTATTATTGTTCTTATAATTTCCTTAGCATTCCTAAACATTTTTCAAAAAAGCAAATAATTTCGTTAACCTTCCTTAACTTATATTATATCCACGTTTTTCTCAGAAAAATTTAAACAATACTCTACAAAAATTTAAAAAAGCTTTTCATTAAAAAAAAAAGAAAAAGAAATTGCGGGAGCATTTTTAAACATGCAATGCTTGTATAAACGGTCATCGTCAAATTGACAGATTCTATTATACATCGAAAGGAGATGCGAATGTGAAGAAATGTTACCTTAAATCCAATTTCATTTGAGGTGTCAATTTCAAGAGCAAAAGAAATATATATGGAATCCATTTCCACTAGGTACATAAAGATGGTGTCAAAACTAGCCTAAAAGGATTAAGAATATGTTCCATTTTACAGCATGCAAACACTATAAGTAATTGTAAGAAATCAATGTACACTTCATGGATCGTCTTATTTAAAATCTGTTACAATTATACATTAAAAAATAATTGTCAAATATTTTTAGCTTTTGACAATTACATATTTTTCTCATCTGTCAAGAAAAGTTGCCTTAGATTATACCACTTACTTTTCCACAAGTTGTGTTACTAAATTAGCTTTAAAATAGTATTTGAGGCGATTTAAAATGAATAGATTATTCTAATGGGTTATTATTATATAGGTATTTTGGAATAATACTCTTAAATGTACAAATTCTTTGTCTAAAGATTTTGGATTGTAAGAAATATCAATTTTTTATTTGAGTTAAATTTAGGTCTCATTAATGTTTATCTTTCTAGGATTTTTCTCTTAAAATACTAATCAATAAGAATGTGATAAAATATTTCATAACCAATTGATATAAATAAGAATGAGGATGAATTTTTACTTCATGTTTGCTTGTTCATGGGTTTAGAGCGAAGGGTTTCAAAGTCTAATAAACTTCTAAAAAATGATTGTGTGTAGAGATATTTTTTCTGAAGTCTCTATGACAAAAAAAAAAAAAAAAAAAAAAAAAAAAAACAATTATTGATA
>Ga0214542_1000683_pt1 | contig 63612 bp, 21 predicted proteins | sample CNSS1metaG_FD_160096 | JGI IMG/M metagenome (GOLD analysis project Ga0214542, IMG submission 160096) | Root nodule microbial communities from cowpea collected in UCLA plant growth center, Los Angeles, California, USA - CNSS1 | ecosystem: Host-associated > Plants > Roots > Nodule | place: USA...
AATATTATTAATTATTTTATTTATATATATATATATATATATATATATATATATATATATATATATATATATATATATATATATATATAATATATATATATATTATATTGTTAGAAATATTTTAATACAATTTAAAAAATAAAATATTAAAATAAATTTTTATGGAGTTTTAATTTTATGGATTAATGGTTAACGATAATATTTTTGTTATAATTTATTCATTTTATCTTTCTTTCCTACATATAAATATCACTTGAGTATACGAGAAAAGACACAACAAACTACAATGAACAAGATTCAAACGTGTATCCACCGATTGTAGGAGTGTAAGTCACAAAATACTATTTGAGATTTTACCAAGTGAATACGATGGTGGGGCCGTCATTGTGAGAGATGGACGAATCACACTCATAAAACAAGATACATGCATAAGGTCGTAATGTCTGATTAAAAACCTATAATGAACATTGATATTGTACGTGTTATTTACTAAAATCCACTAAAATATGATCATAGGAAACATAGTTTAGTATAATTAAATCTGTGCATTTTCTAAGATGGAAGTTTATAACCATCAGATATAAGGCTTAAACCTAGAAGGTTCCTTGTGCTAAGTACAATATTTTGTTTTTTTATTTTTTTAAATTATGTTAAAAATTGTTGAAAATATTTTAATATAATATAAAAAATAAAATTATTACTATTACTCATGTTTCCATAAAGTTTTCATGAAGTTTTAATTTTACATGTTAATGTTATTTATAATTGACGACTATATTCTTATTATAATGTACTCTTTTTGTCTATCTTTCCTACTTATAAATACCACTAAGTTGCATGAAAAAAAATACAACAAACATTAGAGTTCTCTAAAAATTGTTCTTCTCTATTGCTATATATTATCTTTAAGATATTGGTGTTCATAAAATTCAAAAATCCTTCACAACACTTATCAATCTAACAAGTTGTATCTTGAAAAAGAAATACATATAATTTTGTTTTGTCCTATCCAGTATAAACATTTTCTCTCTAAAAATAACATTATACGTGTCTCAACCCAAACTATTTCTATTCCTTACTTTATTTTTTTTTATCTATTATTTATTATTGTTATAAGAATTATTGAATATGTGATTAATATTCTTTTATTCATATACATATCAGTATTATTATTGCTTTAATAATTATTATTATATTATTTTATATTTTTATTATTAATAATACTATTTATTTAATCATTTTTCTAATATATATATATATATATTCCAATTAATATAAAATGCATTATATATGTATGATCGTACACAATGCCATGTTTGATAATATCAATTGTAAGTTAAGTTTGCTCCTGAATATTTTAATTCCATACGTCTTTAGTGATACAAAACAATATCCCACCGTAATTATTTTTTGCCAAATATATTTACATTTAAGGACAAATTGACAGAGACGACGAAAATGAATATTATGTACATGGCATTCCTATCCTTAGTGACACATTACCTCAGATATTCTAGTCAAAAATACTACTGAACCTCTAATTCGGCGGAAAAGAAATGATGCGGTAAATTGCGGTGCCTCCTTTTAACTCAAATCAAACCCAGCGTCAGCATTTATGGCATACAATAATTTGGTTTCCAGTTGCTCTTTACTGCATTGAACAATGAATGAGTAAGTTTGCCACATAAAAAACATCAAAAAGATAAAAGTACACCAGTTAAAATAAATCCAAACTACTTTTCGAGAATCAAGAACAAGCAAAAATCCATCAATATTGACAACGTAGCTCAAAAACTTAGTTTTCATAGTCGTAACGATGGAAAAAAATGGAGGGAAATGACAATGCTCAAATTGAAATCATAAACCAGAGATCTGTCCTCCCTCGAGCGTGAACAATGTTTGACTTAAATTAGCATGGACAATTATTATAGAGAAGTTCTAATATAACGAAACGACTGATATCCAAAATCACAAACATTTAAGGACATTAACAAAAAACATCCTATTTAATGAGTTAATATCCAATAACCACCTAATAAGGTTTCAGATCAGCTAAAAAGGTTTTCAAATTTTTAAATCTGCTAAAGATAATATTTCAATATTTCCACAACACTACAATCATTAGTCTTCCGTGATATCTTGTGCACACTTATGTGTCAACAAGACGGTGTAATGTCGAATCGAGAGAATCAGATTATCTCGATTAATTTGTGTTTCCAATCTAATTTCTCTCTCTTTCTCTCTACACATACTCACCGGTATAAATTGACAAAGCGAAATTTCTCCTTACTTATGTCAGTATTATTAATTCTAACATCTTTAATTTTCTAACCACTCTACAACGGTAGAGACAAACAAATTTTAATGTACACATTTCAAACAGAAAAGACAAGCAGTACTATAACGAACCTTTTATAAGGTGGAAGCTTTAATAAATTCATACAGGTGGCTGATGTCGGTAATCGGTCAAGAGCTTCCTCCGAAGCATTACCACCGGCCCTATAATAAGAGACATCAAACAATTCCAATATGACCCTTTTGTCTGTAAAATATACCAGCTCTGGTAGAAATGGATGGGAGCAAATAGTAATACAATCAAAGCATACCTTTGTATGCAAAACAAAGGTTCAAGATATCGGAATCCAAGCAATGGTCCCCGAGAGCAACCTGTCACAAACCTGTAAAGCTAATAAATTTTTATCTCACAAACATGTCATAAAAGAGCAAATAAATGTTATTACGGAGTACATCTTACTTCAAAAAGTTTTTCTTGTTTTCTAATGAAAAGCCTTTGAGAACTTCCCAGAACATTTCAATAACATAATGTTCCTATCAGAAGAAAACACAAGTCAGAATTCACAAGTATAAAAAAAAAAACTGATAAGGCAAAATGGTTCAAATGCTAAATGACATTTAGACTATTGGTATTTACCCTAAATAGATGGAAAAGGTAAAAAAACATAAGCTACTAGATCAGCAAAAATCCCTTTTATATAGAAATTAAACATCAGGAGAGCGCAAGCTATCCTCCAACGTGGAGGAAACAGAAAACCAAGTTGGAGGAAGTTCCCGTGCAACAGCAACCACAAGATGACAACATAAGCAGATCCAGTAATTGGTTTAGCAAGAGCTGCCCTTAAAAAATCAGATCACTATGCACCAACCAAATGCTATGCTCAAATGTTAAAAGGTTGAAAAGACTACATACTTCCACGGAAATTATTCCTTTGTTTGACCAAAGTCCCTAATGAGAATCAAATTTGATCCAATGTTGAATGCTCATCAGAACTCCAAAAGTATTGTTACAACGGAAAGTACTCACCTTACAGAGTTAAAATGTAAAAATAAAAGCTCCACAGTTAATGAGATTGTTGAATTTAAAGGAGCTGATTTAGGATTCAGTTACTTGAGTGGAAATGGGAAGGAATTTGGCGAACCATATTTTATGTGCTCACTTCATAAATTAAGGGTTTCTTTGGATATGTTTCTCCATGGACGTTTATAGTTAGGAAAAAGAATAACGAAATAAAAATGAGTATTTGACACGAAACTTCTACAAATTAACATATGTATAAACTTACGGAGTTTTTTTTTTATCCTTTTCATTTTTCCTTCTTTATTTTCTTTTTTTATTAAATGTTTATAGACAGATTTATTCATACAGGCCTTACATGGGTACTGTTTCCTAGGCTGAGTAACTCCGTGATTGATTTATACAGCAACAAAACTCAAAGTTTCTATAATCTCAATCTTATCTACCTTCAAAATCCAACAATTAATTATAGAAAAAAAAAAGTAAGCAAAAGAACAATCTCGGGAAGTTTTTCAGTTAGTGTATCATTTAAATGTTTCTTTCTTTTGGATTACTGACTAAATCCTCACATAAATACCAGAAAGCTTACACTATGATAGCCTCCTGCATAGTTCGTATGCTGCCGCAAATCATCAACATCCAAGCTGTCAAGTGACCCTGATATCAAAAGCTATGGAAAACAATAGTGTGAAGCAAGTTGAGTACGAAATTACATCGAGACAAATTACAGATTTTAGAGGAAAACTTGAATGAGTAGAAAACTGAATCCAGAAATTGGCAGTCAAACAATATGTATAAAAAATTTCAGAAAACTATTGATGTTTATCAACAAATAAGTATTCTAAAAGTCCAAGCCTTTCAGTAACATGTTCACAAAAAACTATGGCTATTGGTTACTGTTCCAGTCAAAGAGTATATGATAACCTTAGACCGAAGACAAAAAGAGTGAAATATTTTAACCTTAGCTAGTGATTTACTTGGGCAAAAATAATTCGTCTCTTGACCATAGGAGTAACATTCTTATTTATAGGAGATAAATCGGTTACAAATATTATAGATATAGATAATCTAATAAATAACAACTAAAATACTCCCCTGAATAGCTAGAAAATTTTCCTAAATAATAACTAATGTATCTTCTCTAAATATTTTTCCACCTAAAATAATCAACTTTACATATCTAAGCTATACACGTGTACCATCTCCTCAATCCCAACTTCTTACAGAGAGGTCGGTCTAAAGACAACACCCTCTCACATCTCGATCCGTTGATCACCAATCTTCAATGGCGTTGGTCCTAGGGAACCTTCTTTCACAGAAGTCTCTCTCAAAAGCTATTGTTAGTAAATGAAACTTGCATTTCAGTGAGCAAAGTAGAAATCCATGTTAATTCAGTGAAAGTTTGAGCTAAACTTCTATATACCCTACCCATGAAAGGTAAGAGCACGTTCAACGCTATTGGCCCTTTGTATTAGGGTGTTTGGATTGTTCATTTAGGAGCAACTAATCACATGACTCATTTTCCTAAGCTCTTCAATTTGCCTGTCGAAATAATCATAGAACAAATTCCAGTTGCAAATGGTGATAATGTGCCCATGTGTGAATCCAGGAATATAACTTTGAAATCATCTATTGTATTAAAGGATGTTTTACATGTACCAAAACTAACCAATAGCCTTCTTTCTATACAAAGCTCAGAAAAGACTACAAAAAACTAAAATTGTTCAGTAACTTTTTTTCTTTCCTTATTGTGTATTTGAAAACATTGACACGAGGAAGACCATTTTAATTTCTAAGGAGCAAAGTGGGTTGTATATATTGGACCACAGACAAATATTGAATCCTACACTCGTGATGTCAGTCTTTGGTCTAAGTGTATTGAAAATCTCACATCAACAAGAAATATGACCAAATTATAGTATATAACCAGGAACAAACCTCAATTGGAAAACTGATTTATATAGTTAAATTAGACTTAAAGTAACTTTCTAAGAAGGTAAAAGCATAGAAGCAAATCTAACAAAGTCAAATCAAAGCCTACTTTTCACCTTATAATTATCGATCATTAGAAACATAATTTGTAGCTAGAGACAAAAATAAGCTGAGTGCATGGCCATCTAGCAATGGCAAGTGTAAACTATGGCGTGTAGGAGAAAATGATAAACACGCAATTGTTGATCAGACCCATAAGATCACCATGCAAGAACAGGAATTCAAATGAAAAGGTATTAGCTTTAGAGGCCTAAAAGTCAGTCAAGATAGAAGGAAACCTGAAGTTCATGCTCATTGAACATATCAATCCAATCCTTCTGAATAAGTTGCTGAAATCCTCTCAGGAAATGAGAACTTTGTTGACGTATCTGAAAAAGATAGTTATTTTTAATATATTTGACACATAAATACAGTCACCCTTAGATGCATTTTAAATCAAATAAAAAATTAAGCCTTGTTTGGTTAAATTTTTTCTACAAACACTTCAAGTACAAGAAAGAGAGGTCAAATGAATAAAAATTTCCCATAAACTGAAAAGCTAAAATCATATTATGCACTCAACTTTTAGAGAAGATATCATATTAAAAGTTTAGCATGCAAAAATTGATTTCACCTCTCCATTTATTTCTTCTCTTACATGAGTGCTGTTAATTGAGAACTTTATTCAAAGTAGGTACTCTACCTGAAAATTCAAGCGGTGATTGGCTACAAGATGAATAAAAGTAATGACGTTCTCATTAGTAACACGGATGTTCTTTCCCCCTGGAAGCAGCTCCTCTTCTGTTTGCTCTCCGTATTCGTTGTTTACTATAACAAAATATAGTTCCAACTCCGAAATGTCACCCTCATAATGCTGTTAATCAAAAAAGAGGGAAAAGATTGACACACTCACTGAGAAAATCAAGGCTTTCCTCTAAAATCACTTATGTTACAAACTCCCCACCAATAGTTCTAATCCAAGGACAACATAGTCTTAAAATATATTTTGTATTTTGGGGCAGGATATCATATATATATATATATGGTAGGATTAGTTACATTCATATAAGATTCATGCTGATACCCCCCGTCCATTCCAATGTTTATTTTCAGTTGTTTGATCATATTGTAATGTATAAGATTCATGGTGATATCCCGTCCACTCCAATGTTGATTTTAAGTTGTTTGATCATACATATGCAAGCATGACAATATGTTTATATGAATGTTCAATTGTTAGATTTGATCTTAACCCCCCCTCCCTCTCTTTCACTCCAACAATGCAAGTAGAATTTGACAACATTTGCTTTTAACATTGAAATTTTTGTAGTGCATATCAATTCAACACAGGGCCATAAAAACGTGAGTGTTCATGAAAAAAACAAGTCAACCTATATATAGTTCTATTAGCTTTTTATAGCTTGGATACGAGCTTAAGCTGTTAGTTTATTTGCAAGAAACCTTGTACAGTTCAGTGAAAACTAGCATTACATAAATTAATTCCAGAGTTTTCGCAAGAATGAAATAGATCCCAGGAAATGAAAGCCAGAGATGAGCCGTTACCTTAAGAAAAATAAGATGACGATATAGTTCTGGATCCAGGGAAGGCAAGTCATTTAGATAGTTGTGCCTGATACAACCAGAAAATAAATGCATAAGAAAGCAGCAATATAGCTTCCTCTCATCGAACAAATGCATCACAAATTAGGCATAATTTCTCATTCCTAGTACAGGCATTTTACTTAGTAATTTGTGCATGGCTTTATTGGTTCGTGTAATTTTTCTTGTTTTTTTTTATACATGAAAGAAATCCCCTCCCCAAGTACGCGACAAATCCAAAAATTATGGCTTCCATGAGTAACTAAACTCTTTTACAGAATGATGAGGTCCAATCATTCTCTATCTCTCTTTATTGAGCATTTAAATTTTCCAAATTACTATTTCGTTGGTTGTGCAAACATGGTTCTCTCCGATTAACAAGATAGTATAAAACAAATTAGAACAGTAGATCTATACTTGTCTATTAATCCTTAATAACTAGTGGAAATCAACGACACTAGAGGAGAAATACAACCTAATCTAAACGAACCAAGACAACATGTTTGTTAGTTCCCTTTAGGACTTAAACCTATTGATAGGCTAAATCCTAAGAGTTTATTTAGGCTAGTGTATTGGTAATGGAAGTAGTCAATGAACTTCTCATGATTATCAAGAAAGTAAACACCAATTGGCTATTAAAGCTTATTAATATCTAGAATCAGTTTGTTTAGAGGGAAAGCATACATACTTTAATCAATAATTAATCCTAAGAACTGAAGCTAAGATATTTACCTTGGGCTACAGTTTTCTCGTCATTAAATCTTAATCATCTTTCAGTCATTTCTATAGGAAGTGCACATAGGCCCATTCATTTCAAGAAATAAATACATTCACATCCAGCTACGCATTACATTAAGGCGTGTTATTTGTGAATCACAAAACATCAACATAAAGCAGTTGTAAGCAACTGAACAAATGCATGGAAACTCAAGATTTGAGCATTGCACAATCTAAATTTAAATAGAGTAAATAATAACTGAAGCAAACAAAACCAATATAGCCCAGTCTTACTTTTGTTTCAATTTGCTCAAAAAGAAAGTAGCAAATGGTAAATCAACCAGAATCCCTTCAAACATAGCCTGCAAAAGTATTTTGTAAGCGTGAAGTGTTGTTCTAATCAAGCAAAATCAATATAGGAAAAGAATGCAAACACACAAGGAAAAGAACGCATACAAACTAATAATTGATACAGACCAATGAATGACCCACTAAGAATATTCAATCACTATGCAACTTATACCAGATTGCTTGATCCAAACTAAACCCCAAAAAATTATATCAAGGAAGGAAAATAACCAGATATTATATGGAGTATTTTGGCCTTGTTCGTACTATACACTATTGGAAATCTTAAAACACCCATCTTGCACCTAGGAACTTGACATCTGAAGAGTGAAGTTTACAGGGCTATACTACTACAGGTAGCCAAATACTAAGGCTGCATAGCCTCTGATTTCATATATAAAAAGGATTGAAAAGTAGGATTCCGTAAATCATGTAAGGATTGGATTATTTTGGCCACTTTTTAGAAAATATAGGATGTCTTGATACACCTTATTAAAAGACAGAGGAAAATGGACAGAAACATACCTTTGCAAGAAGAGTACCAAGGAAATGGAAAAATTGGAGATGTTGTTCATGTATCATTCCTGATCCAGGATTAGGATAAAGCAGGTGATCTGCTGTCTCCTGGATATAATGATGTTCAGAAATTCAGACATAAACCAATAAATCAAAGTAAGAATATAAGGACTATCAAGGAAGGTGTCTAGCTGAAGCAATGTCAAATCAAAGATTACAAAACTCAAAAGCTTTTTTTTTTTCAAATATTTTCGATGACACATTACAAACAGTTGGTCGTTGTTACTAGGCATCATAGCACTTATATTTTCAAAATTCAACAAAGAACTGCAAAGTTTATTCACTACAATTCTTGTCTTTCACACTTCACCCATACACCCCAAACCAGCCACACCACTGCAACAATATGTAAAAGTTGAATTTGCTGCTCAAGTTTGGCTACTATGTTGAAATGAAAATGCTAACACACTATCCAGATCCAATTCTACTCAAAACATAGTCTATATGAGAATAGTTTTGCAATGAACCAGCTTATCCCAAAAGGTTTGTCAGGCAAAAGAACATGAAGAGTTTTATATTTAACATCCCCTCCCACTCAAGAACCCTTTAGAACTAAAGCAAGAATAAATATGATGTACAAGCCTACCTTGTGCTAAAATTCAACTTTAATTTAGAAGGGTCTGAGTTAACGGAGGCTATGACATAAACACACTCTTCCCGAAGCTTAAGCTATCGGGTGAAACACAAAAATCATTTTATATCTGACTGTTGTTGTACGTTAAGAAACATGAAACACAAACAGTAGATAATATCCATATGACCTTAAATAATCCATATTGCACATCGAATGCAGCACGTGTGATGTTCTCCATGAAATCTTTGAATATTCCACCTCCATCTATTCCTGCCTCTTCAACTCCAAATTCATTAACAAAAGCCACACGAATCTGAAAATTACAATGAAGGATGACTTACAAGTTCTCTCCTGAAGACCAGGGAGGAAATGATTAGTAAACATTAGCATAGGCCTTACCAGTCCTCGAAGGTCATCTTCTGACAGCTGGCTCATTTGATTGTAGGCATCTTCCAAAATATGATTCCGACGTATTTTGAACCGGTTTCTAGTAAAAACAGCCTGAGATCCCTGTCTCTGCCTAGCAGCAGCTAGTTGAGACTGATGAAACAACAAATAGACAAAAGCTAGTTTATGAAATACTCAGGTAACATATTATGATAAGCTGAAACTCCAAAGTTGCTCATTATCATCCACTGAAATTCTGTAATATAAAAATAACCCCTATCTGAATCACATCAGAACTTAGTGAGATTCTTACAGTGAAAATTTTAGCCCTGCTAGTAAATGGTATCAAGAAAGGAGCCTGCTTCAAAATTTCATTTGCTCGTGTATTTTCTATAACGGCCTGCAGAAAAAATTTGCACAACAAATCATGTTTCTGCACATATAAACCCTAAATATCAATTGTATAGGAAATACCTGAGAGATAAAGTAGTCATTCACCCCATCAGCATGAAAGTCACTGGGTGATGTAAACTGTCTTCTGTTGTTCCAATCTTGCAGCTGTGGGGGAAAAAGGTAAATTAGGAAGATAAAAGAACCTTCAGATCCAAAAGGTTATTAGTAGTTGCAGATTCCCTTATAGGACAGAGGTATCAAAGAAATTGTAATTTGAATAAGTATACAAGAGTATGGATAACCTCTAAAATTCCTTGTAATTAATAGAAGAAAATATATTTCCATTCTTTTGTATAAGAAACCAATGATATATAATTTTTTTTATAAAAAGGGACCAGAGGTAATATTATTTATTAGTGAAAAACGAATTACAGCACCACTACAGAAAATATTCTATATCCTTCAAAGTGGAAAAAGAAACATGAAACCGATTACAATGTAAGGCGTCCAATTGCTCTGAAACTCCCTAGAAATAATAATAGAATAGCACTATAGAAGCCACGTATGTATAAACCCATTATAATGCAAAGTATCAAGTGATGCCCTTGAAAAACTAATCATACTATCATGACATCTTCCAAGTTCAACAGTGTGGAAACATAAAACATTGTTATACCTGGGACAGAAGCTCAGAAACTACAATGCTAACCCTCTGTTGAATAGCTTCGAACTGCTTTTTAACTGCTGTGCTGACTGGACCAGATTTTACCGAATTGGCAGACGTTGTATGATTCACCCACAATAACTGCCACAGAGCCTGCAGAAACGACAAACTTCAAAAATTAGTTGCTACCGCAAAGCAGGTTACATTTGTCAGGGGCACTGCACTAAAACTTTAGGGATCCTTTTGACATTTCTAGTCATGACCACCTATTTTCCAAAATGTAGCATAGTCCAATTCTTGGAACTCTGATGCGTGTACACATTAGTATACATCATTGTTTAGGTCTTGATTAGAGAGCCAGAAAGATTTTATTTTTTCACTATAAATATGTGAGTGAATTCCCCCTTTCCTGGGACTACAGATTTCAATCTCTGAACTCTCAACAACTTGTCTCACTAAAACAGGCATTCCATGCCATAACATTACCTGCCTTAGCAGAGTGATAAGGCTTTTAATATCCTTCAGTGATAGTGGTTTCTCTTGCTCATAATACTCCTCATTATCAACTATCATGAGCATATGCCTGATAAAAGACAGGTTATGATTAAAGGAAACACTCAAAGTGTGCAGAATCTACAATTCATGCATTAATAAAAGCATGTAATAAAAAAGTGAACAGTATACAAGATGCTTACTTGTAAACAGGACAGAATACAGAAAGTGGCAACAGCCAACCTGGTGCATCGCCGGACAGGTATGATAACCGTTCAGACAAAGATGACCATTTTTTGTTCTCATGGCAACGTTTCATAAAATTCCAAAGTATAGGAACAAGTTCAGTTCTGTAGGCAAGTACAGTCATAATCTTTTCAAGTGGCAATGTGTTGAAGATTACATGTAAAAATCCACAAACGGCGCCAACAGCTGCAACCTCCCTGTCCTCTGGCTCGCGATCTGAACCATTTGCAGATGAAAAATCTCTAAATAATATAGTTGTCTGCATGTGACAAAAAACACAATTCATCAATTTTTCGAAATAAATGGTTAAGAAATTTTTTTGACATTTGATACGGAAATCATTTGGAAAATGGTATACCAGTTGCAGAAGGAAGCGAGTATCAATGGCATTAGAAATTTGTTGATTCAATTTCCCATCCAAAACTACTTCCATGACCTCATCTTCGCCAGTCATTTCATCATCAGCAATTTTAGAATCTGAAATTAACACTTCACAGCTTAAAATCAAATGGTAAAGAGAGAACCATCTCCCATATACAAAAAATGATAAATTTAATAATTATGATTAAATATAGTAACCAGGCTTCAGAGTTGTGTTCAAATTTAACATAGAAACAGTTGCACACTTATTTTTGCATTGTAAGTTAACTTCTCTATGATAGATTACTTTGTTTGGGGTTCTAAAAAAGTGTCCTTCCACTTTTGTGCAGTTTTTAATTATACACTCAGTGTTTGCAGGTAAAACTAGGCTGTGATGTTATGGTGTTAGAAATAATATAAAACCATTCATGTCCTTTCACGTAATAATAACTTAAGCTTTGTTTGTCGGGTCATGACAAATTGCAATATAAATGCGATAGAACTGTATTATTGGCTTCTGTCAATTTTTTTCCTATGGTTGTTATTTGTTTTAAGTTCATTTTATAACTAATACCACAAAAAAAATTATAGACTACTTAATTAAATTCTTCAGACACCTGGGGTTGACTCTTTATTTCTTCTTTTGGCCTTTTTAATATTGTCGCCTGAAATGTAATTGCCTTCTTTCTTCCTAACGTTAGTGTATGTGTATATATTGAGGATTGTTTATAAAGAGAAGGGAAAGGTGATCCGTCCTTGATAAGGGTTAGGTTATTGCCTAATTAGTCTCCTTATATATATAGATGTAATTGTACATTATGATAATCAACAAAAGATTCAGAAATATTCTCTAAATTAAAAATATATTCCTCCTTCTTTTAAGGACAAGAAAGGTGATGTTTTTCAAAAAAATTTAAAACAAGAATAATATCTTTAATAAGAAAAGTTTGAATGTCTGATCAGAAATCATACTCTCCCTACCATCAGATCTTGTAGGAGATGGATATGATTCCAGCAAAAATGTAGTAACAGAAGCAAGGTCTACGGCCTGCATACAAAACAAACACAAATCAACTTAGGTTTTAAGACAAACTTTCAAACTTCATTCTTGTTAAAACTGAAAATCTTCAACCACCAACCCTATCCCCCCATCAAAAACAAAAAATTAAACATACACTTTCACAATCATATCTAATGATAAAGTTTTGTGCAGAATGAGATGAAGTAGTTAAAAGTTTAAACGTAATGGTAGATGAATGCATAGCCTTATGGCCCTAATCCACAAAGCCCGTAAATGTTCTTCAATCTGTCAGTGCTTCCTCCTTCATCCTAAACAAGAAAAATTGCTTTTCTGCGTAATTTCCAAAATTTTGTATTACAAAGAAGTTTTACATTTATATAAGTCAGGTGCTAAAGCAGAATCAAATTATTAAGATTTCGAATATATTGATTACAAATCACGTGTCTTCATTGTAATTGTTTTCTAATGCATTACATTAGCTCCTTTGGCTGCAAATTAAATGTCTTACCATTTATAATACAATGAAAATCTTGCCAACTAGCAAAAATAAAGAAAAAGTCTCAATAAATAATTTCAAATTGAATTTGAAAGAAATGATGTTTCAAAAGAAGGCTAGTGAATATATATTTAATAAATTTACTTATTTTCACCTACCAGTATATCTTGACCACATATATCTGTTTAGAATTTGCTATTTTATGCTTACACTGAAATATTAGGACCTTTAATTTTTACACAATATACATGGTTTAATGCGTTAAAATATGAGCTTTGTACTTAGTAGTCACTAGTATGTATATACCTAATAAGGCACATCGACTCACCAATCAGAGGTTACTTTCTGTTATTTAAAGCAAACAATTTTAAGTTCATTCAACCACGAAGGTTGCTTATAATGCATTAAGATATTCAATTATATTAAACATCGAATATTGCTTATAATGCATTAAGATTATTCAACTTTTCTATGCTTATGATTTACCTAAAGTCTCCATATTTCATTCAAATGGAATAAAAGTGTTCAAGGCCCAAGAGCAAAATATGCACCACAACTATAAATTTCCAGGAAAAAATATCATATCTCGTATAGCCAATCAAATCAAAACTCATACCATAAATTAATAGACAACTAGCGACCGGACTACCTACAAATATCTAGTCGCACACAAATATTTAATCGGGCATTCAAAATGTCTAGCTTTCAATGTAAGGATATGTGTTAGAGATCTTATATCAAATATAGACATGACCAAATTATAGTACATAGGTGACTATATATCTCACCTTACAAGCCAATTTTGAGGTTCAGTTAGACATAAATTCCATTTTCTGAGATATACAAAGCAATGTAAAATTAAAAATTAGAATAACAATAACAAATGGCAATTGTACTCTCCTTACCATATCAAATGAACAGTCAGGTCGAGACAAAGCAATTCCACCAGTTTCTAATATATTTCCAAGAAGACAGGCATAGGTAGGAAATTCATCTGATATATCATTAGGAAGAGAATTCATCAGATTTGGTAACCATGTTGCCATCTGATGAACGTAATGTTGGCCCAGGCCCTGTTTTGCAAATACCTAAGTAGAAAAAAAATAATCCAACTTCTCACAAGACTTTTCAAGGTGAAAGCAAGTAGAAAAAAATAGATGTAGAACGTTATCCAACATGCCAAGGAAAATTCAGCATGAAAGCAGGAGATTTGAAAAGACAAAGACATAAGCAAAAAAAGATAAGGATAATTTCATTTTTAATCAGTTCAGGAGGTCCCCAAATCCCCCAGATTATTTAAGTAGCATACAGAGGCCCAAAACACATAATATAAAGATTCTCTTATTTTTTTTCGACGTGGTCCTTTTACTTGAATTATGAATGGCATGTTGACCTTTTCCTTCAGTTTTGGTTAACAGGATTATATTCTATATTGGTAAATTTCACAATAAAGATCCATCAGCACAAAGAGAATTTGGAATGTATTAATTTTCTGTATTTCAGCAGGGAGAAACAAAATGAATTTTAAAGGAGTTTAAAATTACTGAGGAAAATTTCTTTCAGTGATTTCTAAGAATTTCATCACCATCATACATGCTTTCTATGTTAAATGATTAGATACTTTGAACACTACTTCATCAATCTGGATTTTAGTTCTGCCATATATTTACAGAACAAATAAACATCTTTGATGAAAAACACCTCTCTTGAACCTCATCTTAAACAGAGAAAAGGATGCCAATTAAATATGTTAGTACAATGAATACCTGTTTTAAGTTTGGAAAAACATGCCACAAGAAAGGAATTGAAAGGATCTGTGATGAGAAGCTATATACTGGATCAGTAGGTGAACAGATACATGGCTTCTGACCAATGTGGCATGTTACAACAGTAAGCACACGCTCCAATGATGATCCTTTTTCACTGTAAATACAATTTTCAGCATTATCCTGCAGTAGATCATTTAGGTAGTTTATGGGTTCAAGTAAAGCATAGTATAACATAAATATCATACAAAATAACAAAACCAGAAGCAGTCTGATTAGAATTATGACATGGATGGAATATAAGATTCAACTGGTACATTTGACCCACAAGCTCAGAATTCCTCAAATTAATAACACACAAAGGACAATAACGCAAACATATGCAATACACAGCATGGAAGTTTCTTCATACAGATTAATAACTTCCACTAATAATATAAAACAAGCTTTGATCTGAATACAAGAGCACTCTGAATTTGACGGTCCAATGAAGTACAGTATTGCCTCTACAGCACAAGGAAGCTTTTTTGTAACAATAATGAACTTAATCCATAAATAAACTACACTATTGCCCTTGCTAAGTCCCAGCCATTAGAAAATAAAATGTTATCCGCCGTTCAGCTTCTAGAAGATGACTCAATCAGTTTCTACTCTGTACTTCTAGACAGTACGTCTACTCATTGCAGCTTCCTTTTATCTTCACCTCTAACATGTTTTAATTATATACGCACCACTCCCACCTATTAAAAGTAACTAATAACAGAATTCTGAAATTTGTTTACAAATTAAAAGTAATAAGATAAATTTAATCATTTTCCCGCATTTGCATAGAACTTGTTTTTAAAATCAGTGATATGTATTTTTGTTAAATTATGGGTTTGATCAGTTTGGAAAATCGTCAACCTGCACTAACCATAATCAGGTTGGACAAAATTGAAATCCCTAATTTCTCCCAGAAATCCATGTATATCATCTTTCTTAGATAAAACCGTGGACGTTTGAGTCAAATCAATCACATGTCAGGTCAAGTCCAAAATAAACACTGCATTATAACATTGAAGGAACACATCTTCAAATTCAAAACAGTGACATTAGTTGTTTATTATTAAAAAAAGATTTTTCCTTAGACATCAAGAAAACTTCAAATGAGACCAGTATCCAGGATAAAAATGCTCCCACACACAATATAAAGATAGGAAGCATTACAATATACACTACATGTTATGATACACAAAGAAGAAATTAGTTAAGATAGTTAGAATATCCATGAGTTAGTTACTCGAGGTGTTAGTTAGATATAAATAGGAAAGAAGGAGAGGAAAGGGGAAGAGAAGTGAATTATTGTAGTTTGAGCTTTAGCTCTTTGTGAAGGAGGATCCCTTGAAGGAGACAGTGCTCTCTTATTTTTGTTCTTTTATTGTATTCAATAAAAAACCTTTCTTTTCTTTCTCTTTTCAATTCTTGGTTCCTAATACTACGGTGAACATATTTACATATTGATGATTATCGATTAAGAAAATTAAAAGATGATGTACAATGATAGTTAATATAAATATGTTAACCAGAATGTCCAAACTTGTTCTTTGACCTTAATATAGCATTAGATGGGGATGATTCTCTAGGGTGCCAACAAATAAAAAATAAAAAAAAAAAAAAAGAATTGCAATGTTACCTTTCCTGTAAGAATAATCTCTCTAAGTAGACTAAATGCACTGTTTTTAGACAGACTTGATACTATTTTACAGCTCCATGGCAGTTTGGGATCTATCAACAATACTAAGACTTCCAACAAAGGAATAGCCGATGTATTAGATTCCTTCAAAGTTAATAAAAGCTGATCCTTCAAGTAATACCTGTGCAGAAAAAATACCATATAAGTATGATAACACAAAAATCAATCCCTACCTACCAATGTATATTATATATGTGAAATTTCATGTACCCAAGAAAAACAAAGGAACAAGTAGTAGATATACAAAAGTTCCATGTGATCAAAACATGAACCCAAGGTTTTAAAGTATTCTTCAAAATAAAATATACAGCAACATCAAAATCCATGCCAAAATGAGTCTTCCTTTTAAAAGGTCAATGAAAACACGAACTTATTACAGAAGTAATAGTGGAACAAGAAAAAACCAAACCAGAGCCTCACTTAAATTTATTATCCACCATAACCTGTATACATGATACATAATAATCAAAATCTTATTAGATTTTAGGTGCTGTAATAATAGAAAAAGTAGTAGATTCTCTATAATTAATAATATCTACACTATATATGTAATATAAGAAATATTTTTATTATTCTTCTATCGTATCTTTCTTATTAAAGGATATCAAATTTCCTCTATTTATTGTATTGTTGATTTCATTTTCTCAATATATAAAAAAGCATTTGTGTTATCTAAAAAACACAGTTTCAGCTCAGTAACTCTCTCTTTCCTATAGTTTAACCATATGTATTTAAAAATTAGACACAAGAGAAAATCGAGAAAGCATATAATAGAAATTGTTACAGATATGAAAAGTTTTAGTTATTGAGAAACAACGTTGAAAGGAATTTATAAAAACTAATTGATCCAGGGTCCTTAAAAAGGTCAAATTCTTGGAAGTTTCACTTGCCTAAACATCTTGGATCCCAGACTATGTGATTACATGGTCTAGAGTTCAATTCTTTGATGTTCCCACTTTTCTAAATAAACATATATCACAACACAAGGTAGAGACGATCAATGTGTTGCCCCTGCTTTAAGGCAAAGGCGTGAAAGACATGTTTGATATAAAACGCTTCATGTGGTCTTTGTCTGCACACCCCACAGCTTAATAATATTTCTCTTTTAAGAAAATAAGGAAAGGGGACAAAATCTAATAGCAGTGTGCACCACATCCTTCATCCAGGGGTCAGGGGGAATATCAATGCCTTTATATATGTAAGTGGATAGGGCGGTGTTTACAGACCCCTAATAGTGATCTTCAAATGATTTCTATAAGTTCTGATCTCAGGTTTGTATGGTCTGAGCCAAACATGGTGCGTTTTTATCTACATTAACTGTCTTTAGTCCTTTACCGTCTTTTACTTCCTTGGAGATTTTTTATCCTTCCCCTACCTCTGTTTTTTCTCTGCTATCTTTAATAAATTATATATTATAAAAAAAAATGGTTAGAGAATTTGAGAATCAACTGAAAAACAGCAGTAGAAACTTGCATTCAAACTCTCCAAAAAAGTACTCCAACCCATCAAACAGTCTCCATTTTCTCACTAATAAAACAAACTCTCCCAAAAGCAAAGTTATTGATGAAAAAAAGGTTTCCCTCTCATATGAGCCATTCATTTGGGCTTGAACCACGATAAATGCACAAACCCACTTAATTATGTGCATTTGTCATTTGTTCTTGAAATAAACTTATTATGGACAAAAGGTGCAAGGACAGATTGATGATCAGAGACCTTGATACCATGTCATTAACTAACTCCCCCAAAAGCTTAGGGTATAAGGAGAAGGAACATGAGTATTAAGTCTTTAACACAAGCCAATCAAATAAAAGTAAAAAGCACAAAGTATTGACAAGATCCTCTACAGCCCATTTCAAATTCATATTCACCATTCAGCCACCACTTCTAACAGCGTTCTAATCGAAGTAAGCAAAAAAACTCAGGAATACAGGTCCAGTCTAAACAAAAAACCATTTCGAAATTATTCATAACCAAAACAAATATATATATATATATATATATATATATATATATATATATAACCATTTCTTCTGACTTTAATTTACTGACCTCGTAAAAAATATCACAAATGAAACAGAAGAAACAAACTAATACTATCCCCAGTCCTCTCTACAGGAAATGGGTGCAAATGTTTTTTGTCCTGATTATATGAATTAAATATTATACCCTTAACTTAATTTATTGCCCATAAAACTGGATGCATTAATTGGTCTATTAACCACATAAGATATACTCATTAAAGAAAAGTTATGCCTTGAATTACAAGTAGTGCAGATAAATATAATCAACACTTAAACCATTTAATTCTCTGGTTATTTTTTAAATAAAATTTAAATTTACGACATTATTAACTAATATTAAAACTACATAACTTGCTATTTTAATTGATGTTAATCAATTAGTTGCTTATTTCTTCTAATAAAAGGATATAAGGTGGTAGTATTGTTTAACAGTAACATGAAACTTAGAATCCAACGCAAAAAAAACAATAAACTAAAATGAAAATAGCAACCAGGAAGAAAATTTAGAAAAGCCAAAGGCCCAAAAGTTAATGAATTTAAAACAAATAAAACCAACCTATTATGATGTACAGCACGAATACAAGTATATACAAATTGCTTCACTCGATAGTTCACCAAAGCACACCTGGACAAGTAGTCCTCAGCAGCAAAAAGTTGGACGACATCCCCTGTTGCATACATTTTAATCGTACACATTAAGCTCCATTCCCAACACTAAAACTTGCAGAAACAGCAAGGATGCAGAGGCAGATATCATCAAACTAAAAACTGATTTTGTTCTAACGAGACAAAGATTCAAATATATTAGATCAGCAGCACACAGAAAAAATAAAGAATGATCAAAAGTCATTTTTTAGTAAGTTTATCTTCTCTCTTTTTTCCTTGAGATGGTTTTGTGGGAAGGGTTGCATGCCTTGGGTTAGGACTTTGCATGTGAGGTTTATGAGGCAAAGATAAATCTCTCTTAGTCCAGGAGTGTGATGATATGACTAGATTGTTGATCAGAGTATTTTATGTGTAAATTTTACCATGCTGTAACAGTAGCGAAGTTGGGAGCATAAGCTCAGTTAAACAAGTTGAAAATGTAAGTGAAGCTAGTCATAATTTGATAGCACCATAGAGTAGATGATTTGGACTATGGATGTGACTTCGTCACAATGTTTTTTGATTTTTGTGTAGGGAATGGGTATTGTTGGATGATATTCAAAGCCTTGAGTTTTGATATGGATAGTATGTGTGATGATTATTTTCAGAAATTCTGATGATGATTCTAAGTTTGAAATATAGTTGATGTTCTTGATATACATTATCAGTTAGTAATGTATTATATGAATGAGATATTGAATTGCTGAAAGCGATAAAAATTGGTTAATTTGTATAGTTTGTGTTTGAAACTCTAAATGAGTTGTAATATAATATGTTGATGTTATGGTAGCAAAAATGTAGAATGTTGCAGGTGGGTCAAATTGGTTCAAGATGGTCTTATTTAAAAAGGATTGCTCAATTATATGCATGAATTGTGGAAATATGCATATATGGTTTTGATATGCACATGTATGTGAGATTTAAGACATGAATTACCATTTTTTGTATCTCAACAGAAATAACTTCTAGAGAGGGAAAAGAATTTCTATTTTGTTTGATTTCTTTTCTTAAAATATGTATATATTTATAATTCCCTATGTGAATGAAAGTTTATTTAAGAGATTTTAAAGTGTAATATGAATATTACTTATATGTTTATATTATCTTGTGATGATTAGTAGTAATATAAATCTTAGTGGGATGTTCACAAAAGGGGAAGAAAAAAGTGCATGTATAAAAACTATACTGCAATGGACATTTGAGAAAGTAATAAAAGCACAACTTCAAAACATGCAATCAGGAACAATATTTTAGCATTCCAAAACGAGGGTTCTGGAATGCATTCTCTCCCATTCTAAAATGAATACTCTTGAAATATTCAAGAATGAAGGCTCCGAAATACATTCTCCCCAGTTTCAACAGCAAAGGAAGAGTTGTTGGCAGTGGAGACACATTTCTCATCCAAGGGCAGAACATTCCAAAACCCTTATTCAAATGATAAATAATAATTCTAAGTGCAGGATATGGAGTTGCACAGCCCCTGTTATAAACAAAAGGTTGGAATGGTATATAATGAATTTTCGGATGGTGTAGGAAGCAATAGGTACGAAGCAAAGACCCATAATCGGTAACGAAACAATCATAGCCAAATATGGTACTTTTGTGACCTGATAATCTCCCCCCCACCCCAACCACACACACACACACACACATATATATAGAATGAAGATAAAAAAATGACACTTATAATGTGCTGCGCATATATTGGCAAATGAAAGATAATCCAATCCAAAGGGTCGAAGATAAACACATAATTATCAGAGAAGCTACTAAAAGAGACCTTGCTATAAATTGTTTTATTAAAATACAGGTTGTTCATCGTGGTTAATGGCATTGGTTGCTAAGCTCATATAATTGACTCCACTCAGTCAGACAGGGCTTGGTTTGCATTGTCAGTTAAACAGATATTTTTCGGGTGGTTGAAGGACTAAATGTAAAAGAAATAAACATTCCAGCTTGCAGAATCTTGCTAAAAACCTAATAAAATGTACATTATGAAATAAAAACAATATCATGACAAAAGGAACGCTGATTAAAAATTACCACTCTCTTGAACAAACTGTTGAAGCAATCGGCAAATTTGCACAAGAATTAAAAAATCATCAATATTTTCTGCATTAAAGAAATAGAGGAACTGACGGAGGAAATCAGAATCTGGACCAAAAGCATTCCTGAATGCAAATAAAGTGGCATTAACTTTAGTTTTAACGCAGAGTTTGGGTCAGACTACACTAAATAAATAAATAACTTTTAGAGAAACTGAGTGAAAGGAAGCAAATAGATGTCATGCAACAATTCAGAGTAAACAATCGAATTTCACCTGTCTAAATTCTGACAGTTCTCCCCATAGATGCTAAGAAATTTCTCTCGTAATTTAGACTGTTCTGTTCTGACAACTTTTCTTCCTCTGAAGCATTTCTGTAGCAAGAATCAGTCAACAATTTGCAAGACGCTCATGAAAGATAGATTAACACTCATCATAAATGTATCTTTCCAGTAATAGATGTTTATAGCACATATGAAACCATATTGTAGGGGCCTAAGCTTTAAAGTTAGGAAATGTGAAATGCTTATTTCCCATAGATGCACACACTAAAAATTGTTTTACAATTTTATAAAACAAATTTCATAGAACCATAAAAAGGATGAGCACTGACCAAAATAAAATTTAAATAAATGATGCATCTAGAATTGCACAAACTTCTTTTTCTTACAGCAAGTAGATGGCATGGCATTGTTCAACAGGCATTTACCCTAGTTCATAAGGTCAATTTGAATTTAAATTTTGATTGTACAGATGAGAGATGTTAAATAGCATGGCAAATTATTGTAAGCAAAATCTTCAATGTTGATATCATTATGTATGCAGTGCAATGTATAATTAATTGATTCAGTCATTTTATATGCCATATCATTGTGACTGTGAAAGAACTACAGATTTATTTCCTCAATGATCATTGGAACTTGACCAAGGAGAACATGGAATAATCAAATTTGAAATTTAAGAGAGGACTGTTAAAGATATGATACCCTGTTACAAGTTTAACTCATGATATATACTCCAGCTAGAGGGGGAATGTTACAGATATGATACTCTACAACTAGAAAAATATGCATGGGTAATATTCAAGATATGGTTAGATACTCTAAAGAGATATGTATAGCTCAAGATCAGGGATTATATCCCTTATTACCCTTTATTTTGTTTCCTTATTTTGCATTCTTGATCATTATAAACAGAGAACTTTTTTACTGTTTTTACACACATTCAGCAAATCCTACATTAACTTTAAACTTGAACTTTGGAGATAGACTTTGGAAACAAAGTGTATTCGCTTAAGTAGGAAAAATGGGAGACTGCATTCCACAAGTTTATCAGTTTATAATACAAAAGGATGGAGAAATCAACAAGGATGTCACAAAGGATACATGAGGATTGCATAAAATGGAGAAAGACATATGGGGTTATTATATAGAGAAGAGATGTGTGTAAGACTGATTGACAAAAGATTAATAGAAAATTGATTAAGGTGGTTTGGGCACATAAAAAGGTCAGGAGAAGAACAAGTGATGAAAAACTAGACTGCATGGTCTTTAGTCCTATGAAAGGAAGAGAGGGAAATAAAAAAGGACAATAGAGGAAGTCATCTAGAGAGAGCTCCCAGTAAGCAATATCCCTAAAAAAATTGTTTTAATAGAGAAAAATGGTGTGATCCGTGAAACAGAGCTCACCAAGTGGGACAAAAAAAAATGTTGTTATCCGGTAGACTTCCATAGAACAAGCACATTTGTCGAGTTTGCACTCTTCATGCCCAATATCATCACGCACCGCTAACCACACAAAAAACTTAACTTCCTCTAGAGCATGTAGCTTTCAGATCCAACATGACTATTGACTAGAAGTATTGTAGTTGCATTTCATGAATCAATGTACCCATGCTTACTTATTAAAAAAAAAATTAAAATTATTTGACATTGAAGTTGTTTGCACTTTCCTTCAATGAAGAAAGAGAAAACTAAAATTTGGTACAAATAAAGGAAAGAATATCACATGTTATTACTAACTATATTTATATTATTACTTAACTTTAAATTACTAAACATACTAAAATTATGCAATAAAACAATAAATATAATTTATTCAATAAATTTAAAATAAAATACCACATAAAATAATAGATATATTTTTATAACAATCTACTAAATGAAGTGAGATGAAATATAAAAAATATACTTTTGATTGATATGTTTTAAATTGTGTTTTTAGTGTCAATATTTTCTATTTAATGAATAAATCATTTACATATGTGTGTTTGTTGAATAATAGTAAGTACTTTTACTATGAATTTTTTTTAAATATCATATAAAATGAAAAAAGCTAGCTATATGTCTGCATTTTAAGGCAAAATTTATTTTTAGAACAATTTGGACCAACTTTCCATCACAGGTTTAGAAGTTATGGGAAGAATGAGAATCTGTGATTTTATGGCAGTGAAGTGCTTTAGTTCCTCTAGTGAATGCAGTTGGACTGTGTTGTTGTTAAGGGGAGGCTCGTTAATAGTTATGTAACTCTAACTGATAAGAATGTCCAAAATGCAGTCTATTTCCATTACAATTACATCTAATTATGGAACGAGAACGAGTTTATGGCTTTTGTCCGGCCTCTGCTCAGATATTTAAAGGAAATTGTTATCGCCAATAAGCAAACAGTTGAAAGAACTTATATGCACATGTTAGTAATTTATGTTTGTATATTTTTGTCATTATTGTTATAGGAGAACTTCCTATCCTCCTCCTGGTGCATTCTGTCGTCGTAAAATTCTCCTACGCCTTTTATCAAAATATAATAATGATGATAGTCAATCAGCAGTTAGGTTTGCATCACCACTCAAAACAGCTAAAGTCACTATGTCTGATTCCTAATGATATTATGCGTACATAGGTTGCTGAGAGCCAGAACACCCATCATCACATCTCAAAAACACCCTCAAGAATCTCAAACACTTGACAGTACACACCTAAGACTTAAAAAACAGCAATTGAAATTGCCACAGCCAACTCACTACCAAAATCAAGGCATTAAAATGCAATAATAGCTGCAAAATGAATAAGCAAAGAAACATAAAGTTCAATTGTTTGCATAGAGAAACCATACCTGAATCCTGAGTGCAGCAGAGTTCTGCTGGCGCAACCACAAACGCCGGTTCCGCTCTAATCGTGTTTGTTCAAGAAGATTCTTTCTGTCCCGTTCTTTCGAGCTGCGACCGCCTAAATCAACACGCTTACGAGTAGACGGATCGCCGCTGAAAAACATGTTTATTCGATTTTCTTTCCACGCGAGCTTCGCCCAATTCACGCCCTAATTTTCAAAAATGAGAAACAAAGAAAGAAAGAGAAGCGAATAGAACAACCGAAGCACGCGAAGCGGAGTTAAATCTGCAATGAGAAAGATTTCAACGACGACTCGAAGCCCTAGAAATGGAGACCACAACAGCGGTAGTAGCTCGAAAGAGAATTGAAAATTGGAGATTTCGATTATGGGGGCAGAAGATAATAATAATAACAATAATAACAATACAGAATAATAATTCTGTATTTATACGCAGAAACTTCTCCGAAGAGAAAATAAAAAAAATAAAAGCAAACGCGAATCTTCTTTAACTTTCTTGGTGAAGTGTGTTAACATGCCAGGAAGGTTCTGATGGAAAGGAACAAGCAACCACCGGTTCAAATGCCAAACTATGGTAGAAAACGAGTTGCGAAAAAAAACTTCAGTGTATATTTTAATTTATATGAATATAATAATAGTTACAGAAAATTAAATGTTATAATCCTGAGTTTATTATCTATTATATGATAATTTAATTCAGCATAAGACAGATTTATAAAGCAACCAGAAATATACTTTCATTAAATTGACCGACACTTACGCAAATATTATTATTTTTTGTAATTATTTATAAACTAATTATTACGATTATTTTTAATTAGATGTGAGTAAGAAAAACCAATGAAGTCGACATAATTTTTTTATTTCAATATTTTGAGTTGTTTCTTGTCATTGTAAATAAGAATTGTATTCTTACAATCCAATTATAATAACCATAATTAATAAGTTTTGTTTCATTATTTAAATTTTAATCTTTTAGATAAGGTATCACCTTCTTCTAAAAAGTTGTTCTGACATATAGGTTGACAAAACTATATATTTATAACTATTTTTTTATTATAAAATTATTTTGTGTCTTGATTTAAAATAAAATAGTTTATTTAGTAATTTGGTTATTATATTTATATTTATAATTTAATTTGTATCTTTGTTTTTTTTTTATTTTTTAAGTACAGTTAACGAGATATTTTTCTCTTAAAGGTTAATATCATTAGAAGTTGAACATGTGTTAATCCAAATATTTTTTCTTCCGCAACACAATTTCATTATTCATCACGTTGACAACCACCACTACAATGACACCCTCCCTCCTCTTCTCCATTGCCACGATAAAAAAAAATAGTTTAAAATATTTTAATTATATCATTAAAATTAATTATTTAAGAAATTAAGAGAATTGAATTGTAAATTTTTAGTGAAAATTAGAATTAGTTTTTTTTGAAAATCTTGAATCAATTTAGTTCCTCATATTTAAAAATGCGTGTGTGGATTGAGTGCTTTTAATCAATTTTATGTTAAATTTATTTGACGTTTCAAATGTGTATCTCATCTAACAATGAAACGAAAATGTATCAAACAGTATAAACAAACTAAAATACTATAATGAAATGTGTTTAAAATATCAAAGAAACTTGATAAAATTTAGATAAAATGACTAAATTCACGCATTTTTAAAGATAGGAGACTAAATTGGTTTAAGGTTTTTAAGAGATACTAATTTCAATTCTCACTAAAAGTTGAAAGACTAAAAATATATTTAACCCATGATTTAATTACTAGGTATTTCAAATTCTTTTAGTTATTGAAATTTCTCATCCACAAACAAGGTTATGTTTAAACTCGTAACTCGACAATTATAATATTTAAAAATAAATTATAATTGTATATATTTCAAATTAGAATACCAAATAAAATTTCATGAAAACCAAATGATTTATTAAATTTGCAAATATTAATGAAACTCAATTGATAAAATTTAAAAATATATTTTTTCAAAAATATAAAAGGAAAACAAAAATTAAAATTAAAATATATTTTAAATGTTTGTTTATTTTAATTTTTTAAATTCTGATGAATCCTTTTTTTTATAAACTAATAAAAATTATAATACATCACTTAATGAACATTTAAATAAGGAAAATGTTAACTCGTGTGCACTGTTTAAGATGTAATTAATGAACATTGAATTTTGTAAAAGTTCATAGATGTTTGCAATATTAAATAAATGATAACTTTAATAATTATTACTGCATTTTTACTTTATTTAGAGGACAAAAATACCCATAATAAGTGTTATACATATGTAATTTACCTTGATAAAAATTAACAATAAATAAATATTGTTTTTCTTAATATAGAGAATATTATGTTAATTATTTTTTTATTAACAAAACAAATAATATGTTATTTTCCGTTATTTAAAAAAAAACTGTGATATGAGATATGAGATGAAAGATGAAAGATAAGAAATAAGATATATGAGATAACAAACAAGAGACAACAGATAAAAAATAAGAGATAAAATATAAGAGTTGGGAGATAAAAGATAAAATACAAGTGATAAGTGATAAGAGATAAACGATAAGAGATAATAGATAATAGATAATAGACAAGTGATAAGAGAACAATAATAAATGATAAGTTATAAGTGATAAGAGCAAAATGATGAGTGATAAGAGATAAGTGTTAAGTGATAAATGATAAGTGATAAGTGAATGGTGACAAGTGATAAGTGATGAGTGATAAGTGATGAGTGATGAGTGATAAGTGATGAGTGATGAGTGATGAGTGATGAGTGATAAGTGATGAGTGATGAGTGATGAGTGATGAGTGATGAGTGATAAGTGATAAGTGATAAGTGATAAGTGATAAGTTATAAGTGATAAGTGATAAGTGATAAGTGATGAATGATGAATGATAAGTGATAAGTGATGAATGATGAATGATAAGTGATGAGTGATGAGTGATAAGTGATGAGTGATAAGTGATAAGTGATAAGTGATAAGTGATAGGTGATAAGTGATAGGTGATAAGTGATAAATGATAAGTGATAAGTGATAAGTGATAAGTGATAAGTGATAAGTGATAAATGATAAGTGATAAGTGATGTGTGATAAGTGATTAGGGATGGCAACGGGGCGGGGCGGGGACGGGTTTCACTATCCCATACCCATCCCTGTAAAATAAATTCATCAATATCCCTATACCCAAACCCAATGAGTATTAATGTTTTATCTCATCCCCATCCCCACCGGGTAATGAGTATAATCTCGTACTCATACCCGTACTCGTTTCCTTACTAACTTCAATATAAATTTTAATTAATTTTTATAAAATAATAAAAAATTACGGTAAAGGAAACATAATATTATCACATATTCAATATTAGAAGGATGGTTGTCTCTTTGATATCAAATACTTTGAAATAAATTATAATTATTTACATTTTAGATTGGAATACCAAATAAAATTTCATGAAAACTAAAACATTTATTAAATTTGCAAACTGCAAACATTAATGAAACCTAGTTGATAAAATTTAAAAATATTTTTAAAAAAATTTAAAGGAAAACAAATATTCAAATTAAATTATATTTTAAATGTTTGTTCACTTCAATTTTTTAAATTCTAATTAATCTCTTTTTTTATACACTAATAAAAATGTTAATACATCACTTAATCAAAATGACGCAAATAACAAATAATAAACATAATAAAACAAATTTAACATGATTATTGTATCTTTTGAACTCCAATATATGTTGGATGGTGATAAAAAAATATTCATGACAATTACATTAAATTTTGATATTGTAGTAAATAAAAGTTATTTATACAATTATAGTGAAAAATTACAGTATGATTGATATAATGAGTTAAAAAATAAAAATAATTAGATAAAATATACTGAAATAGTATTCTACATGATGAAAATAAACAACAAATAAAAATATTAAAAAATTAACGAATGTATGTCTTAGAAACAATTTGAGAAACTATTGAAAGAAATCACACAAAGGAAAACAAATGTATAATTAAGGGTATGATAAGATGAAAAATACCTTAGACATCTAAGAACACTTTTCAAATATCAACATATATACTCAATGGTTGAAAAATAATTGTTTTAGCGAAACAAAAGAGTTTTTCAAATGAAACAAAAATTAATAAAAATAAGTAAAGAATTTTTTTTATATTACCTAGTAAATGAAAGATTTAGGCTATTAAACACTTAAATTGAGAGTATTGAACATACTCATGTGAAAGGAAAATATACAATAAATAAAAATATTAAAAAATAATAGAAATATTCAAATATGAGATATAAAAAATTTGTAATTGACATACATAATTTTAACATAATTACATAAATGTTATGATAAGATGAAAAATATATTGGAGATGTGAATGAGTTTCATGACAACCCAAATAATTAGAAGAAATAAAAAATTGAGAAATAAATAAATAAATATATATATATAGGGTTACTTAATTAATTGTGAATATTTTAATAATTTAAATGATGACGGAGATATGGCGGGGATGTGTATTATGGCGGTGATATGTACATACCCATAACCATCCTCATACCCAATAGAAAAAGTCGGGGATTCCCCATACCCATACCCATACCTAGTCAATGCGGGGATTCCTCGTCAAAACGTGACGGGTTCGGATAATACCCACGGGGACGGATTTATTTACCATCTCTATAAGTGATAAAAGACAAAAGACAAGACATAATACATAAGTGATAAGAAAAAATAAATAAAAGATTAGAGATAAGAGACAAAAGACAAGAGATAAGAGATATGCATAACAACGGGACGGGGCGGGGACGAGTTTCGTAATCCCGTACTCATTCCTATCAAACAAAATTCATTCTCATTTTCATATCCAAACCCAACGGGTATCAAAGTTTTGTCAAATCCACATCCTACCGGGTAATGGTTATATACTCGTACTCATACTCGTACCCGCTTTCTTACTGTTTTAGTATTAATTACTTGATTTTTATAAAATAATATAAAATTACGGTCAAGAAAATATAATATTATCAAATATTTAATATTAAGTGAATGTTTGTTTATTCGATATCAAATATTTAAAAATAAATTATAATTGTATACATTTTAAATTAGAATACCAAATAAAATTTCATGAGAACCAAATGATTTATTAAATTTGCAAATATTAATGAAACTCAATTGATAAAATTTAAAAATATATTTTTTCAAAAATATAAAAGGAAAACAAATATTTAAATTAAAATATATTTTAAATGTTTGTTTATTTTAATTTTTTAAATTCTAATGAATCTTTTTTTTTTATAAACTAATAAAAGTTATAATACATCACTTAATCAAAATCATGCAAAGAATAAAGATTAAACTAGTAATAATATTTTTTGAATATAGATATTGTATCTTTTAAACTTCAATATATGTTAGATGGTGATAAAAAAAAGGATTCATAGAAATTATATTAAATTTTTATACTATAGTAGATAAACTTTATTCATACAATTATAGTGACAAAATCAAATTTTTATAATGAGTTAGAAAATAAAAAAACAGTTATATGAAATATATCAAAATAGTATTTTACATGATAAAAATAAACAACAAAGAAAAATAATGAAAAAGTTTGAAACATGTGCCTTAGAAATAATTTGAGAGATTATTGAATGAAATCGCACAAAGAAAAACAAATATATAATTATAGGTATGATAAAATGACAAATACCTTAGAGATTTAAGAAAAAATTTAAAATATCAACATAATCAATGGTTGAGAAATAACGAAAATTATTTTAGCAAAACAAAAACGTTTTTCAAATTAAACAAAAATTAATAATAATAGAGCAAATAAGATAATTTTTTTATATTATATAGTAAATGAAATGTTTATGCTATTAAACACTTTAATTAAGAGTATTTAACATTTTCATATAAAAGAAAAATATATAATAAATAAAAATATTAAAAAATAATAAAAATATTCAAATGTGAGACATAAAAAATATTTAATTAACATACATCAATTGAACATAATTGGATAATGTTATGATAAGATAAAATATATATGGGAGATGCGAAAGAATTTCATAAAAAGCAAACAATTAAAAGAATTAAAAAATAAAATGTGTATAAATATATATATATATATATATATATATAATGTTACTCATTGACGATGAATATTTTAATAATTTAAAGGACATGGATATGGCGAAGACAAGTATTATGGCGAGAATGAGGACGGGGACGAGACAGATTTGTACATCTTCCATATTCAAGAATTCCTCTCAAAATGGGGACGAATTTGGATAATACATACGAGTTTATTTGCCATCTTGAACAAGAGACAAAATATTAGTGATAAGAGATAAGGGATAAAATATAAGAAATTACCAAAAAGACATAAGGGATAAAAAATAAAAAATAAAAAAATAATTCTTTGTAAAAAGTTATTTTTTATGTTATTTACCGAGGTGTTTTTTTTTTCCTGATGGAAGTGACACATTTTTTAACCATAAATTTATTTCTCTTCCGTCTTCTCAAAGAAGACTTCTTTATTGACACAATTAAAATTTATAAATATAACAATTGAATTCCTGACATAATTAATGTTTAACACAAATAAATAACTTAACAAATTTCAAGTTATAGGAAAGTTACTGTGAAGAATTTTATTAAGTTTATCGGTAAAATGAAATCTCTAAAATTTTAAAGGAGTAGTGTACTATTGATATAAACTAACATTTGTGTGTGTACCAATTTAAGTCTAAAACTAAACCATCAATAAATAAATAAATATTAAAAGATATAAAAAAAATGATAAAGAAATTAACAACAAAGGATTTAAATACATATTATGACACCGGAGAGTATTTCTCATTATAAATTACTTACGATAAAATGATCTTTTTAACCATAATCATGTCATCAAACTCATTCAATTATATAATAAATACTAATTGTTTAAACAAATGATTATAAATTAACCGATTATAATATCTATTCGTTACTAATTATAAGTTATCAATGAACGGTATACATTAAGAATTTTTGAAGATGTTCAGTCAAAGCCACTTTATTTATAATTAGCATATAAAGATACGATAGTGTATGTTAATACAATTTTTAAATATGAATGACAATATGTTAGTTGCTGATAATAATGTAATGTTATTATGTTAATATATAAAATAAATTTATATTTATTTAAAATAAAGTGGAATGTTAAAAATAAAGTGAAATAAATAGAGAAATTAATTATTGATGAATAAAAAAAAGATAAACAATTTTGTAGAAAATAGGTAAAAATAATCATTAATTTTAAAAAAATTAATAAATTGTTATGAATTAATGATTGTCCATTGATTTGATATATTTACTCATATGATTCATTACTCTTTATGGTAAATATTTGTATTAACTAAGTTGATTTGTTTCTTTATGGATATCTATAAATAGGACTCTTCCTATCAATAATAACACACAAATGAGTTGCTCCCTATTCTCTATTCTCTATTGTTTCTTCTCTTCTCTATTATCTATTATTTATTCTCTCTATTATTCACTTTATTTCATAACATAAATAATTATATTGTAAATGGTAAAATTAGTATTATGAAATGTGGATAAAAAGAGGAAATCCTCTTTATATATTGTTATAGATATTAATTACAATTAGATGTTATTTACAACATTCTAAATTTGAAAATATTTTTCAAAGCAAATGAAATATAATCTAAACAAGCAAAAAGTGATGAAATTAATATAAATATTACACACGAAGAAAAAACACGTATGTATTATTGAAATTAATCAAATTATTGAAAATATTTATGATTTGGAATATCTTAAATTTGAGATCAAGGAAAATAAACTTGTATGTATTATTTATTTTATTTGAAAAAGAAATAAATATGTGTGAAGGGAATTTCTTACTATATACCTGTAAACAAAAACAAGTGAAAAAATGAAATTTACTCTCTCTTTTTCTCTTTTCCTCTCCCATAGAACCTCTATATTTTCCTCCACCTACACCCCATCTTTTTTTTTTTTTCCATTTTCACCTTCATCCTATCTTCTTTTCCATCTTCACTTCCACCCTATCTTTTTCTTCCACCTCCACCTCCACACATCATCTTTTTCCATCTTTATTCTTAGAAACATTTACAAACGTTCGTTAAAACAAATGAAAATATCATAATGATATGAAATGTAAGAAAAAAGATGATAATCAATGATGAAATACATGAAATTTAAGTTATGAATTTTACAATCTGTGTGTCACATTGTTAGAAATCCAAGTGTGAGTCTAAGTCTCACATCTTATAGAAATGAGAAAGTAGAACATTATATAAGAATAAAAGACTCATAAACCCATAGTCTTAAGGTTTTGGTTGAGAGTAGTGTCAATGACTTATGTGGTTGAGCTCAGGTCTCATTGGTGTTGCATCTTTCCCATGAAATTCCCTCTTTAAACCTAACACAGGTAGTTTCCGTAGAAAAATATTTTTCTTAAAGAGCTTGAAAAAGAAATCAGCAGTGCAAAGAGCAAAAATGAAAGAGTGTGAATATCACGACAGGAACCTTTGAATAACATACTTTGTGGACTTTCTTCTATATGGTCCAGTAATAATATTCAAGTTTACAAAAAAGTCCAACTCAACAACAGTTCATGGACTCCCGGCCCAATTCTGATCATACGAATATTGATCTTTCATGCAAGTAAATGGCACACCAAATTAAACCATTAACAAAAATACAGCAAAAAAAGAAAACAACTTAGCAATGAAAACCTTAAAATTTTCAATCTATAAAAGTCAATAACAATATGTTTTTGTAACTGAAACATGATATCTCTATACGACGAAAACTGGTAGCAGTTGACCCGACAGAAATTGAAAACGGGTTATTTGTTTTTATGATTAATTTCAAACGGTATTAGGCGTTGCTGCAAAACAACAGTTGCAAATCAATTAAGGTTTCAGTGCTTCATTCTAATTCAATGATCAAGACAAAATTAACATAAATGTTTAGTTTTAACCACAATGCTTACCTAGCCGACTCACTAACTCACCCACTTAATTAGCAGCATTTCTTAAATAACATGTAAGAAGATATTTTGGTCATTGACATTTGGTTTGAACTCTTTGACCCTTATTTTTTATACCCTTTTTTGGGTACCCATTAACATTGTTTTTGACTGGCCAAGCTTGTTGAATGTGAATCAAGTGGCAGGTTTCAGATACCTTCCAGAGTGTGACCTATAAAATGAAATCATTGCATATATATATATACATAACTCTGTTCAAAAGATCAAAACAAGTCCAATTTTTTCTCTCTAAGTAGTATTGTGGTTACTATAATACTATATATCTTTGTTATTTGCATTTAATAATAGCATTACAATGAAACACACGTTCTTGGTTTGACCAAGAATCTTCTTCTTTGGGATATAATAATGATATCTTAATAAGATAATTGATGCGTTGAGCACTAGGTTAAAGTAGTGCACGAATGGTGTGCTTTGTCTTCATGGACTTTGCTTGCTACAATGGTGTGAAAGCCATAAGAAATGGCTTCGTATTAGCATAAAGTTTTTGTCCTCTTTGTCTCAAACTTTAATTAAAGAATCAAAACAAAAAACAGACAAAGCATGATCCATAATTGCCAATTAAAGAGTCGTTAATCATTTCCTTTTTTAATGGGTTCTCGAATGCCTTCAACAGTAGTAATTAAGGGTTTAACTAATAAATAAACAACAAAAAAAGAAAACAAGAAACTGTGCGTTTTGAAAACTTGGTGCATGTGTTTGAAGTTATAATATTAGTATTAATAGGTGTGATTGGACTGAAAGGGATAATGGTGTTGGGCTTTAACGAAACCACATGTTCCCTACACCAAAGGTTTCCACAAGAAAGTGAAAACTGTAGTGCTTTTTTGGCAGTTTGAAGGGACATTGCTGCAAAGTTCAAACTCCAAGAGTGAGTCGATGAAATGATTAATTTGGTAAGAGAGTGAAGAGAGTGGTTTTGGGTTTTGCCTTCCACTTGGGAGGAAATGGTGGTGATTCGATAACTCCAAAGCAAGGTTGAGTTGAGGTAGGTTCTATGTTCCTACGTTGGTGTTAATTAAAGTGAATGGTTTGGTTGATTTATAGTGTGTACTGTTGTTTGGCCTATTATAGAGGGTCCCAAACATTTTGGTCCATGTTATGCGTTATGTGCTGTGTCTTTTCAGAGCATATAGACCAAAAAGCCAAAAATTTCACCCTGCATTATAGTGGAACATATGGAATATGCATGTGATCATGTTTCTCAGAAAGGAGGTTGAAAGGATGCCCAACACACATGTGACATGGTTTTCATTATGATCGATGAAGAAAGTTGATTCACCTCAAAAGAAAGATGTGAAAAAGTTGACGTATGCCATCAAAAGAAACAAATAAGCTCCATAGATTGCAGCTATGTGGGGGACGCCATTCCAAAATTTCTACCATTATGTTTTCAACTCATCAATTTTAATCAATAAGCAAGTCTGTGATATTTTTTTTGTTAAATGTATGATTCAATTAAAATTATGACCCATTTTATATCATTTACTACCCACATAAAAAAAAGAAAACTAAAAGTGCATCCATTATCTACTAAGAAATTTATCCAGCAAATTTCGTTAGATTTTTGTTAGCGGGAGAGTTGAACTCACAACCTTTCTCATCCTTCCTCTTAAATTTCATCAAATCAATCTTATTTCTCTACATTGTTAGCAAATGGATCAAACCAACGACCTTTCCCTCCCTTCTTTTCCTTCTAACCACTAAGTCACCTTATCACTCCTAATTTCCTATTTTTATATTGTTTCTGATTTCTGTGTTTTCTATAGTCTGAATATTTCTATATATTCAATGTCTCTCTTTTATAAAGATGCAAACTTCCATCCTCTCGATAAAGTATTATTCCTTTAATCTTCTCTCACTTCTATTTTATCAAACACTAACACTAAAACATGCATATAACTTTTTTTTTTCTGTTGCAGCATTATATATATTATCTTGATCTTGAATGTTAATCACATTTGACTGTTTGATCAGAGAGTGATGGAGGAAAGTTAGAACGGAGGATGGAGAAGTGAAGGTTATTTTTTTCTATCAATGGTATTATAACCAAGATAATCCATATCATTTTAAATTTTTAAAAACATATTTTATTTTTATTACGTTGTGCTTTGAAAAATACATTTAAAAAAAATGTAACTATCCCAAACGACCCCTAATAATATCCTAATCGTTTATTTTCTTCTTTTTCCCTTCCTAAATCATCGTTCAACAAAGAACATAAATTTGTTACATATATGTTAGCATCAAAGTTAAGATTTTATCATAGTTACAACCAGATTTCAATCTCCACTTGCAAATTTGTTGAATTCATCGAAACTTTAAGTTTAGTTTCTTTTTTTTAAGGAAACATTATGAACATGTAACATCATACAAGAAGACAACTAACATGTGTTTTTTTTTTTTTTAAGTGCATACATTTTTCTAATATAAAAGATTAGCTTTTTTGCTGAGAAAAATATATTAGAATTTTTTTCCCAGATACAAGAAATAAAACAAAAAAGAAAGAAGGTGGCCGATAATGGGGGAATATATTAATATTAGAAGAAAGGAAAGTGAATTGAATAAACCCGTAATAACGATGTCAAGAAAATATAGAAAAGTTTTCCAATTATTTAAAGACCAGTCGTTTTTAAATGTAGACTTTACTCAATTGGTGCCATTGTATCTAGACTTGCTCACTTATCTTTCATCAAATCTAACTCATATTTCTCTTCATATAATTTCAAGTCTCACACATCACTTTCTCTCAATATTTTTTTCTTCTTCTTCAAATCGCACCTGTTTCATTACATATCTTATTCGTCACCATCTTCACTATTTTTATCGTCATACACCCTCATCTATAATTGAGAACCATAACACATTTTTCCCCTTCTTGTTTTCATATATCTTTATTTATTATTGCTCCTAAATTATATAGATAAAACAACAAATATAAAGGATAGACTTAAAATGAATATATATAAATCTTTTTAATTATTATAATTTCTTCGCATGCAAAACTATATTAGGTAGCACAAAAAGAAGAGGGAAAGATAAGGACAACATTAAAATGAAAAAGACAAAGGACATAAACTTTTTTATCCATGGATAAAACCTTTTTCTCAAGAAATGGTCAAATAGTTATTCTAACTTATGTACCACACTTTCTTTTCACCATCGTATACAGAACATTTTCAAAAGTTCCCATTTCTATGACAAATAATATATTTGCAATGTAAATTCTCTCTCGAGCATTTTCGTGTGATGCACGATTATAGAGTATATACCTCCCGCACTACTAGACCTACTTATGCCAATCATCATAGAAAATGTATTCATTTTATTATCGTTACTTTATTTTCATTTAGAAAAATACACTCCATTTTTTCCCTTTTATTTCCTTTACCTACTAACTATATTATATTTTACTCACAAATAGTTTTTTTAAGTTTAATTTGTAAAGTAAGATTTTCACTATTTTTATATTATAAATTCATCTTATCTTTGATTAATGTTAAGAGGTAGAGTTTGCATCCCGCTTATATATTATGATGTTGTCTTATTTCTAGGTGATGTGAGACTTCTAATACACTCTAATGTTCAAGAAATCTTCTGCTAGGATTAGCTATAACATGTTTCTAATTGGATGTTGAGAGGTTGAATTTAAACCTAATCCAATTCTACAAAATCGACTTGTAAAATGATATATGTACCTCACTTGTATACTATGAAATTGCTTTATCTGTAGTCGATGTGAGATTTTAAACAATTAATATAAAATCTCCAATACACTTCTTCATATTAAGACATATACGTATAAAATATGAAACTAAAGATTTATGAATAGTTCAATAGCGAAATTCAACAAAAAATAAAGTACAATAAACTAAAGAAAAAAATCTTAATAGGATAAACATTTTAAATTACTCTGATATCATGTTAAAAAGTAAACTTTAAACTCTATTTAATCTTTAACATCAAATGATTAATCTTATAATTAAGATCGAGAATAATGGGTTTGAAGTTTGAAGCATGTAGCGATGGTAGAATGAGAAAATGGGGTTTGGTGACCTGGCCATGCATCGGATTCAAGTAAAATAACAAATATGACGGTTACTGATTGTGGTCAAATTTCCACAGCAAAACGTAACCATGGATGGTTTATTATATTTAACCATCTCATTTCTCAACCTTTGTTCCAACGAAAAACAAATAAAAAACAGTGTACCTACCTTCTCTCACACATACACATACGTTCTAGTGAGTTCTAGGGTTTGAAGCATAAGATCTTGAAGCTTTTACTTTATGCGAAACCATATCCAATTATCTATAAACTTCATAACCAACTTTCTAATGATAACCACCATGACCCAATTCCTCTACGATAATGGTCCCCCACATCACCCCAAGATGCACTATAGACATGTGTCATCACTAGATAACATCCATCTTAATTACATTCTTCCAATCACCACCACCACCCCATATTATATACAATGTGAACTCTAACTTCAAAAGCTATGGATAATGCTAAACCCTCCAATTTTGAGGCGTTTGACAAATAACAGTGGATGAATACGTAGAGATAGACGTAGAAATACATGGAATAATAAATAAAATTGACGAAGACGAAGGGTTTTGTAAAGGAGGGAGGAAACACTAATTATATAATTTAGGAATGGATTGAAATTAATGTAGAGTTGGAGACAAACATAGTTACGTATGCTTTTATTAAAAAATGAGAAAGAGTAGGAATGGGTAACATAGGTTCACGCTTAACCTTAAAATATTGATTTGTTAATGTTATGATTTTGTTCCAAAGCTGAGGCGTGCGTCCAAGGGACCGGACACTGCTGCATGGTGCTCGTCCTTTTCTTCTCTTCTTCTTTGCATTGGCGGCTTCTTCTTTTGACGCCATTTCAAGGCATAATTGGATGTGTGATCTTAGTTCATTTCAAGTCACTTACTATGGAGGAATCTAGTTTTAAAGCAATCAATTGTGTTGTTGAATATTTAAGATGATTTACCCAATAATTTCGTTGATATTAAATATGTTATACTTACAAGATGTGATACTAAGTAGTTATAGGTCGTACCCGTCACGCCGAGGTATATTCCTACTAGTGGGTGATCCATTAGTGGTCCGATATCGGGTGGAACACTTAGGATATGCTCTAACTTGGCTTTAATACTATGTTAAGAAGTGAATTTTTAGCCTAACTCAACCCCACAAAACCGGCTTGTAAAGTGAGGATTGCACCCACTTATATATTATGAATTGACCTTATCTCTCGCAGATGTGTGACTTCCAACAATCAAATTGATGTTAATTTTTTTTAAGTGTTAACCATTGTTTTAGGTTTGTATTTAAGTTGGAAAGTATCAAACCGTATAACTCAAACGTTATTTTAGAACATTGCTTGACACGTAAAAGAAATTAATATAATTATATTAAAATAATTATATTCATTCATTCTCAAAATTTGAAAACTAAATAATATGAAAGATAAGTTTAAGGATTATAAAAACATATTTAAGCATGATAAAATTAATGATAAAATGTTGGTAAATTATGATTTAAAAGTGTTTTTAAGAAATATTAGATATTGCTTAATAGGTCGTCTAAATCTTGTGTTTGAAAAATATCTTCAAAAATAAAACTAGGATATGTAGTTTTTATATTAAAGTGTAGCTACGAGGATCATTGATAAAATTTTGGTACACCGCCAAGTTCAACTATAAACCTTCTTTTACTAGTTTAATGAGTCTTTTAAAATTGTCATTCCAAAACAACAGCTAAAGATTGGTTTATCATAAGTCTCTTCAAAATAAGCTTACAATTACAAAATGAAATATAATTCATGACATTAGGCAATAGTGATAAACAAGTTGTTGAGAAACCTCAAAATTTTTAGTATGATATTTCATATGTATTATCTAAAATTCTACAGCATTAAATATTGTCTCTTAAATATAACTTTTAGTAACTTTCTTGATACAATTTACCTTTGTGCATAACAAATCTTTTTTAATTCTTTAATCAAAACTAGGATAATTTCTCTTTACAAATGTTCCAAATTATTCAAATTTGTGTCTCAAAAGATGTCAAATAAAAGTTTTAATAGACTTTTATTTGAAATGAGCTAATAAGATATTTCTTCATTTGATATATTAAAATAATATTTCTTGTTAAATATCAAAACGATAATTTTAATCATACGAGGTCTAACAAATACACTACGATAATAAGATAATATGAAACCATATCATATTAATATAGTAAACAATTAGTTGTAATTGCGTAAATTTAAATATAACAAACATGAAATGAAACATATTGATTTGGTTATAGTTAAACTCGTTTTGGTATACATTTAAATATTTAAAAATAAAGATGAAAAATTCAAGTATTTATGACAATATACGAAAGGAATTTTTATTTTTACAATTTTTATATTCTTATTATATCTTAATTATATTTTAAAATTAGAAAATATTTTCTTTCTCTTTTAATGCACTCGTTTTATATTCACACTTTACTCTTAATTATAATTACTAAAAATTTTTATATTACATGAGAATTTTCTTGCAAATTTGTTAAAAAAGTTTGCAAGAAAAAATTTTTTCTTGTTATTTTTCTAAAAATTTTAATTGGCAGATAATTCTTTCGTGTGGATAATTATTTCTTACAAAATTATAAAATTTGCAAATATTTCCTACAAAATTTCTTGCGAAGAGTGTTTTATACAAAATATTTTGCAAAAAATTGACAGCAATTTCCTACAAATTTTTTTCATAACAAAATTTATAAGTATTTCTTAAAAAAAATTCAAAACAAAATTGACAAGAAATATAAATTTTTTTAATAGTATATTTTAAAATTTTAAAATTAAAAAAATATCGAAATAGACATTTCAACAAAACACATTATAAATCAGTCACATTTTTCGACAATACAACATAATATAAACCATCAACTATTGTTTGTGTAACCATAACTTTAATATTATTTGCTTGAAAATATAGAAGCACGAAGTAACTCTTTCCACTTGTATAAATTATATGGTTAACTCATATCAAGTTTGTTCCTGCAGAGAACAAATAAGATATGTCCGATACAAGCGTTACCTTACTCCCAGTCCGCAATCTCCTCAATAGGCTTCCTCTCGACCGATACATGTCGTATGTGGATATCTCGGTGTGAATTGGTTTGGACCCGAGAAGGGTTACCTGTAAAAGAGACTCTGATGCTCAAGTAAGCAAAATCTCTTAAAAAGTCAAATCTCGCGATTAGTGGGGTAATGAATGCGTATGAGGTTCATGCTTATTTATAGATTTATATGTCTTGCCACGTCATGGGCTGGGCTCCTGCTTGGGCCATAGGTGGGCCTGGGTCACGATCCAGGCTTCTTAATTCGAATATCGTGGGCTCTAAGGACCTTGTTGGTAGTGCCCTAAATATGCTAAGTTGTTGTTAAGTTCTTGTTTAATTATCCTCAGTTAGCGGCTTAGGCCGATTACTTCTTTGGCGGTTTAGGCTGGATACTATCATTCGTTTATACATGGTGATTATTATTATTATTTGCGTCCTTGGTGGTTCATTAGACGGGTTTTATGGTTATAATTTAGCTAGGCCGGCTAGGTGTGGTACAAAATTCTTTTTATTATTTATGTTGTCTCCCATTAGAAAAAGTAAACTTCAATTTATTTAACGACAGTCCAAAATTCATATTATTAATTTTGTTTAATAATTTTATAAATGTAATGATATAAAACCTCCAAAATATTTTACTAAAATTAAAACGTATGACGATAAGCATATAGTAATAAAATTCACTTTAAATATTTTGAACATATTATTCCTACTTTATATAATAAAAGACAAACATAATTATCTTTCTTTCGAACTTTCCTTTCATCAATATGTTCTTATTATAACTACTATGATTCACGTGTTATCAAAAATGGACAAAACTTAAAAAAAAAAAGTTTTTAGCATAAGAACTAAAGGTATACTTAAATTTAATTATTTTTCACCTTCAAAACTCAATCTCAAGCTAATCTTATCAAAACTGAATTTATTTGACACTTTCTAACATTTCTACTCATGTTTTTTGTGACAACCTAGAAACCCTGGTTTTGTATATATAACTTTGTGTAGACATAACAAGAAAAATGAGACAAGAAGCAGTGGGTAACGAAAGTCAACATTTGTATGCCAAAACAATATGATATTTTACAGTATGCTAATGTTTTTCTTTGTCTAATCAATCCAAATAATGTGTCTAACTATACTATAATACAAGATAATGAACAAGTTTATTCAAAACTGAAAAAAAAACAATCTTTTTAAATCTTATGAGCACTCAAACAATTATTCGAGGCATCAATAATTGGTGTAGAAAATAATATTGATATCAATTCAATCAATTAAAAACAAAATTAACATTGTTTTGATTTTTTAATCATAAATACTTGATATTATTTTTAAAAACGGTTTGAAATATGCTTTAAAAGCCTTAATCCTTTTTCATGTTTAACACCTCTTAGGGAAAGGATAAAACATTGAACTTATATTTTTATATCTATATAAAACATTTGTAAATAACAAGAGTATCTTACATCAATTTCACCGTACTGTGTTATTTTTCAGATTAAAGATATCAACTTTAGCATATTCTTTTTCGGCTAAATTTCTAACATAGTGGTGAGATTGTGTTAATTTGGTCTCTACTTTTAAAGAAATTTCAATTGTATATTAACTTTTAAAAAAATGTTTCAATTAGGTTCTTAAAAGAAATTACTAATGACTTTAATGACATGTCACGTATAAATTTGTGATTTTTATTTTTTAAAATTGTTAACTTTTATTTTCTGCAAAAGTTTTTATTGTTACATATGAGGTCCCTAGTGTGATACGTGGAATTGTCAATATCATGTGACAAAACACTGTCATGTGTTAATGTCAATGCTAAATATCATTATCTTGATTTCAACTTAGTTCATGTATATGTATCTTTGATCCAATTTAATCCATGTATATGTTTTTTTTATTCAATTTAGTCCCTACATGTCTCTTTTATTCAATTTAGTCTTAATTATTTGTTCAAAATAAAACAATATCGTTTCTCATCAAATTGAAACCAACTTTATTATTTGTATAAATCTTGTATTGATATTTTTTTATTAAAAATAGCATGTTTTTTATAATCCATGTTTTTTTAATAAGACTAGACCTAATTAAGTAGAAATATTTTTACAAAATTAAGTATTGATATTTATATTAAAATTTAATATTGAAAGTCATGATTAACAAGACATGAGTTAATAATATACAATAACGTAATATGTTAAAAATTCATTTTAATAAAAAAATATCAGTATAACATTTATACAAATAATAAATTAGATCTCAAATTGAATAGAGATAATATTAATTTATTCTGAAAAAAAATTGAGACTAAATTGAATGAAAGTGACACATATAGGGACTAAGTTGAACCAAAGAAAAATATATAGATATATAAAGACTAAATTGAAATCAAGATAATGACCCATGTCAACGACAGTGACATGTGACATTCTCCTGTCACGAGTTACACTATGAACCTGACTCGTGGCAACAAAATACTTTTCAAAAGATATGTTCTATTTAAGTTTTATTTAAATTCACTCAAATTTACTCTCTCAAATCCACCAACTTCCTGAAAATAATAGAGGTTATGGAATTTGGAAGTGCAAGTGAATGAATTAATAAGTAAAGTTTGTGAGTGTGGGTGAATGACTTGATTGTTGTGATAGATTAAAAATTGAATTTAATGGAAAGAAAAAACAAAATTACCCTTGATGTTGAAAGGAATCTAAAATTATATTTAGATAAATTAGATTTATTTTATAAAAAATATTTAAATGAATAAATTGGGAAAAATAATTATATTAATAAAAAATAATAAAAAATACAATATATTTACATATTGATTTTTTATAAACATTTTAGAAATTTGGGATATTAATTATTATTATAAAAATAATTTTAAAAGTGGAAATAAGTCGAAACTACAAGCATCTTCTTCCATAAATCATCATCAAATAATCTCATATGAGAGATGTAAAAATTGTATAATGCTACAATTCCTTCCTTTCATTTGATCTTAAATCCTTAGAAGTCAACATGATGGTTACTCTCACATCATCCCTTTTTAATAACTCTACGTAGTAAATTCTTCCTAAATGAACATATTTTCTCTTAATGTTCTCTTTTGTAATTCTTATTGTTGCCATTTTCTATTATTTTTGTTTTATATAAATTCTTACAAATTTGGAGGAATTATTTCTAACAATATATTTTAGCATGTTTTTTGTTGTTATTTTCTCCTATAAGTCTTGAATATCTAAATTTAAAAGTTAAGCTCTTTATCATATATATATATATATATATATAATTGTTTAATTAATTATTAATATTTTAATAATTTAAACTGAGACGGAGATTATGATGGGTATGGAACGGGAACGAGGCGAATATGTACATTCCAATATATATTCCCATATCCAATTGAAAAAGTTAGGGATTCCTCACACCCATACCCATATCTAGTTAATGCGGAAATTCTCCGTCAAAACAGGAACGAGTTCGGACAATATATACGGGAACGAGTTTATTTGTCATTCCTAGTGTCATGTCTACATTTATATTGTTTCAATGCCAATTAGTTAATTTTTATAAACTAAATCACAGAAAAGAAAATACGATGTTATCAAATAATCAAAATAAAAAAGAATATATTTGATGTCAACTATTTAGGAAAAGAATGATAGTGACATAAATTTTAAATCAAAGTATCAAATAACAATTAGATAAAACTAGAATGGTTATATAAAATATTACGCAAATCGTAGAGTTAGTGTTTGACTTTTCTATTCTCTTGTAGTAGATTATTGTGAGGTGTAGCTAAATTCTTGCTTTGGAGAGTGTGGGATGACTTAATTCGAAGTGGAAATTCTTGTGATGGTTTGGTTCCAAGTGGAAATTCTTGGGATGGTTTATTTCCAAGTGAAAATTTGTGGGTGGTTTGATTCTAAGTGAAAATTCTTGGGATTGTTTACTTCAAAGAGGAAATTCTTGAGACAGTTTGATTTCTAGTGAAAATTCGTGGGATAGTTTGATTTCAAGTGAAAATTGTATGATGGTTTGTTAGGAATCCAAGTGTGAGTCTAAGTCCCACATTGACCAGAAATGAGAAAGTAGAGCACTATATAAGAATAAAGACCCATAAACCCATTGTTTTAAGGTTTTGGGTTGAGAGTGGTGTTAGTATCTTATGTGGTTAGATTCAGATCTCATTGGTGTTGTTATCCCCAGTGAAACCCCCTTTGTAAAACCTGACAAGTGGTATCAGAGCTGATGGTTAATACCGGCTCAAACGAGTGCCATACCAGTATGGTCCTTTGAGATATGAGCTTCTCAAGTTTTGGGCCTTTTCTCCACATAGGAAGGGAGCCCAATACCCAACACTTATTCTCTTGTAATAGAGGGGTTAAATGATAGAGTGTTTTTTGTTTGTTGTACAAATTTGCATATAGAGATTATTTTATTTTTATCTTATTTATCTATTAATTGGATGATTATTGAGAATAAAAACGATAATGTTTTGAATTGATGATGATTTTTCCCAATAATCTTTTCATTATTTTGTTATAATTAACTATATCGTAAATATATACTTATCTTTTATTTTGTTATTAGCTAAACCAGTTGATAAAATATTCAAATGAAATTTTAAATATCTGAATTATGGGTACGTAAAATTGTAAAGAGAAAAAATGTACAAAAATAAAATCATTGAAAGCGCATAAATTTGTAATGAGAATTGTCAATGGTGCGCGTTGTATGGCATTACAGTGTCTAATTATAGTTTACGACAAGACATCACAAAAAACGACATTCTCATGTGAATATAAGGTATTAATTCAATGTCCATGACACATTTTTCTACTCTTTTCAATACCTACCATAGATATATATATATATATATATATATATATCTATATATATATATATATATATATATATATATATATACTTAGTTCTTCTTAAGAGGGGAGAAAATACACGCTTTGCCTTTCAAAGAGGTCAAAAAGATTACTCAGAAGAAAAAGGGTCGCTGTTAGCGAATGTGAACAATTTAAGTCAAATACGTTTTCAAAGCCAAGGATCTAAGATATTATAAAAATTTTCACCATCTTCTATTTCAAGATAGCTATTCTCATTTTGAAATCTAACTGTTCTTCAAACAAATCATTGAATTCAATCCCAAATTAATTTCGAATATTATGTATTAATTGTCTTGTCTTAGGGGAAGGATTACACCGTCCATAAAGGAAATGTCAACCCCATGGATCCAGAAAACCCGCTTATCTTTTTGACAAAAACACCAAACAAACTGTGCATCTTCTCATTCTCATTCGACCCAAAATATTCCTTCTGACACAGATCCCAATAACGCATAAACCATTATTAACTTAACAATTTGCAAATTGTGGTAATTATTACTTAACTAAATAACCCGTTTGGTTAGACTGAGTGTTCCTTTTCTACTATTAACAAGATTCTCGTCTAATTTAATTTTATAAAATCGATTCGTACAGTATAAAATTTATAGACTTTAAATTTGACTTAACTCTGTAAAATCGGCTTATAATAAATTTATATATTATAAAATTGTTTCGATGTAAGATATTCAACATACCTCCTCATTAGAATAGACTCATACTCATGTCTCTGATCCAAGATTAAGAAGTGAATTTAAATATAACTTTTACAAAATCGACTTATAAAATAAGATTTGCACTCATTCATACACTATAAAATTCTTTTCTCTCTTATTGATGTAAAATCTCCTGCCCTTATCACAAAATTTTTTATAAAAAATGCACTAATGTATATTAACAATTTCCTTCACAAGCTCAAGTATCAATGAATCACACGCAAAATTTCCACTAAGTACAAGTTTCATGCGTAACAAGTGCTGAGTGAGTGACTTAGTACAAACATCTCTTAATTATAAAATGAAGATGGGATTAGATGTACGTTTTTGTGACATTTTTCAAAGGGTAAAATGAAGTGATCTGTATAAACAAAACAAAGCTTTGACTTTTCCTCCATCTTTGATGAACTGTCTACATTTTCGTCTCTTCCATTCTTCTTGTTCGTTATCTCTTCACTAATATTTTCTGCACTTTCCATGAGAAGGTTGCTCAATTCGAAAACCGTTTCTAGTGTTGTCGAAAAAAACGTGGACGATAATGGTGAACGAAAAATCAAAGCTCGACTAAAATTAGTGCAATAATGGTAATGAACCTGTAATGGGTTGTGACCAGTTTTGGTGGGGCTTCACCATCGTTGGTGTTCTAAATTTTCTAATTCCTGACTAAGGGATCGTATCTGGTGGGCGTAGCACGTGTCCAACACTAATTAGATAAGTATGATCCAACTTAATAATATGTGATTTCTTAATTTAATTTTGCGTTCTAGTTTCCTTGTGGGGAGTAGCAAAATGATTCTATCTTTAGTGTTGTGTCTTCTCTAGGAGACCCCTTTTCACATTGTGTCCCCAAACAGGATCACTGTTTCTTAGATCACTTTCTTTTCGTAACCATTAAATATAAACACATATTATTATAAGGTGTTTTTACTAGAGTCGTCCAGAAGTTTTAGAACTGAAGTTCTTGTTCTTCAATGTCAAATTGCTAATATAGATCAAGATTCCACCATAGTTAGAATATCTCCTGTGCATAAGTCAATAAATAAATAAATAAAAATAAGTATTTAAATATTAATAGATGAGAAATATAAGTATGTGAATTGGATATTTACTCTCTATCAGATGTTGTATTTTTACCATGAGAGATTCAATTACTTAAATACATAATTATATATTATATTTAAATTAATAAACGAGAAATATAAGTATATGAATTGAATATTTACTTTCTATTATGAGATGTTGTATTTATCCGTTTTCTGAACCATGAGTAAATAATAAAGAGATTCAATAATGCTTAATAACATAATCATATGTTATATTTAGAGACACGGAATAATTAATTATTATATTTGACATATTATAATATCTTGAAAATATAATAAAATTTATAATGAAATTATTACATCATAATATATTATTTATTGTTTATAAATATATTGAAATATTTTATAATATATCAGAGTATGTACATAAGACTTTGTAGAAATTAGAAGTCACTTTTAAACTAAATTATTTTTAACAAACTAGTTTGTAAATTAATTTTATTTATAATTAATGTGAGATTTGAAATTAAGACATAGACATATGGGTGAAATTAGATATTTTGTGGTGATTGAATAATAGATACATCAAATTTTTCGATATTATATTAAGAGAAGAGTTAACCTTTACTTTATGTGTGAGCGAGAGATTTAAAAATTTTAAGAAATTGAAATACATGGTATTTGGATTATTTATGATTAATTTTTTTTAAATAATTTGTTTGGATGGAGTAATTGAAATATTTTATATTTTTAATTTTTTTGTTTGGATAAAACAATTTAATTTATAAGACAAACTCAACTTATCCTCGAGTTTGAGTTGAGTTAGTTCGACTTTTGATTCAAGACGATTCGTTTCAACTTTCAACTCCGGTCGACTCACGAACATTCAACATGGGTCGACTAGGCTCAACCTCTTCGGTACAGACTGACTCAACTCGCCTATCGACCTGGGCTGACTCGACTAGACTTTTGGCACAAACCGACTCAACTCCAACTGCATGAGTCAACTCGGCTCGACAGCACAAGCCGAATCGACTCGATCTTCAACATGGGTTGACTCAGTTCAACCTTTGTTCGAGGCCGAAGCGACTATACCTTCATTCTGGGTTGACTCGACTCAACTATCGACTTGTACCGACTCAGTTCAAGTTTCGTTCTATTTGACTCGTCTCGACCTTTATGTTGTACCAACTCGACTCAACTTCTATGAATAGAGTGGTACTAGAGTGAAAAAGAAGTGAAATTTCAATTTTCTTTTGTTTGAAGTGAATTTCAAATTCTAATATTTTAGTTATTTAAAATATCCTTTTAAAACTTTTCAATTTCATTTTTTTTTAATCTCCTTGTCCAAACAATTATTTTACTTCACGAATCTTCCAAATAAATAAATTACTTCATTGAATTAAATTACGTTTTCCAAACACATCTTTTAAGTTATTTTCACAGCATCAACTTATGAGAAGCATCCCTTTATTTACATTTTTAACAAAAAGGTGTTATCTTATTACTTACATGAGGATTCTTTTTTAACTGTTACGAAGATTAAGTGTGAAGGATGTTGGAAAACAGCTGTCAGCAATAAATTACAGAGGATAAATTATAGTAACATTCATGAAACAGAGAAATTGATTTAGGCTACGTTTTAACCTATGATTAATTTGTACTAATTTAAAAATATATGTTACTTGCACCTGGTTCATTATCATAAGCATAATGTTTATTCACCCTCCACTCACCTTGCAGCGGTAACCCGCTGTCAAATAATGATGCTGTGCGCTATTAATGACTATCGCAATATTAGGTAAGATTAGTTTTTTATCTCTTAAATTCATAAAGATTCTTGCTCAATCATTTTAACTATTTTAAAGTTTAAATAGCTATTAGTTTTATCCATCATTAAATTTTACTAAATACATTTACTGAAATTATATATTTTAACAATTTTTTTTCTGCGCCACTCTTAAATAAACATGAAGATATTCAATTTTTTTTATTTAACTAAAGATAAAATAATATTAATTTATACATGTCAAACTATAGTTTGTAGCTAAAAAAAGACTTGAATCTTTCTTCAAATATTTCATTATAGTTTGTATTCATTTATACATAATAACTGTTTCACTGAGATCTTGAACATAACAGACAAAACAATAAATTATTTGTCTTAGTCTCTAACCATTTACAAATAACAAATCACATCTAAAAAGACAAAATAATATTGCTATAGATATATTATAAGATTAGTCATCGATATATCTTTTATCTTTTTCAATTCATAATATTCACTGATAGAAAAATAAGATTTTATATTTCGTATTGTCGAAATCAGCTAAGGAGAAAACAATGTATAAATAAAAGTGTTTCAAAAACTTTATAAATTAGTTGATGCTGACCAAATGAATACAATTACATTTCACACGCAATAAAATAATAACAACATAATAAACACAAATTTCTTGAAACTTCTAATAAATACGAAATACCATATAATATAAAAAAATATTATATTATTGACAAATATAATTTGTCAATAATAGTATTTTTTTGTCAATAATTATAGTTTATCAATAGATTACTCACAACAAAAAATTTGTTGATAAAATGATTGTAATTTTTTTTATTAACATATTACAAGATTCATAAGTAATTATTGATGATCTCAACTTTATTGTTAATTAGTGAATTCTAACGTTGGTAAAATTCATCGATAAATGTCATAGTTAAGTTTCCTTTTTTCTCTTTTGGTTCCTCTTCTTTTTTCTTTTTTTTCTTCATCCTCTTTCCTCTACAATGCGATTGTCGTCACCATCATCGCCACCACATCCTCCCCCTTTTCCTTTCTTTTCCACTTCATCTTCCCCCTCTTTTTTCTCTTCCTATGACTTCAACTGTGTCACAGTTGTGCCACCCCCACCAATATACCATCACCGTCGTCACAACTCTTCCTATTCCTCTTCCTTCTCTTTTTTTCTCCTCCTTCTCTTCTTTCTCTCTTTTTCTCACTCATCTCCTCTTAAAATACCAAAAACATCACATGAAATTTGTAAAAATGAATTTCAAATTATCATTTTCATTCTCAAATACATTTTAATTTACAGACCGATCTTAATGATGAATTTTTTTGATAAATTTGTCATTGAAAAGAACTATTTGTTAATAATTTAAATTATATAGTCCATTGACAAAATTTATTGGTATTATCGTCATATTTATTTTCATTAATAAAAATTCATCAATATATACACAAATTCTTGTAGTGATATATGAGTACACCATGAAACAAATTCATATTAAAAATCATATGAAGAGACAACCTCTCTAACATCGAATATTAAAACATATACAATTTTGCCACATAACATTAAATGAAAAATCTTTTAAATGGTTTTCGAAAGAATTTCTTTTATTTTTGTTGAATATATCTGAAAACTTAGAGAATTGATCTAATTAGATTTGTTCAGGTATAACGTATATTATAGTGTTTGTAACTGAATTTGAAGATTCAAAATGAAAACCTAATTCATTGTTTCAATCAAACTTCAAATAATTAATAATCAATTATATCATTTCACATTAAACATATATTATTAAAAATGAAAATAAAAAAAATAAAAAAATAGTGAGGTTAAAGTAGATTCATGTCCCAAAATACAAAGTAAACTTTCAAGAACAAAAAAAGAGAGAAGCTGAATTACTCAAACCTTAGAAAATTAATACTCATTATAAAAAATTCAAACAAATAACACAAAGTAAAACAAAATAATATTTAATCAATTGTAATTTATGATAATAGATTATAATATAAATTAAAAAATTTAAATATAATAATCCTAACAATATCATCAACCTTAAAATTATAAAAATATATCTTTAGATTGATATTCAATTTGATAGAAGGAGATTAATAAGATGCTAGTGAACATTTGATATTCTTATTTAAAATGACACTATTTAAAAACGTCTTAAATTTCTCTAGGAATTATTGTTCTATTGATTTTGTATGCCTTTTAAAATGATATCTGGAAACAAATTTTTGACAAACCACCATTTCTTAATTTTAAAATTGTAAGATAAAAATATTGACTTTTTAAAATTTATTAAGTACTTATCATATGATATAATAGAATGTAAGAGTGCGATAGAAACAAAATAGATAACAAACCCAAAGCTTATATCATTTTAATAAAATTATTTATTTATTTTAATATATATATATATATATATATATATATATATAATTTCTTAATATTTTAATAAGTCTTTTTAGTTAATTGTTTCGTATCGATAAATTCTCATTGTGAAAATTAGGTAACAGTAATAATAATAATGAGAGTAGAATGGTAAAAGTGTAACTGTGATTGACGTATGAGAAAGAATAAAAATAGTAATAATAATAAAATGATTATAAAAATAGTGTGATGAAAATGACGGTGAGAGTAAATTTATTATTTATTATAATAACTAATTTAAATATTAATTTATAAAATAAAAATTATTAATTATTAAAATAGTAATTATCACAAATAAAAAATTATAATTGAAATATAAAATTTAAGTATTAAAATTTTGACTCTTTAAAAAAAATAGTTTATAGAAGAATCATTTAATATTAGTTATTAAAATTTTAATTATCAAAAATTAATTAAATTTTTTTATTCATAATAATAATAATTAATAAATTTTTATTTTATAAATTAGTATTTAAATTAATAATTATAGTAATTAATAAATTTTTTTATTAAAATTAATTATTAATTAATTGTTCTGTGACAGTAATTCATGTTTAAATGATGTTAGGTAAAATGCCGGTGAACATTTACAGTTTTGTAAATCAATGGTATAGATAAATAAAATTACTGAAATAACATAAGTAACATTTTCATGTATCAAATTCACTTATCAAAAATTAAGCACATAGAGGTTATAAACTAGTATTATCATTTTTTTTGTTAAGTTGTTATTTTTTTTAAGTTGCACAATTTTTAAAACTATAAATTATTTTATAGTTTATATAAGTTTGATTAAAACTAATAATTCAAGAATATTCTTTTCTTATAATTTGAATTTTAAAATATAATCTCTGTTGTCTATTTTTTGCAATAATATAAAATGATGCTTTCCATTTTAATAAATATCATAACAATGTAATTCTCTTATGAGATCTTATTATGTTTGCATGTTAGAAATTATTTTTTCTAAAGTTTTATTATATGTTGGAGTTTGACGATGATTAAAAATAATGTTAATTTACAATATATAAATAAGTATAAATTTTATTTTATAAGTCAGTTTTATAATATTGAGTAAAGTTGACTTTTTAATATGAGTTATGAATTAAGTTTATCTTAATGAAATTTGTTATTTGTACAACTTATTTTGTTACTCGTTATTGAAAAGTTGACTCTTTGTTAGTTTATCATGTCACTCGCCATAAGATCGTTAGGGGTGACAATATGGGTCGGTCCGTTCCGTCCTGCATTTTCAATGCGGACTGAAAAGTCTAGTCCGTCTTGTGTAAGTCTGGGTTTGTGAGTCAACCATTTTTTTTTCTCTTTAATTCTTATGATAAAGCTTTCAATGTTCAAAAAATTGTGAAACTTTAAGAAGTTCACAGAATTAAACAAAAATTTGGGGAGTTAGACGATAAATTGATAATTCAACATTTTTATCATATTCATATTTGTATTTTGATATACACGGTATATTTTTCAAATTTTAGCACAATAAAAATACATAATAGTTGTTTTTTTCAGTTATACAAGAATTTGGAATGTGCAAGAGTCCAAAAAAAAATTAATATACACATGTGCAAGTTTTTTTTTTTCTTTTTTATACGGGCCGCGGGCCAGCCCACTATAAGCTTGTGGGTTTACTATTATGACATGTCCTGTGTTATTTTTGTGGGTATGTGGTTCGGTCCGACGGGCCAGACCCATATTTCCTAAAAACCGTTATTAATGTTTAGTCTTACACTCAAGATGCATATGCTTTGATGAGAAGAAGATGTGTTTCAAATAATTATATGATTAATTTATAGTATATCAGTGAGTGTAAATTTTACCTTACAGAATAATTTTATTGAGTTGAATTGGGTTTAAAGTTCACTACTTAACATAATATTAAATCATAATTTAAAACGTATTATAGTAAAATTTATTATTTGTTTGATTTATTATGTCTCTTGCTGTCTTGTTTGCTATTTGTTGGATTATTACTTATCAAACTCTTATAATATAGTCCATTATGTCTACTTGATGTTTGGGTTATATATATATATATATATATATATATATATATATGGTGAGGGTGTGTGTTAAGTTTGAAAATAATAGAAAAGATGAATAACTGTTGAAACTAGTTTAGTGATTTTATCCTATCCACTGTTATCATCTGATGTGATGTAAGAATAGTAACATGCTCAGAGCTTTGTGATGAAGGCAAATCATTCCTCATACTCCTGTAACTGGTAAAGTTAAACACAAGCAGTAGATAAAGTCTCAGCACCACTACTAAATTCTTTTGCTTTCAGCTATTTTGGATCATAACTACAAAACAGTTTCATTGGATAATGGGGTTTCTTAGTTTTATCATTAAGAATAATGTATGTACTACACCTGACATCACATTCACATCAATGTGAATTATCATACTTATGCTGCTAAAATTAAAAAAAAAAAAAAAATCATTAAGCCTGAAACATTCTACCATCCAAAAGAGTTTCTAGAAATGCAACATTCTTAAATGAGATTGGAGGAGGTAAGAACATTCTAAAACCAAAATTGATGAATAACAGGAACAGTTGTGGCAGCAGAATAAGAACCAATGAAAGATGAATTTTATGGAATCCCATTTTCCTTCTGATAGCAACTAATGGGACTTTAAAGAAAGCCCCTACCAACCTACCTAGCTACCTAGCTAACACGTCCTTTTAATCCACACCAATAAACCATTATTTAACCAAACTACATCCTACTTCCTGAATCTTCTTCTCTTAATATTAAAATATGCACTGCTTTTATTCTACTATACCTATGTATATATATACAAATAAATAAAACATGAATTCTGCCAACAAATAGTGCAAAATATTCAAATCAAAACTCATTATACCCGTGTTCAAACATGATTCGTTTTTTTCCTTACCACCATAAACCATATACGAAATTCGCAAATTTTATATTTATTTTTCTAAACACCTCTCTTAACGCAAATTTCATATTCAAACATGATTTAATTGGTTGAGAATTATACATAAAATATTATTATTATTAAGTTCAATTTTAATGAATAATAAAATAACACACTCTCGAGAATGGAGAGGACAAAATCTGCCACAATCAATATTTTTGCCCTGTCTACCGACCATGGATTCTATTTCTTTATAGTTTTTTTTTCTTCAAAAAGTAATTACATTTATTTCATTTTATACATGATGAAATTAGTTTTAAAAAATTAAATTAATTACTTCTGTCATAGTTTCATAGTTTTAGGGAATCCCGAGAAAAAAAAAACAACTTGATAAAGTAAAATAAAATAAATAAAACCTGAGAGAGAAAACTACTGCAGACAGAATATAAAACTCGACAACAAGGTAGCAGAAATCCCGTGGACACTATCCAACATAGTTCATGTTCAAACTTTACATCTGATGCCACATGATTGTTGTGTAATAAAATTGATGTCATTCATGACCATACGTAGCATCATAATCACCCATGCGCACATACAACGAAATTAGTATATGTATATGTATACATATAAATATATATAAACAAGTACTTATATATTATATAGTAGTGTTAATAATAATGAAACAACATGCATGTAGATTCCACGCACCCAGCAAAACAGCTTGTCCTTCAGACTTTGCAATCTTATCCAAAGAAAATGATTTCTGAAATCTAATTCGAGAAAAAAGGGGTCGAATCAATGGAACAATGCATCATTCTTTTCCCCAATCACATTAAAAATCCCACTGCAAGCTCATAATAATCATATGGTGGTCCAGAACAAAACTCAATTTATAATACAAAGCATATAAAATCTGAGATTGTGGCAATATTTTAAGAGATATGTCACCGTTCCCATCATCTAATACATGTCGATATTCAATGGAATTCTTTTTTTCTGGATTTCTTCCACACCCACTTTGCATTTCGGTTATATAATAAAAACTAAGGGACAAAACAACAAATGCTCATACAAATTACCATTAAAAAATTCTTTTCATTTTGATTTCAACTTATGAAGCAGCCCTGTAACCCTAGCAGCCTCAATGGATATGACATGAACATATGTAGCATATTGGTCGGTACGTGAAAGTATACATGATTTTCATATGGATCATAAGGGTTTATTTATGTAACTCTTTTTTTTTTTTTTTTTTCCTCGAGTTTTGTTGAGATAGTGCAATTATTGATTGGCACGTTTCACCCTAATTTTTTAAAGGGAAAGAGAGAAGAAGAAGAAAAACTCTTTTTTTGGTTTCTTGCTAGCTACTATTTTGTAATATTTTAAAGAGTGAAAGCCATGCGATTAAATTTAATTAGCCTTTTTATCTAGAAAATGTAAAGTGGGATTACTTTATGATCTATATTCTGGTGGTCCAATCCAATTGACTGCTACCAATGTACTGTAATGGTGGCATGGCATTTATAGAATTCTATAGTAGCATTTTTACTAATTAAAGCAATTTGAAAAAAATAATATAACAATTCAATTAATTCAGCCTATACTCCGAAAACGACTTACCTTATTTAGAAAGGAATGAAATCTAGGTACCATTTTTTTTCCCCAGAAAGCAATGTAGGAACCTATAATGGAGTTTCTGGTTATAATTACCAGTTACTTCGACTCAACCGTGGTTATTTAAATACCAAAAGTTTATTATATATGTACCAAAACATATTACAAAAAATCAAAGCTTCAATATCTAGCTTCACTTTAAAGAAAAATGTAAAATAATTTGAACTTAAATGAAGTGATTATAATTATTAGGGTGATATCGTATACGTAATTCTGGAACGAGAAGAAAAAAGTAATTAGTAACTTTAAACTGGGATTTTAGTAGATGGTGTTCCCTCACCTCTCATTATCAAAATTCAAAGGAATAAATGGAAAATTTATTGTGGCCGTCCTAGTTAATAGCACATGTAGAAGAAACCTTGGCCTTTGAATTATGACAAAGATGTTAGATTTTATAATCCTTATTTTCATTGAAAAAATTAAATAAGGACCACAGATGTTGCTGAGATTTTTGCCTAAACTGCTTGGTAACATTGGATGGTACCCCACAATTTATTATAGGAGAAAAATATACTCCTGCAAACGAAAAAAGGTCTATATACAAATATTCAGATTTCATAAATAATATTTGAGATTCGAATTTTGAAAATAAAAAATATATTGTTAACAAATATTAGTCACTTTTTTTTTATAAATACTAATCACTAAATATTGTTAAGAAATATTAGCCAATTTTATCAATTTGTTTTGATAAATGCTTTACATCAACATCAAATTTCGTAAAAGAATGTATACAACTTACACAGTATAAAACTTGATAGTTTTCTGTTACCAAGAAACTTCACAATTATATGTAAAAGACATAATACAGTTTTATGCCCGTAATTTAAATGATATTTTTCAATTGATAAACAAAAATTTATTAACATTTCTATTATAGTAATAATTTAAGTAATTGACTGATGTAATTGTTAGATTTCTTATATGTTATAGTGTTGGAAATCCAAGTGTGAGTCTAAGTTTCAGATTGAATAAAAAATGAGAAAGTTGAGTGTCATTTGAAGATGAAAACCCATAAACCTATCACCTTACTATTAACGTTTTGGATTGAGAGTTGTATCAAATTCTTATGTGTAAGTTAAACTTATATCTCATTGATTGTATTTCTCCGGTGATCTTCTTTCAAAAGATCTAACAGATTATGTTTTGTAAAGTTTTAAAATACATGGTTTCCATCCGGTTATATAGTATTTATTTTGGACAAAAAAAAAAATAAACAACTTTTTTCAATGAAATTCTATATCTCAGTTATTTTAAATCCATCTTCTTCAAATAAAAAATAATTATAATTTTCTCACATTAATTAAGATGCTCTTGTAATTTCTAAGATATTGACTAATTTTAAACAACTTAAATCGTTATCGTCTTCTTCTTTTTTTCACGGAAGGGAATAGGATCATTATTGCAATAAATTTAAATTATTGGTCCCACTAATAAATTATAATTGGCCCCACTATTAAATTATAATAAATTGTTAAAATTAAAGCATCATTTAATTACGATATTGAACTTTTTTCAGGTTAATTAATTGTGATAAAGGAGAGGAATAAGCATTTAGAATCCTAGGGGGGGTAAAGTCATTGGGGAATATCTGGAAACATAAATTTATGAAGAAAAACAGATATAGGGGATCTCTCAACAACCCCAGTATTCACTTGAACTTCAATTATAAAAATGAAAAACCTCTTTTGAACGTACTTATATGAAAATATATGAAAATATATAATTTAATATTATCTTTATTTACCAAAATTGTGACGTTAATTAAAAAAAAAGTATTTCAATATTTTTATTCATTCAATTGATTTTTTTTGTCATTTCTTCTTGTTTCTTTCACTTTATCACTATTTACTTTCTTTATTTATATATTCGTGCGTATTTCATTTCTGATAACAAATCACCCTTTAAATTATTTAAAATTCTTTCAATTTTAAAGTAAGAAAATATTTTCTTAAATAATCTGTTGACGCTTAAATGATTTTATTTTAAAGTTCAACTAAGTACTGTTTGTTTATGCAAAAAACAAATTTTCAGTCACAGTAATTGACAAATAATGAGCCAGCAGGAGTTTTACAAGAGAAACATGTCTACAAAACTATTTAAATAAATCGATAATAATCCAAAGTACTACTAGCAAAATGTTATTCAGAAAAAAATATTATCCAGTTCACGTTGATACAGTTAGAACTAATTCAAATAAGTTTTTAAATTTGAGTCCTATAGATGAAGAGAAATTTGAAAGGAAAGATTCACTTAAAATAATAGTTGAAATTGTGACGACGGAGAAAATTAAGACAATAACATATTAAAAAACTATATATTATACATATATCCAATCCTTAGATCAGAATATTATATAATTCTTCCTACATATCAATGCTAATAATAGAGAAGCCAATTTTACTATTGATCACTTTAACGACAGCAATTTAATCAATTATATGTATTTTTTTATTAGAAAAGTTAAATATGTATTTTTTTTATTATTTTCATTTCTAACCGGTTAACCCTCGTAGACAACAAAAGGGCTGCAAAATATTATTATGAGCACGTAACAAGTGATAGAGTTACAGAGCGCACGCGCGCACACAACGAAGCCGGAAAAGTCAAACTATAGCGTCAAACTTCGTAGCCTTTTCTTACTTACAAGCCATAATAATAATTATTTTCCTCCTAATACTCGTTTAAGTTTTCGTTAATTAAATCATTATCTTTTTACTACTTAACCTTACTTTCTTCTTTCTCTCTCTCATCATCTCTCCAACTCTATCGTTTTCTCCTTTCTTTCTTTTATTTTTTTTAATTTTAATTTTCTCACGAATTTTCAAAGCTTCATGCTTGAGTATCTATATAAAGCCTCCACCCTTCTTTATCCTCTTCGTAATAAGCCAAAACCCTCTTTCTCTCTCTCTCTCTCTCTGTTTCTCTCTCTTGATTTCTTTACCTCTTCAACCCAAACACACTAGTTAGATCAAAAGCTATCTTTGTTGTTGCTTTGGGTTGGAATCAATCAATCAATCAAAATTATTTGAAAGTGGGTGACTCATGGAAGTGAAAGGAAGGGTAAGCACCATAGTCCAAAGTGAAGATGAGATGGACCTTCGAAGAGGTCCTTGGACCGTCGATGAAGACCTTGCTCTCATCAATTACATTGCCAATCACGGAGAAGGTCGATGGAATTCCCTTGCACGTTCCGCCGGTAACATAACATAACATAACTTTTTTTTTCTTTCATATATTTTTCATCCCAATACTAGTAGTGATGATTGCAATTAGTTCCACTATTTTCTTCAAACACTGGCTCTCTATCTTCCACACCTCTATGATTGTGAAAAGCTCTTAACCTCTCGTCCCGTTTCGTCACCAATCAATTTGTTGGGTGGGAAAGCCAAAGTTTGCGGTTTTCTAATATATATGTAGAAGGGCATGATGATATGGTAGTGGATTATTTTGGGTAGGACTTTATATATAATGGCATATACTTGTTCGTGGTGGGGGCATAAAATGAAATATGTAATTATAGGTTGTCGATACTTGCTTGGCCGCATCCCCATTTTCCAAAATAGAAAAAAAGAGAGGTGTGAATTCATACCACAACTAAAATTCCCACACACAAGTACCATAAAGGAAAAACAAAATGCTCTTTCTTTATTTCCTTCATTACTTCCTCAACACTTTACCAATTCAAGCAATTTCTTCCCTTACAGGACTCAAACGAACTGGCAAGAGTTGCAGATTGAGATGGTTGAATTATCTTCGTCCTGATGTTCGTCGTGGCAACATCACTCTCGAAGAACAGCTTCTCATTCTCGAGCTCCATGGTCGCTGGGGAAACCGGTAAGAAAAAAAATAAAATAACAAATCAAATATCTATAATTAACATAAATATCTTCTACCTTTTCTATATCTATGCATTAGTGTATGTATATAATCATGCAACCAAACGTTAGGCCACTTTTTAAGATTTCAGATTTTGATGATTATTTCCTTTTTTATATTCATTCATCAGATGGTCTAAAATTGCGCAATACTTGCCGGGAAGAACTGATAACGAGATCAAGAATTACTGGAGAACTCGTGTTCAGAAGCACGCCAAACAACTCAAATGTGACGTGAATAGCAAGCAATTCAAGGATGCCATGCGCTACCTTTGGATGCCGAGGCTGGTGGAACGCATTCAAGCCGCCGCCGCCGCCGCCAACACCGCTGCGGCCGCCGTCGGTTCTCCCACGGCTTCTGCCAGTGCTACTACGACCATCACCACCAACAACAATATAACATACAACTACAACACCAACAACAACAACCTTAACAACAGTTTTGAGGTGCATAGTGGGAGCATGATGTTGAGTCCGGCAATTATGAACAACAACTTCGGTGGTTCACAGAGTTACACTCCAGAGAATAGTAGCACGGGTGCATCATCTGACTCGTTTGGGACCCAGGTTTCACCTGTCTCGGAGTTGACTCAGGATTACTACAATAATGTCACGGTCGGTAACAGCAACAGCAACAGTAACAATAACAATAACCCTAATCCTGATTACTACCAACAAGCACAAGATCAACTGAGTTTTTTGGATTGCATCACAAGCCCGTCAGGGTTGTTCTCTCAGCAGCTGGATTTCCAATCCATGGAACCAAACACGCCATGGATTCAGAGTAATGGGGACACATCCAACGGTTTCTGGAACGTTGAAAACATGTTGCTGTTCCAACAACTCGCTGACAACATGTGAAACATTGGGAGGAGACATAAGCGGTAAAAAAACAGAATGGGCAAGAGAAGATGAAATTATATAAGTGTAGCTAGAAAAATGAGGAAGCAAATAGAATAAATTGATATGTAGGACACAGAGGTAGGATCCACGATGAACATAGATTTTAAACTAAGGATAATATTATAAGGGAAAAGGGAAGGAAACTGTGAATTACTTTTTTTTAAGTTTAATTCGTACCAACTTTTTATTGTTCTTTTAGTTTTCCTTAGTTTAGAAGGGGTGTGGGAAATATTTGTAATTTGAGTTTTCTTTATAAGAGATTTCATTCTTTGAAATTATTATAATCTTGTATTTTATTTTGATTTTGATTCCAAGCCATCTTAATTCCCTAGCAAGGTAATAGAGATGAGTAGTAGTGAGTGCATTATGGATGCATGATAGTAGAAGTAAATTGAATTATATGATACCCTAAAGACGTGTGCATAAATGATTCCATAGCCGAACCCTTTTCTCATATGTGAAGTCCCTATTATATATATAAGTAATATATAAGTAATAAGTAATCCCACTTGAAAAAAAACCTTGTCCATGGGACCTGAACCAAAGCCCGCAAAGTGTTTCTAGATGGTTAGAAAAGAGGTGGAAAGCAAATGTAATATATTAAGACGTGGTGTTGTATTATTGGCACCCAACGTTGAAGTTAGCCCTTGGCGACAAAACATAGAAAAGTTAAAACATAAGGCTCCATTATTAGGATGGTTAATGATCATAAAGGTTAAATTGCCACCTAAGTACGATTCCAACTCTCACGCCTTGTTGGATTTCGTACGAACACACTTCCACTATGATCCAAAATCACCAACTTTCAGTCCAATCCATACAAACCAAGATGCCCTCGGGGGTTATTTCGTAAAATCACGCACTGCACGTGCAGAGTGTTGTGAGTTGCAAAACGTGAAGGAATAGTAGAGAGAGAAACAAGATGGTCGTGGCGGCGCGGTATCTTTGTAGGACGCGTGCCTACACCACAACCCTTCCATGTGGTCCCCAACAAAGAGGTGTTCAGAACTTGCCACCCGTTCCATTCTATTGTATTATATTCCAACTAAATCATAAAACTAAACCGCTAATTTTTTATATTATAATCTACCCAATTACATTTCTTATCATTTTGTTTAAATATAAAACATTTCACTAATAAATAAATAAATAAATTTCTTCACTCATAAGACTTATGCCCAAGACTTTTCTTCGCAATTACGTGTGCATACAATCCAAACTAATAACCACGTGCTTGTAAAGAAAATAACGACGTATATAATAATCATAAAATAGAATGTTTATTGCTTATATAATCAACGTTTCCATAACGAATGGTAACACACGCAAAAAATCGAGTTTTTTTTTTTAATTGGAACGTGACAAAAAGTATTATTCTTTTACTATCGTCCAAGAGTGAAGGTAAATAACCGTCTGCTAGTAATACTACATGGCTTAATTTATTCAAATACAGCAAACTGTGCTTTAATTATTTGTTTATATCGGGCAAATATGCTGAATATTGAGTGTTTATTGTTTATTTTACATTACATGAATTAATATTAAAAATTAGGAGTGAGATAGGTATAGGAAACGTATTCCAGTGGTACAAAAAAAGGAAGTACATAACTGGACTCCACATCAAAAACAAAGAACAGCGCGAAGACTTTTGAAGGTTTTATCGTGGAGCCACGTTAGCGTTGTTGCAATGTTATGTTTGTAGTTCACGATTCTACACGAAGGTGATGACTTGGGAGTCAAAAAATGGGGTCCACAGAGGAAGCACGTGGACATCGAAGAAGCCATGCAAAGCGGCTTAGGAAGATATGGAAGTAAAGTTTGATTGCAGCATTAAGGTATCTGAAAATACTATGTATGATGTTATGCCCACACAACACAACACAACATACATTCTTCCATCTCAACACTGTTGGAAAGACACTCCCCACCGTTCCTTACAATGAACCTGCGCCCTTTAAACTTATCATCCAACCACACTCACGTGTCGCTTTCTTTTCCATTGCACATAATCATACCACCTTTTTGTTTTCTTTTTTAATTTTAGTTCTCTCTTTTTCTTTACAATCATCAACCCTGATAAGAATAAACAACACCTCTTTTCATTAAAAATAATTATGGAATATCACCTTGGTTATCTTTAATTGATTCTTCGTTACTAGTCACCATGACAATTGGATTTTTAAATTTTTAAAAATCATTGTTTTAAGAATTTGATACTTTTTTACGTCAGATTTGAGCATACGTTCAGGAATTTGAATCATTTTACGCAATCTGCTCTCAAACAACTGAATTAGATTCCTTAATATTTTAAGAATTTTATGTGTATGTTTAATAGTGTAAATCTAATCACGAATTGTTATTATATATTAATCGATATAAACAGTAAACTAACTAATTTATCCTATCAATTGTTTGTTATTAAATCCTAATGTAAAACTACTTTATATACAGTTAATTTATAACTTTCTCTACTTAATATAAATTGTAACGTCCCATTTAAATAGATTTATCTACTAAACAGAACGTCACAATTTTTTTTTTGATAACAAGAACCCATCAGATAAACTTGAAGCGTATGAGAGGTAACTATTACAGTCATCCCAAGAGT